>Ga0182004_10005579_pt1 | contig 10246 bp, 10 predicted proteins | sample Sormic07211540_1_FD_120479 | JGI IMG/M metagenome (GOLD analysis project Ga0182004, IMG submission 120479) | Endophyte microbial communities from Sorghum bicolor roots, Mead, Nebraska, USA - 072115-40_1 MetaG | ecosystem: Host-associated > Plants > Roots > Unclassified | place: USA: Nebraska...
CGACTCGTTCAGGCACCGCGAGCACTCCGCCGCCGTGCTGGTGGCCACGCACTGGCTGCCCAGCGCCGCGGTCGGCGTGTCGTCGTCGTCGTCGTCGTAGAACCAGCCGCGAAACACGTCTTCCCGGGGCGTGGACGCGTTGGTGTCCGCGTACGAGAGGAAGCAGCCGGCGCGCCAGACCGCCCCGCGGCGTCCGTGGCATCCGTCGGCGACGTCCTCTACGGCGGCGGACAGACATTCCAGGCAGTTGTCAGGGGAGGAGCCGCGACGCGCGCCGAAGCCGAAGCAGAACGCTCGCGCGAAGGCGTGGTCGTCGCCGCCGGACTGCGCCGCGGCGAAGCCCGTGGGCGCGGCCGCGGCGGCCGCCGGAAGCGCGCCGAGGAGTGACAGCACGTTGTCGCGGAACGCGCTGAGGTTGTTAGAGGGCGCCGCAACGGCACCCGCAGCCGCAGGAGCCAGAGCGCAGTCGAGGAGAGGCGGGAAGTGGGCGCTCGTGCCAGTCGGCTCCAGCTTCAACGCGACGATCCCTGGTTCCGCGGTCACCGCGAAGACGAGGATGATCAGCGTGGAGACGACGGAGGGCTTTGCGCACTCCATTCTGGACGCCGCGACGAAAACAGTGGCGGTGGTTAATTCCGTTCTTGCATGCGGCGGCGAGCATAGGTTCTTGACATGACACACTAGCTTAATGCATGGCAAGGAATCGGGTGGTCGGTCGAGTGCGACAGGACAGGACAGGACTGGACGACCTGTGGTTGACAGCCAGTGCTCATCCGTGTCGCGACGACAACCATCCTGCGACGCCGGTTTGGTTGTTGCTGGGCATGTGCCGCGAGTTGAGTGGTGACTGGTGAGCCCTACGGCTACCTAGCTATACGACATTACGTACTAGTTACGTATTCGCGGCAAACCATAGGCGTCCTCTCCTTTGATTTGTGCCTGTCTCTTGAGGCATCCGCATCTCGCCATATTTTCGCAGGATGCACTACAGTTCCGAACTCTGAACGCATAAAACCGATCGATGCAGCTAAACACGGCCGCGTGGTCGCGTTGGAGGGGCCAGCCGACCCGCGCGGAACAAGAAGACTTGGGGTTGGGCTAATTTTTAGCTAAGTCTTCTGCTTGTTGTAATTAGGCGATCTTAATTCATTTTTGTTCACTTTTAGTTCCATTTAGTAACTAATACCTTGTGTATGTAAATAGGCCCTTATTATTAGGAAGGTGGGGAGCGTGAGCCAATACAAATCATAGTGGACCCAAATACTCTGACCCGATGAGCTCTGAGTCTCGGCTGCCCTCGGCGCCCGGCGCCCGCCGCCGCTAGCGGGGGAAGCTCCCTGCTCCCCCCCTCCCCTCTCCCCCCTTCCTCCACGGTAAGCTCCTCCTCGGTTTGGTGGGTCTCCATGGCCCCTGGACCTCCCCCGCTGTCGTCTGCTACTAAGGGAGCTGCGTTTTCGGCTTTCGTTCTGGAGAGGTTTGGGAAGCCGGTTGCCCTCGACTCCCCAGGGCCATCTGATTTCTCCCTTTTGGTTGCTTTTGGTCGCTGTTCTTCTCGTCTAGATGAGGATTTTGTTGCCCTGACGCTGAATGCTATTCTGGGCAGTCCTGCTTCGTCTTTCAAAGTGGGTTTTGTGGAAGACAAAATCTTCCTTTTCATTGTTTCGGACAGATCCATTGGATTTGAGATTGTCAAACTTCGCAAGTTCATTTGTGCAGAGTTTCAGCTTTCCTTTCACCTGTTCAATGCAAAGGGACTTGTGGCAGCTCGAGAAGCTTCTCTGAATCAGCCAGTTTTCCCATGGGTGGATGTTAAGAACAAAAAACCTTCCTATGCTCAAGCTGCTAGAGGTCCTGCTAAGGTGCTCACGGGGGCTAATTGTATTCCTATTGGAGATTCTTTTCATAGTGCCAAGGATTCCTCTTTGAATAATGCTTGTAGTTCTGGAAGAAAATCGGTTTTCGAGCGTTTGATCTTTCCTCGGGTCACAGTGTTCGACCGCCTGGATTTCAATCTGCCTCATTCTAATCACCGGGCTCAAGCGGCTGATCTTGATCTTGACCTGAACTCGGCTCCGCGAGAAGATTCTCGTTTCAGTTCCATTTAGGATGAGCAGCGAGTAGTTTCTGAAGGGCATCTGTCTCAGGATTTGAATTCAAGCAGTTTAGATTTGAATTTGAGTTTGAATGTTGCCTCGGGACTTGATCTGGTTGGCGGCAGCTTGAATGGGGGCAGTTCGAATACTGTGCAGTGCCGGCGCTGCCTCTCAGCGGCTCATTCAAGACGGGATTGCAATAGGCCCATTAAATGTCACCGGTGATTGGGCTGGGGCCACGTATCAGCCTCTTGTCAGCAGCGTGGTTTGGAATCTCTTCAGTCCCGTTTGAAGGGATTGAAGGTGGATAATTTTGCTAGGGACTTTGGGCCGAGCTTTGATTGCGCAAACTGGTTCAGGTCTTCTCATATTCCGCCAGGCCCATCTACCCCCAAGCGTTTCATGGGCTTTTCGGATTTTTCGGGTGCCCCTTCGGCTTCGCTCACTATACATTGGGACTCTCCGCCCCCGCCGATTGCTACTGTTGGGCGAGCTCCAGCGCCAGAAAACCCCAACTCCGATTCCCTCCATTGCCAACAGCAAAGCGAGTGTGAGCTTGAGATGGCCTACTTCCATGCTGATCCGACTCCCTTCATCCCGCGTGGGCTGAATCGCCTGGATGTTCAAGCTCGGAAGCCAATGGAGCGGGTTGTCCTCCTGTGACCAAGAATCAAGCATCATGATCTTGCTATCGTCTCAGTCGAGCCAATGCCTGGTCATCAGGTAACTTTTCAGGCTATCAGAGCGGTTGTCTCGAATTTCTTGACAAACATCCTCCATGTGGCTTTTGTGCATATGCAACCTACTCACCTCGGTCAAGCCTTCGTTAGATTCAAGCATGCTTATGATAGAGATCGTCTTATTCAGCAAGGGCCGTTTATGTTTGGGGATGTTTCTATCTCCTTTGTGGATCATAATAAGGGGCGGAACTGGGGGGTTGTTAACTTCAATCGTGAATGTTGGTTGTTGTTGTTGGGGTTCCCACCAGAATTCAGAGAGGATAATTTCGTTGTTAATTCTATCAGCTCTTTTGGTCGTGTTATATCGTGGGTGGACGATGACAGACACCTCTCAAGGATCTTAGTCAAGGCTAGAGTCATTGACCTGGAATCAGTTCCACAGTTCCTAGTGCTGACGGATGGTGAAGGTTTCCAGGGTGAGTCTTGGACGGTGCAATGTGAGGTCCTCCAGGGTAACCTTCTGGGTGCCCTTCCTGAAGATGAAGCTCCTGCTCCTGGGCCTGATGATTTTCCCCTAGGGGGGCCGTTTGATCTCTTTGGCTTTGGTCTGCAAGGACCAGGCCCTGCTCCTCCCAACCCCAATGTCAATGCTGGTCACAATCTCTTCCAAGCAGAACTTCCTGAAGGTGATGCTTTTCAGGGCAATCATAATGTGCAGAATGTTCAGGCACAGGACCTCCAGGGCTTTCAGGGCCAAAATATGCAAGTTCAAGATGAAGGATGGAATGAGTGGTCTGACAATGAGCAGCTAGTTGGAGGTTTTGATCTCAATGAGAACCCTGAAGATGTGCAAGGCCTTGATCTGAATGAGGTCCCAGACCCCCAAGAAATGATTATTGATCCTGTCTTCCCTGGTCCACAGCTGTTAAACCAGCAGATGAATGCTTTCCTTGACCAGGTTAATGAAGGTGAGGAAGATGCTCAGTTTGTTCAGGAGCAGCTGGCTCCTATTGAGGCTGAGCTTGCTCAAGCCCTTGCTGCCCCCCCAGAGGTTCAGGTTGAAATTCCTGCCCTTGACTTCCCAATGGACAACTACCTCCCTTTGGACCTCCAAGAAGATGATCTTATGGGTGAAGAGGAAATCCAACAATTGATTCAAGAGGAAGAGAATAACATCAATGTCCCTGCTCCTAATTCTCAGAATCTACAGGTGGGGATGGTGCTCACCAGGCTGCAGCCCATGGACCCTTATTTGGGTAGGATGAATCACATGGACTCTTATTTGGGCCACCTGAATCTGGGCTCCAAAGGTTCTGAGTATGATAAGCCTTTCTGTTTTGGTTCAGAGGAACCTTGGGCTGGGTTTTTCAATTCAAACTCCTCCACTAAAATTGAGGTTCCAGTGGAATGGGCTAAGTTCTTTGCTTCACTCCTGATGTCCCCAAGTCACTTTCACTGTGTCAAGAAGATCCTCCAGTCGGCTGAGCTTGTTAACTCTCTAGGGTCTAGTCTGAAGGTTGGAATCCCTCTGCCTGATAAGTGTTCTGAGAAGCTTTCCCCCTTCTGCTCCCTGAAGCTAGTGGGGCAATCAGTTAATCCTGTCCCCAATTCTTCCTCTCAAGCTGAAGTTTTTGAGGTTGACTCAGATGAAGCCCCTCCTTTGACTGATGTTCCACCTCCTAAGTCTAAGAAGAAAGCAGCAGTGGTTGAAACTGAAGTCAGGAGAAGCCCCAGACTCAAGGTCAACAAGATGGGTTTTAAGAACCCTATCTGTCATAACAAGAGCTGTCTTGGCTGTTCTATCAGCCCCCCCACCCTCTCTAATAAAGCTATCAAGAAGATTGGGACTCTGATGTGTGACCTGAAGGATAGTGAACTGGAGGAGAAGACTTTAAACAAGAAGAAAGGCAAGCTGGCTCTTGTGGGGTCATCTCAGCCAAAGAAGAATGAAGACCCCATGGATGATGATAATGAAGAGCTCTCCAACAAGGAATGAAGCCCCCTCTGTGTTTGAAGGAATTCTGGCTGATAACAAACCTTTATCTTTTGCTCTTTCTTTTTATGTTTTTTAGCTATGCTTTTGTTCAGCCTTTTAAAGGCTTGGATGTTGAAGTGGTTTAAAAACCTTTTAAAGTCTTCCCCAGCTTGGCTAGATGCTAGTAGTACCCATGTTATGCATGCTTGTACTAAGGTGCTTTTCCTTCTTAGTTTACCATGAATCATAATCATAACTCTAGATGTTGGAAAGTCCTATGTTGGAACATTAGGGGCATCAATTCTGAGGGGAAATGGGAATCTATTAGAAATAGAATTTCAGAGAGTAATTGTGACATCATTAGCATCCAAGAAACTAAGAGGGAATCCTTCGACATTCAGTACATCAGGAAGTTTTGTCCCCCCACCTTTGATGATTTCTGTTTCCTCCCTTCAGTTGGAGCCTCGGGGGGGATCTTGGTTGTTTGGAAGTCTGCCTTCTTTGTTGGACAAGAAGTCTTTAGAAACAGTTATGCAATCTCTGTGGATTTCTTCTCTGTTCATAGTGGGGATTCCTGGACTCTGACCTCTGTATATGGGCCTTGTGATCCGGATGGCAAAGTTGCCTTTATGAATTGGTTTGAAGATATTGATATGCCTGAAGACATTGATTGGCTTGTGGTGGGAGACTTCAACCTGTTAAGGAAACCTGAAGATAGAAATCATCCTGGGGGTAATGCTGGTGAAATGCTTCTCTTCAATAATGCTATTAGTGCTCTAGGTATTGTGGAGATTCCCCTTCATGGAAGGAAGTTTACTTGGACCAACAAGCAGTATCCCCCTTTATTGGAAAGGTTGGATTGGTTCTTCACTTCCCAATCTTGGACTCATAGGTACCCTCATACTATTGCCCACTCCCTTTCCATGGAAACTTCAGACCATTGGCCCTACATTGTGGAGATAAAGCCCTCAATTCCGAAAAGCAGTATTTTTAGATTTGAAAATGCTTGGATGGCACATGATAGCTTCCTTCCTCTGGTTGCCTCTGTCTGGAATGGTCATTTATATTCAAGACCCCGCAACCCTGCTCACAGCCAAGTTCAAAGCTCTCAGAAATGCCCTAAGGAGATGGCAGAAGCAATTATCAAATATCAAGATAGTTATAGATAACATCAAGCTAGTCATGTCCCTTCTGGATGTCATTGAAGAAATGAGGGACCTATCCATCCAGGAATGGAACTTTAGAAATGTACTCTTTGATAAGCTGTCCTCTCTTTTACACCAGCAAATGATTTATTGGAGGCAGAGGGGTAAGATTAAGTGGGTGCAATTGGGGGATGAGAACTCCAAATTCTTTCATGCCAGGGCTACCATCTCTCATAGAAGAAACTTAATTACTTCTCTGATGGACTCAAATGGAGAGATAACTTTTGAGCATAACTCCAAGGCCGAAATCATTTGGAAGGAATTCAAAGAAAGATTAGGCTCATCTTGTTATAATGATATGCTGTTTGAGCTCTCTAGCCTTTATCCTCATGAGACTGACCTTTCCTCCTTGGAAGCCCCTTTTAGTACCCAGGAAATTAATGAGGTTGTCAGAAAGCTTCCCCTTGACAAATCCCCAGGGCCAGATGGTTTCAACAATGATTTCATTAAGAGATGTTGGCATATAATCAGATTTGATTTCTATAGACTCTGTGAGGCTTTTCACTCTGAAAACATATGCCTTAGAAGTATCAATGGCTCCTTTATTACTTTAGTGCCCAAAGTGGATAGCCCCTCTGAGATCAATGAGTTCAGACCCATCTCTTTGCTTAACTCCTCAATGAAGCTCATCACTAAGCTCCTCTCCAACAGGCTTCAGCCATTGATCGCCAAGCTGGTGCATGAAAACCAATATGGGTTTATCAAACATAGGACAATTCAAGAGTGCCTGGCTTGGTCATTTGAGTATCTTCATCTCTGTCACTGCTCAAAGAAGGAAATCATCATTCTAAAATTGGACTTCGAGAAGGCTTTTGATAGGATTGAGCATGGAGCTATGATTGAAATTATGAATAAAAAAGGTTTTGGGCCCAAATGGCTAAGTTGGATGAGTATGATCTTTAGCTCAGGGACCTCTTCAGTCCTCTTGAATGGTTGCCCTGGTAAAACTGTCCATTGTAGGAGAGGGGTTAGACAAGGAGACCCTTTATCCCCCCTCCTTTTTGTGCTTGCTGCTAACCTCCTTCAGTCTATCCTTAACAAAGCTCTGAATCTTGGTTTGTTCAAGTTGCCTGTCCCTCTAAACTCCAGTCCAGACTTCCCCATTCTGCAATATGCAGACGATACTCTCATTATAATGGAAGCTTGTGGAAGGCAGCTGTTTACTCTGAAAGCTCTCCTCGATTCATTTGCCTCCTCTACTGGTCTGAAGGTCAACTTCTCAAAATCCATGATGGTACCAATTAATCTGAATGCCCAAAAGCTTAATCACCTGGCCTCAACTTTTGGCTGCAAGATTGGAAGTCTTCCCTTTACTTACCTTGGACTTCCACTTGGCCTCACCAAGCCAAGAGTGGATGATTTTCTTCCTTTGGTTACAAGGTGTGAGAGGAGGTTGATCAGTACCTCTCTTTTTCTTTCCCAGGCTGGTAAGCTGCAGATCACAAATTCAGTGTTCTCCTCTTTGCCTACTTTCTTTATGAGTACCTTCTTCCTCCACACTTCAGTCAGAGACCAAGTTGATAAGTTCAGAAAACACTGTCTTTGGAGAGGCAGGGATGACAACAATAGAATTAATGCTAAAGCTGCCTGGACAATGGTTGCCAAACCAAAGATGGAAGGTGGGCTTGGTGTTCTTGACCTAAGAACCCAAAATGAGGCTCTGCTGATCAAAAATCTGAGTAAATTCTTCAACAAAGCTGACATCCCATGGGTGAAATTAGTTTGGGAGAAATACTACCCCAATGGGAAGCTTCCTGGTAACTCTAAGAAGGGCTCTTTTTGGTGGAGGGATATTCTTAAGCTTCTTGATAAATTTAAAGGGCTTGCTTCTGTCATTCCATCAGATGGTTCTTCTTGCCTCTTTTGGGAGGACTGTTGGAATGGCCAGCCATGGAGACTAAGATTTCCTCACCTGCACTCTTTTGCTAAGAAACCTGCCATCTCTCTGATGGAGGTTTTGAATTCAGGCAGCCCACAGGACCTGTTCGATCTGCCATTGTCTGAAGAAGCTTTTAGTCAATTACAAGAAATCCAGGGAGAGCTTAATTCTTACCAAGTCATAGAGGGAAATGATGTCTGGACTTTCATCTGGGGATCATCCATTTACAGCACAAAGAAATGTTATAAACATCTTATTGGCTCTATTGGTTCTCCACCAGTTTTCAAATGGAGTTGGAAATCTTCATGTCAACACAATCATAAAGTCTTCTTTTGGCTTCTCCTTCAAGACAGATTAATATAAGTACCAGGAACCTCCTCAGAAGAAAAGGAATGTTTTTGCCCTCTTATGCTTGTGTTCTCTGTCATGAACTTGTGGAGGAATCAGTGGTTCATCTCTTCCTGGAATGTGATTTTGCAAAAGCTTGCTGGAAGAGGCTGGGGGTGGTGATTGATGAGGTTAGCAGTCAGAATCTTATCTTTGAAGAAATCAGGCAGCAGCTGAATGTTAAGTTCTTTATGGAAATAGTAATCATTTTATGCTGGAGTATCTGGTCAATTAGGAATGATTTGATCTTCAGACAGATCCCCCCTTCCCTGTTCAGATGTCTATCAATCTTCAAGGATACATTTGGCCTGCTCTTGCTGAGGGCCAAAAGAAGATATTTTCCCCAAATTGAATTATGGCTAGAACAGCTTGTGTTATAGACTTCATCTTTTTTGTTTCCTTCTTTGTTTCATGAGCTTCCTTTCTCTTTCTTGTAAATATGCTTTGTAAACTCTTCTGTTTGTTTATCTTTTAATATATTCCAGTAGAGGCTCCCTGAGCCTCTCCTATTTCTCAAAAAAAATACAAATCATAGTAGTGAACGTATAGACACCGTACGAAATATGATTCTAGCGGGTGCATAGAAATCCGGTGTAGGTGCGCCGGCTACCTTGAGGACATAACATGAATAGGGTAGAGCTTCACCTTTTCGAAGGGCTAGTTATGCACGTATGATACCTTTTAAAAAATGCACATACGCTCTCTATACCAAATAAATACAAATCTGGCTTCCTAAAGATTAAATCTTTTAAAGTTTAACAAAAAAGTGTAAAAATATAATAATATTTATGATGTATAGCATATATTATTAGATTGAGAATGGAATATCTTATATATAATAAATTTATTTTAAGATACAAATATTAATACTATTCTCTATATTTCTAGTAATAAACTTAAAAAGGTTTTGATTTCTCAAAAACCAAATTTTGTTTTTTTTGAGACCGGGGAAGTATAAAACATGACAACAACACACCCGACAATTTGACATGGCTCTATGTTTGGGAAAAAGTACAATTTACTTTCCTCAACTATCGTGGTTGTCCGATTTTCCTTCCCGAACTATAAAACCGGTTCCGTGACATCCCTTAAGTTTGAAAACCATTTGTTTTTGCACATTAGGTGGTCTTGATGGTGGTTTTGCTCATGTGACTCCATATTAGAGGGGGTAAATCGGACAACGTTGAAAGTTCTAAATCGAACTAGAATTTTTTTAGAAAAATATATATCCAAAAATTCACTAAAAATATTTTTTAAAAAGCTATCTGACTATTTATATATGGAAGACAATGCAAGTAGAAATACTTAAATTTTGTTTAGCCTTCGGTAACTCATAGAAATTTTGTGTGACAGGGGGTGCATGTAGCCACACAGGCTAAAACAAGTACTTAGTTGAACGATTAACATCAACTAATTATAATAAGTAACAAGAGCTTCTACTAGAAAAATAAGCACCAAAACAAGTTTATCAAGATTCAAACATGTTAAAGTTTGGCACCACAAGATAGAGTATGATTTCAGAGAAAATCTAAAACTAGTTGCATAACTTTTCAAGGTAAAACAAAATTTCTATGATTTTTTTGCGAACAAAGTTCTATGATTTTTTTAAGCTTGAACCAAAATTTAGGATTTTTAATTGCACTATTTTTTATGTAGAAAAATTGGATAAAAGTTTGAAAATTTGTTTTTGTAAATTTTTCAATGTTGTTTTTAAAAAAATACAAATTAGTTGGGCTGTGCATGGTTGCCTCACAAACTGGCGCTCTAATGGTTCTCTGACGGCCCAGATGAGAGCTAATTAAGCTGTTCAATGAAGATACACTCGTGTGTTGATTCTACACGGCCGTCGGGTTCTGCCTGCCCACTGCGTGCAGCGTTGAAAATAGGACAGACAAAACACTGAACAAGATCATCATCAGGGCAGGCATCGTGTACATGTGTGGTGACTAATGTTTGGTGCTACCAGTTCCGCCGATAGATCAAAATCACATGAACATCAGAACATGGGCAGGGAAAAATCGAACCAG
>Ga0182004_10005580_pt1 | contig 10244 bp, 6 predicted proteins | sample Sormic07211540_1_FD_120479 | JGI IMG/M metagenome (GOLD analysis project Ga0182004, IMG submission 120479) | Endophyte microbial communities from Sorghum bicolor roots, Mead, Nebraska, USA - 072115-40_1 MetaG | ecosystem: Host-associated > Plants > Roots > Unclassified | place: USA: Nebraska...
AAAACTCGTGGAATTCTGTCAGATAAAACCCTAAGTCTGGGTGTTGGTTGCATTTGGATCCTTTTCTTTATTTATTTGATGATTATATTTGGTACTTAAGGACCGTCAACAGCGACCACGAAGTTTACGAATTCTGTGCAGAAGTGGTCTGGCATTCCGAACTGGACGGGCAGCATTATCTCACCGAGGGGTATTGAGCTTTGTCCTGGCAGGATGCCCCAGAACAGATCTTCATATGGTTTCAACTATGCTGGAGTCAGCTTAAGAGCAAGCAAGCTGTTGCGAAACAAGATGTCGATAGAGCTACCACCGTCTACGAGCACACGCTCGAATCTGACGCTATTGATGCATGGGTTTAGGATCAACGGGAAGCGTCCTGGTTCTGGGATGATAGCCCATTGGTCCTGCCTGTTGAAAGAGATCTCTCGGTGTGACCAGGGGGAATTTAGGGTCGGCGATCAAACCATCGGCACTGTCCACATTGAGGCAAGCCCTCTTTAGGAGTTTTCTTTCACGTTTCAACTCGATTGAGACCTTCCCTCCAAAAATGGAGTGCACTACGTCGGTTGGGTTGACGTATTGATGTCGTGGGTCCCTATCCTGGTCGTCGTCTTCGTCTTCTTGACTGCGTCTGTCATTTTTCCCCGTTTTCTTGGCGGCGTCACCCTGAGCAGCCTGCTATGTATAGATGCTTTTGAGGACACGACATTCTTCCATCGTGTGGTTAGACTTGGGATGGAGTTGGCATGGTCCTTTCAGCGTTTTGTTGTAGTCTTCCTGATAGTCCCGCCGTCCATTGGGACGCTTGACTATGTTTACCTCGTGATCGCTGACACGAGGTCGCTTGCCTCTGAAGTCGTCACGGTTGTCGCGGCGCCTATCCCACACTTCTCGGTGGTCGCGGTTGTCGCCACGGCTGGGATTGCGGATGTCGAAGCGTCCACAGCTGTCGTCTTGTCGGGGAGGCTGATCGGCTCCTCGTACATCTTCTTGGATGAGCTTTTCTGCATCGTCGGCGTCGGCATAATTCTTAGCTGTGGCGAGAAGTTCGGCGACCGTGGTCGGCCTTTTACGTAGTAGCTTGCTTCTTAAAGCTTCGTGGAAACGTAGGCCTTTGATGAAAGCCAATATGGCCTCATTGTGGGAAATTTTTGGAATCTTGAGACGCATATTCGAGAAGCATCGGATGTAGTCGCGCAGGGGCTCATTCTTCCTATCCCTTATCCTCTCGAGGTCATATTTGTTTCTAGGCTGCTCGCAGGTAGCAATGAAGTTATCGATGAATGCCTACCGCAATTCCTCCCAAGAATCAAAAGAGTCCTCAGGTAAACCGAGGAGCATTGGTGGCCAGCTTGGTCAAGCATGACTGGGAAATAATTTGCCATGACGTGCTCGTCTCCTGTTGCTGATCGAACTGCGATCTCGTAAAGAGTGATCTAGTTTTCGGGGTTCTCCTTGCCATTGTATTTTTTAAGCTTCTCGAGCTTGAAATTGCGGGGCCATACGACTTGCCGAAGGTGTGAAGAGAACTGTTTTAGGCCGGGGGGCCGGGGGCTGCATCGTAATCGATGCGCCACACGTTTTCATGTACTGCTCTATCAGTAATGCACCTGTTGATGCGCTCACAGGCATCCCTATGAGGGAGGTTTTGTCGTAGGTCCCGGTCTTGGTCCACCTCCTGATCACGTCCACGTCTCTGTTCGTGGTAATTGTTAGCGTCCCGACCACGGTTGTCGCGATGGGTGTCCTTCCTGCGATCGTTGATGGGCAAACGGCTATGACGATGTCCACCAGGTCGCGGTGACTCGGTTGCGATGAGTCTGGTCAGAGGTGGCCTCCGTATAGGAGATGGCTTGGACCCTTTTGAGCAGAGTAGCAGTCTGTCCCATCGCGGTGATCAAATGTGCCCGTATGTTGGACCGGACGCCCTGATATTCTGGAGTATTTGGAAGTCGATCGAGGTTTACCATGGCGATGGCTACATTGGCGCTTGGTGTCTTGAACACTTGCTAGTTTTCGACCATGTCGAAAGCATCATCAAGGTTGTTTGGGATTAGTTGCCGCTCCTCATCTGCTCGTCGTTGAGCATGATCAGCGTTGCGCTGTTCGCGCTACTGTCTTTGTTCGTCGATTTCGCCGTCAATGACTGGTTCGTCATTACTGACGTTGAAAACCAAATCTCCTTGTTGAGGTGGAAAGACTGGAAAGTGGGAAAAACCTGGGGGTAAGGCGGGAGATCCAAGTTGTAGTCTTCGTCCTCGGGGTGTAAAACCTCGGTAGGGACAGAGCCTATGCTAGAATTTGTACTGTTGGTCTTGTCTTCTGGCAGAGTGCGGATGGAGACCATATTGACGAAGTGACGGGCTATTTGCCTGGTTTGCCGCGTTGATAAGCCCATCTTCTTGAATAGGGATCGAGTATGTCGTGAAACCTGATCAGCCGCCTTACTCAGACCATGAGGAAAATTCTCGCCTGGCGAGGCTGTCTTGAGCTTGACAGTTCGTCCCTTGGGGGTCGATGTTACTGTCAAGGACGTCCCCAGTCGTTCGTGCGTGGTGGCACGGGATGGTTGATGGGAGTCAAAAAAATTCGATACCGATGCTTGATCAGGCTGGCATGAAATCGAATCCACCAGGTTGGAGGCTTCAAAAAGCTTGTATTTGGCGCGATCGATGGCTTCAAGTAGATCCGAATTGTCGACTCATTTGTCCTTGTAGCGAGGAAGCGGAGGTTGAGCCCTCGGAGTCGTAGTGGTCGTGGTCGGTGTGATCGGGATCATCACCTCTGCTGTTCTAGATTGGATATGAGTTTCTTTCCAGAGTCATGGTCGTAAGGCCGCCAACGTGAGTCGTCCAAGTGATCTGGCCAACGGTGAACGTGAGACCTTCGGCCACGGCAGCGGAAGCTGGGATGATGACCATCTTGTTCGTCTAGGAAACTGTACGCACACCCCCTACCTGGCGCGCCACTGTCGATGAAAGCTAGTCGGCAGTCTACCTTGGGGTATACCTACGGTAGTAGTTTATCGGCAGACAGGTGCGCAAGCTACGAACTTGATGGTGACGCAAGACACAGAGAATGTTTTTATCTAGGTTCGGCCGCCGTGTGGGCGTAATACCTTCGTCCTGCGTCTGATTGTATTGCCGTGGATTGAATTGTGTTGAGTTGAGTTGTCTAAGGGGGGGTCCCTTGCCTCTCTTTATATAGTCCAGAGGGCAGGGTTACACATCTAGAAACTAATCATAGTCGGTTACAATTGCTATAGATAACACGATATCAATTCCTATTCTAACCGACTAGAATCTTGCTTGATCTCCACGTCTTGTTTTCTTACGCGAAACTTCGAGCGGTTGGATCAAGCCTCGAACTGTCTCGTGATGGGCCAAGTTTCCTGGCCCAAGTCTAGCCGTAAGAGTATAGGGGTTTATACCCCCACAGCTAGTCCATGATTGGATAATAATTACCAAATACAAACGAAAATGCTACAGTAGCCAAAACCAAAAATTTTCCTCAACTGAACAAGGCCTGGTTAAACCCTAGGAGACTTGCTCAATAAGAGAAAAACAAAAGGAAAAAAAGAGGAGACTATTTGTCGCGACGTTTTATTCTAGGAAAAAGTCTACATAACCCCCAAACTATCTAGGGTGGAATACTTAATCCTCCAAACTATAAAACTGGATATTCTACCCCCTGAACTTCAAAACTGGTCAAATAAACCCCTAGAGTGGTTTTAGAGGGTGGTTTTGTCTTTTTATTTTTATTTATTTCCGCTAAATCTTTGAAAAATCATAATAAATCACAGAAAAATCATAAAAAATATTCAATTTTGTTGGACTCTTGATGAGTAGATCTAGATAGTGAATATATAATATGGTATACTTTAGTATAAAGTTTTTGTTGTAGCTTTAAATTTATATTTTTCTATAATTAATTCGAATAATTCATATATGTAGTTTCTATGGTCCAATTGTTGTAAAGTTTTTATGTTGGGCTCATTATTGTATGCATGAACTATAGTAAATGCTCATGTTTGTGACAAAGAAGCACATTCTTCTTGGAATCATATTCCCTATTCCATGGAAATTAGCTATAATAGAACATTATTGCCAGATATTGCTACACTACAACAATGGAGTTATTGTCCAAAATGGAAGAGTTGTCGTATGGCTTAGGTCACTACAAAATTGAGTTGGTTTATAATATGAGTTATTTGTTTTACATGAGCTCCACTACTTTATGTAGAAGCACATAGGCATATGCAAAAACTATTTTTTTGATTTGATCAATTGAGTTGTGAACTAGTATGTCATGGGGACATGCATGTAGACTCGCATGGTCGGCAGCTGCATAGGGACATGCAATGGTCAGCAGGCATGTAGGAGCCCTCTGAAAGGGCCAATGTCATCAAGGCTATTAATAGCAACTAAGGAGCAGCGGAAGGGGGCCTCAAGTGTTAAAGGGCCAGAGTCTGTATGCCTAGTAAGGAGCTCAGCTCCTATATATTATAATCAGCATCAATGGAATGAATCAAGCAATGAAGAATAAAGATATCTCTCAACTCACCCCATGCTTTCTCTAATCTCATCTCCCTACTATCACTCTAATCTCTCATCCCCTTGCTTCGGTAGCCAGGCCACAAAGCCTTGGCGCCATTATCCTACCGCCATTACCCCCATATGAACTAAGCACCATAACACCAGGTATCAGCTGTCCAGCGATCCTCTTCCACCTCCACTGCCCCTTCTTCAACCTCCATTCCTCATCAACCACCATCACCTACCACCACAGCAACCCCCACTATAATTTGAGACGATGCATTTTCTAAGATTTGATGGGAAATTTGATATTGTGGTCTTCATCAACCAATGTGAGTCCTACTTCCGATGGGAGCGCATCATGGAGGAAGAAAAAGTATGGCTGGCTTCCCCTAATTTGGAAGATGACGCCTAGATATGGTTCCTCCAAGTCCAGCAAGATGAGGGCACCCCAACGTGGAGCCGCTTCACCGAGCTGCCGCACCTGCGCTTTGGGGCGCCCGCTGCTGTGACCACTGACCTTGCTGATGGGATGTGCCGTCTCCAAGAGGATTTGGATCGCCTCGCCTTGATGATCAACCGTATTTTACTGAAGCGGAGAAATCTAAGCGTGAACACCTTGTTGCGGGGCGACTTCAGGCGGCAACGCGAGGGTTCCTGGCACGCCGACGGTGCGGTCTCTCCGTGAGGAGGCTGCTGTCCGCCTACAAGCGGTGGTGCTCGGATTCATGCCATGACAGACCACCAAGAAGCTGCGTGAATGCCTTGCTGCGGTGCAGCTTCAGGCGGCAACACGTGGACTCCTAGCACGCTAGTGAGCTCAATCTCTCCGTGAGGTGTAGCATCTAGCTGCTATCTCACCGGCCATCAAGTGGCTATCATCAGAGGAGCGAGCGATGTGTGCCTGCAAGCAGCAGAGCAAGGTTTCCTTGTCCGGCGGCGGGTGCAGAAGTTGCGCATGTTGCTCCACATGTCGCTGCAACAAATTGCAACCTGCCCAGTCATCCACTTGGGCTCGCCTATCCATCCTGCAACTCCAACCCAAGAAGCGATCTGGGTCTAGAATCTTCTAGTGTGGACAAGGACAACCAAGCAGTCACCACGACATCTACCCTAGCCTCACCAACGACTTCCACCGCCATTGCCTCCAGCCGTCCACTCGGTTCCTTCACCTGCTTGGGTGTCACTGGACAGTACTAATGTTTGGCTACTCCTAGGTGTTAGGCTCCTTTCATGGGATCGAGGAGGGCGCCATCTGCTTCGACAACTGCTCTCCATGTTTCCAGCTCGAGGACAAGCTAGTCTTCAAGGAGGGAGGAGATGTCATGGGGGGCAGGCAGCAGGTAGCCGCTAGGGGACTCGCATGGTCAGCAGCTGCATGGGGACATGCAATGGTCAGCAGGCGTGCAGGAGTCCGAGGAGGCTTGTGGCTGAAAGGGCCAATGTAATCAAAGCTATTAATAGCAATTAAGAAGCAGCGGAAGGGGCCTCAAGTGTGAAAGGGCCAGAGTCTGTGCGCCTAGTAAGGAGGTCAGTTCCTATATATTATAACCAGCATCAATGGAATGAATCAAGCAATGAAGAATGAAGTTATCTCTCAACTCACCCCCATGATATCTGTAATCTCATCTCCCTGCTATCAGTCTAATCTCTCATCCCCTTGCTTCGGCAGCCAGGCCACAAAGCCTTGGCGCCATTATCCTACCGCCATTACCTCCATATGAACTAAGCACCATAACACCTGGTATCAGTTGTCCAGTTATCCTCTTCTACCTCCGCTGCCCCTTCTTCAACCTCCATTCCTCATTAGCCACCATCACCTACCACCACAACAACCCCCACTACAATTCCAGATGATGGATTTTCCAAGGTTTGATGGGAAATTTGATATTGTGGTCTTCATCAACCAATGCGAGTCTTACTTCCGCTGGGAGCACATCATGGAGGAAGAAAAAGTATGGCTGGCTTCCTATAATTTAGAAGATGACGCCCGGATATGGTTCTGCTAAGTCCAGCAAGATGGGGGCACCGTGACTTAGTGTCGCTTAACCAAGCTGCTGCAACTACGCTTTCGAGCGCCCCCTGCTGCGACCACTGACCTTACTGATGGGATATGTCATCTCCAAGAGGATCTGGATCGCCTCGCTTTGATGATCAACTGCTATTGTGCTCAAGCGGAGAAATCTGAGCATGAACGCCTTGCTACGGGGCGACTTCACGTGGCAGCACGAGGGTTCCTAGCACGCCGGCGGGTGTTGTCTCTCCGTGAGGAGGCTGCTGTCCGCCTACAAGCGGTGGCACACAGATTCATGGCGCGACACACCACCAGGAAGCTGCGTGAAAGCCTTGCTGCGGTGCGGCTTCAGGCGGTAGCGCATGGATTCCTAGCACGCCGACGAGCTCAATCTCTTCGTGAGCTGCAGCGTCTGGCTACTATCTAACCCGCCATCAAGTGGCCATCGTCAGAGGAGCGAGCAGCGGTGTGCCTGCAAGCAGCAGGGCGAGGTTTCCTTGTTCGGTGGCGGGTGCAGAAGTTTTGCATGTTGCTCCACATGTGGCTGCAACACATTACAACCTGGCCAGTCATCCACTTGGGCTAGCCTATCCATCCTGCAGCTCCAACCCAAGAAGCGATCTGGGTTTGCAATCTTCCGGTGTGGACAAGCACAACCAAGCAGTCACCACGACATCTACCCGAGCCTCACCAACGACTTCCACCGCCACCGCCTCCGGCCGTCCACTCGGTTCCGTCACCTACTTGGGTGTCGCTGGACAGTAGTGATGTACGGCTGCTCCTAGGTGTTGGCCTCCTTTCATGGGATCCAGGAGGGCGCCATCTGCTTCGACAACTGGCGTGTAGGAGCTCGAAGAGGCTGGTGGCTGAAAGGGCCAATGTCATCAAGGCTATTAATAGCAATTAAGGAGCAGCGAAAGGGGCCTCAAGTGTGAAAGGGCTAGAGTCTGTGTGCCTAGTAAGGAGCTCAGCTCCTATATATTGTAACCAGCATCAATGGAATGAATCAAGCAACGAAGTGATTATCTCTAACCTCTCATCTCCCTGCTATCAGTCTAATCTCTCATTGTATTCTAGGATGAAAAGAGTATTAGTGCACAATGCATTGTATTCTAGGACGAAGAGAGTATTAGTCCAAAGATCTGAACACGACTGAATAACTGCTAGTCATCTAATCAGTAGTCCTAACTTTTTTTAGAATTGCCTACAACGCACATGCACATTCACTCCTATGAACATATGTATGCAAACCCTATCTCTATAAGTACCTTTAAAGGACTGAGGTAGCAGATGTCAAGATTCACGAAGTGAGCACATGCACTTCGCTATTGATGGAGACACCACCTACTATTGAGCGTATAATGCCATTAAATCCTAGAATAAATTCAGAAAAATATAAAACCAGTCTTAAGTTCACGACTTTAATAGGTTTTATCACAAGGAGAAGAATTTAAGTAACTGCTCTATGATCGGATCGGTTTGTATTAGTTATAGCTAATCACTGTCTTAGTTAATCCAAACAGGATCTTATTATAAAAAAAATTCCAGGGCTTCAGGCTCATTCTCATACGTGGCCCAGCTTCACTTTCCAAGCCACGCCTTTAGTTTCAAATTTTTTGACAAAATAAGTACAGAGCACTATAGCACTTTCGTTTGTTTTTGATAAATATTGTCTAATCATAGACTAACTAGACTTAAAAGATTCGTTTCGCAAATTACACACAAACTATGTAATTATTAGTTATTGTTTTTATTTATATTTAATGCTTTATGCATTTGCCGCAAGATTTGATGTGACGGAGAATCTAAAAATTTTATAAAATCTTTTTTTAACTAAACAAGGCCTGGTTAAAACCTAGGAGACTTGCTAAAAAAAAAAACAAAAAAAAAACAGGAGACTGTTTGTCGCGTCGTTTCATTCTAGCCGGCCGCCGCCACATCAAAGCAACCATGGCCTTGTCTGCCGCCCTCGCCCGGGCCGCCACGCGACTCCTCCGCGGGAGCGTCCCTCCTGCCGGCTCCGCCGCCGCCGTCTCTCCTCTCTCATACCGCAGCCACCGCCAACTCTGCGGTACCCCTACCGCGGACAAGCCCTCCGCCGCGGGACCGTGGGACGAGGCCGAGGCGGAGATCCTCCGCGACGTCGAGCCCGTCGTGGACCTCGTCAAGGACATCATCCACTCCCGCAGGTCAGCTTCGGTTTCCAGTATCTACTGTTGGCTATCTTCTCCTCAGGATCTTCAGGATGATACATGAGATTGCCGTGTATTTAATAGCATTTCTTTGCGTCGTGAATTTGTCATTAAGTAATGTGTAGCCAGTGACGGATGAACTCTGCACATTGGGAGCTTAATCCTGGACACGACGCATGGTTCCATGGCATTAAGTGATATAAGGTTCTACTTTGTCACCTGATTTGGGGATTCAGCTTTAGTTTATTTGTTCGTATTACAAATTCACATGCAGAAACTCCCTCCTAGTGGTGTTGGACACATTCACATGTAACCGAGTCCTGTGGTTTCCATTATTGTCAGACTTGTGGTTCTTTCTTCTTTTTCAGATGGGGATAATGTGGATATGATTGGGAAAGCTTTTGGAATCTTGTGAGACTAGAAACACTTGTGAAAAACATGAATCTACTGCTATCGGGGAAGATTAATACAGGGAAAATATGGAATGAGCTTGCCCCTGTTTCTTGTGTAAATGCTCATGTTTGTGATAAAGAAGCCCTTTCTTCGTGGAATCATATTTCCTGTTCCATGGAAATTAGCTGTAATAGAATATTGTTGCCAGATATTGCTACACTACAACAGTGGAGTTATTGTCCAAAATGGAAGAGTTGTCGTATGGCTTAGGTCACTGCAAAATTGAGTTGGTTTATAATATGAGTTATTCGTTTTACACAAGCTCCACTCCTTTATGTAGAAGCACAGAGGCATAAGCAAAACTAATTTTTTGATTTGATCAATTGAGTTGTGAACTAGCATAGAAGAAGAGTGACACTACAAGTCAGAACATGAAAAATGTTAATGAAGATGACCTTGTAGTTCTGGGGTATTCCTGTCTATTGAACTTTTATATTATTTCCATCAAACGATGTGCTGTTCTTAAGGGTTAAATCTGTAGAAGTGATAATGTGGTGGGATGCTTGAGAGGTGAGAGGCAGGGGTGTAAGGCCTCAGCGATGGCAACCCACAGCGGGCGGTCTTTGGGGTAGGGTTGGGGGTGCAGCTATCTAGGGAAGTAAGGTGGCGTACTAAGGAATAGCCTTTTTTATTCTTTCTTGATCAACCATGACTTTTGCCTTGTGTTTATGTTCAGGTATCTTTACTTAGGTAGCACTTTGGAAAGTCATAACTGCAATAGATAAACTTCCCTCTTCCCAGTTAAGATAACTTGCTGGTGTCCGGTCAGAAGGGATGGGGCGGTGGCTGATTCTCCCTGGGTCTCACTGGGCCCATGGGACAGGCCTGTAACATGTCCACCCTCTTTTGACAGCAGCTTATCCTTGAGCTGGAGGTGAAGATATTGTTGGCATGAACTGGATTGCAAACATAGGATTGAACTGCCAAAGGGCAGCTTGGCCAAGAGAGGCCGCTTGGATTGTATTGAATTGCAAAAACCAGAACCACACACGATACAAGGGTGAGGGGCTGCTGCATATATAGCCTAGAGGGCAGACAGCACCCCAACAT
>Ga0182004_10005581_pt1 | contig 10243 bp, 7 predicted proteins | sample Sormic07211540_1_FD_120479 | JGI IMG/M metagenome (GOLD analysis project Ga0182004, IMG submission 120479) | Endophyte microbial communities from Sorghum bicolor roots, Mead, Nebraska, USA - 072115-40_1 MetaG | ecosystem: Host-associated > Plants > Roots > Unclassified | place: USA: Nebraska...
AAAAAAATGAATAAGACAAATGATCAAACACGGTATTCAAAAGTAAAAACTGACACTTTCAATAGGACGGAGGAAGTACCCAATATCAAAAACAGTCTATAACGCAGATGGAGGATACCTCCACATAGTAATCAGAACCAACTAACATGATGATATTAGGTTAAAAGCTCTAATCCTCATCATGTATTCGTGCTCGTTACATCAAATTTCATGTCCCAGATCTTCATACATAGCATAGCTTCATTTGCAAACACATATCCTGCCACAATCCTCTAGGTTTCTGCGTGAATATATATACTAAAGTATTAAGCATTGCAGCTTATACCGGTCGGCAATATATGTACAATACCGGATAACAAAGCGGACATGTTACTTAAGCGAAGAACTCCAGTCCTCAGGCAGATTTGGCAAACCCAATCCTGTTCTCGCCGAAGTCAAAAACAGTGTGGTAGGCACCCATGAAAACATCACCAAGTATCCTGAATGTTTACAAGACAGATATCAGATTGCATGCTTGATTCTTGCTAAGGAAACCAAAGACTGTTGGGTTACTGCCACTTATGTACATATATGGTCAGCATACCAGAGAGGACCACGAGGAGGCGGCACGTCATATGCCATAAACCCGCTGATGCAGATGGTTTGTCCTGCTTGCTCCAGCTTCACTATGTACTGCAGCACAAAGGCAATCAGTGCATTCAAGAGAACTAGAACAAGTATGTATGCACCAAAGAACATCCGATAAATGAACTGAACTGTGAAAATGCGATCATGGTTCCCCCAGACAAAGATTCGCTATTAACTCAAATGAAGAAACTGAAGTGGGGAGTTACCTGCTCTGGTGTTAAGGCGAAAGTCTTGTTTGCTATGGTAAATGCAAGATTTGGCATCTCTGAGATCTGATCACAATCAACAGTTGATTCGCCATTGGGGCTCGGGAGACGCTCACAGAGCTGCAATGCACATTACAACAAGAAATGCTGTCACATTTTGCACAATTCCCAATCATAAAAAACTGGCCAAACATAAAAAAGTATCCCAACCTGATTAGCATAATTCAAAATGAGCTCTTTTGTCTTGTTTTCTCGGAGTTGGTTCTGTATCCAGACAACAGCCATCTCACAAGCAGTACAGAAAAGATCAGAACCACGATTTTGTTTCTCAACAACAGATTCAATTGGGTTACTGCATGATAGTTCAATAAAAACATGTCATGGAAAATATAATGCATAGATACTACGAAAGGACTTAGAATTAATTTATAAACTGAGCTAACCTGAGAGAATGGGCACCATCAAATACACAGAGACCAATCTGAGTGCACACTTTCTGTGGGCTTGTCTGCTCAATTACGAAATGTTTCATACTTAGAACCATACCAATGTACAAACACTAATCGCAATAACAATCCAAATAGAAGGGAAACCAATTGCTAAAAAAAATTGCTCAAAAGAAGGGAAACCAACACCAAACCTGTGCTATGAGTAACTCAAGGATCATCTCTCCATACTCTCTCACCACTTCTTTGCATTCTGTACTGATGATCCCCTCAGCCCCAATTGCATGATTGACTTGAGCCACTATGGTCTGGAGCAGAACAATAATTGAAAATAAGTCATACCATTTTTCTGAAAAAGTACTAAATGTGCATTCACCATTTAGGAATTCTAGAATACATACTGTTGGACCAGCAAGCAATGAAGTCCCTGAGTCCACAATAGCAGCACAGCCACCAGCACAGTAACCAGTCGAGTGGCCACCAATAAGAAGATCTCCCATGTCAAACTGCCAGTAGCCTTTGCGAGTAACGGGAACATATGTATGGTTCCCCTTGTAGTGTTTTGGATCAACACCACCAAAGACAAGCTCGCCTCCAGCAGATGCATCAGGGTCACGATTAAGCCAGAAAGAGAAGACATCCTCTGCGACCAGTTTCTGCTCTTTCATGCTCTGCCTGTTTGGTTCATCCAACAGAGAAAATGATCAAGGAACAGAATGATTTGAGTTTCGACACTATGTACAAACGAAATCAATACGTACCAAATTGGAGGGGCTCCTCCCACAGAAATTTCAGGAAATCCGAGGCCAAGAATTCCATCAAACTTCCCAATGATGAAAGTAGGGCTGGTTTCACGAGTCGTCTCAATAAATTGCTGAACAAAAAGTAGTAGTAGTATCATAACAATGGTGGATAGGAACATTTAATTGAGGAATTATGTGACCAGTTTACCTGATTTTGCACAACAAGGTTACCAACCAACACATTGTCCTCACTGAAGAAGCCAGCGATTTGCCCGGAACCATATGTGATTGTACAAGATTCTCCTGTGCAGTTCAAATAACAGGGTACTGTTTAACCAACATCTCTCAAACTCGCCACAGTAATAGTCAAAACTGAATAGATGCAACAGATTATTATGTACCATTCTTTTTGTAAGTCTTCGACTTGGTTGACTTGTATCTGTGGTGTAAGTAGCATGCTATCTGTAATACATGGACGTAAAAGTACCAAACTTAGAATACCTTACTTGCGTCAAAATATGCACCATTATCTGATAGTAATGAACATACCGAAAAGTAGCACTTGGATGAGGGAACCCACAAGTTGGAGCTTCCAGTGTCAAATATCACCGTGAAGTTCTGTGATGGTGTGCCAATACCAATCTCTCCAAAGTACTGAGTGTCCAGGTAGTTGTCCAAAGGAACTATGTCATCAGTTGAGGCACCAAGATATTGGCCAGCACCCACAGACCTTCGAAGGCGGCTCTCCTTCGCCAATTTTGCAGCAGTCAAAGCTTCCTTGTCCAGTTTCTTCTTATTCAGGTTGATTCTTAACAGTCCATCGGAGGAAGCATGAAGTAGCAAGGAACATGACAGGACCCAGAAACAAGCCAGCAACAAAAGGTGCTTCTGCCCCATAGTCCCTAATCTCCATGAGAAAATTAGCTCCAATCAGGGAAACATTTGCTATACAATTCGTGTGTGGATGTAATACTACCTTGTTCAGTCGTCTTTTTTTAGGGAATCAGGAGGGCCGGGACCCCTCACCAGCTTAAAAAAGAATTACTGTTTAGAAATTTCCTTGAACTTGAAGGTTATGGTTTCTAAAAAATGGTTGTATTCACTTTTTTGGGGTGGGGGGTGGGGGGATGTTGAAAGTTCTTTGAAACTGTGAAAATAATGTTGTCAAGTGTGGAAAATTAGGAAAACCTTCTTCTGTGCTTGACTAGCAATTGCTCATGGCAAGAAAATGAAATCGGGCATGATTTAGTTTTTTTTCTTTATTTATGCGAGAAATTCATTGGTGTCTTCGAAAACTCTTCATGAAAAAAAAAACTATGAAATTCCTTGGTTCCAAAAAGGCCCTAAAAAGCTTTGTCGAAATCCGGGAGAAATATAACCGGTAGTTCACGTGAATCCTCTTTTTCTATTATCCTATACCGGCGGAGTCACTAAAAATCGAAGTTCTAAGGATCCATGGCTGTATATCAACTTATCAAGAAAGGCACCAAACACTGGAACATGAACAGCCCCAAAACGGAGAGTAACTAAAATTTCTACTCCGAATAGTGGCGAGAAGTAATCAAGCAGCAGCAGCTAGGGATTAGGACATGATCTGGTACCTTAGCTTCTGCCGTGTGCTTCCGAATCCGGGACCGGAGAGAAGGGGAATTGGGGAAAGCTAGTGGAGAGCTCGAGGGGAAGAGTGGAGGATAAATAGGACACACCAATCGCCAATCGGATGAAGCCGAGTAGATGCAAACCGTCAAAGGCGGAATAAATCATGCTGTTACCCACTGACCCATGGGGCCACGAATCAAGTTCTGAAAATCAATGGAGAAAACAACAGGTGAGTGACTTGGTGATACCTGCTGCATTTTATTTTTTTCTTTTGATAACTATAGCTAATGCTTTAGGCCTTGTTTAATTCACCCTAAAATCCTAAAATTTTTCAAGATTTTTCGTCACATCGAATCTTTGGACACATACATGGAGCATTAAATATAGATAAAAAATAACTAATTACACAGTTTGTTTATAATTTGCGAGACGAATCTTTTGAACCTAGTTAGTCTATGATAGACAATAATTGTTAAATACAAACGAAAGTGCTACAATAGCCAAACCCAAAATTTTTCACCAACTAAACAAGACCTTAAATGTGGATATATTTGTTGGCCAATAGCCATTGAACGGATAGGATACTACTCTCTCCAAAATTATAAGACGTTTGATTTTAAAAAAAAAATTCAAATTTGATCGCTCGTCTTATCCAAAAAATTATATACAAATATAGTTAAATTTAAGTCATTTTTAAAAAACTTATATTAATAAATCAAGCCATGATAAAAGAAGTGATATTTTAAATAAGACGAGTGATCAAATTTAATGTCAAAAAAGTCAAATATCTTATAATTCAGAATCAATTAAGTACCTTCCTACGCTTTCATCTATAAGTCTGGTTTTTTTTCTTGAACTCTAAAATCAGACGTGTTATTCGTTAACTCTCAAAATCATTCAAATTATCTTTTTTTCTCAATCCATCTCAAATTATAAGTCATTTGACTTTTTTAACATCAAGTTTGATCACTTGTCTTATTCAAAATTCTGTGCAAAATATCATTTTTTTTATCTGGCTTGATTTATTAATAAAAGTTTTTCAAAAATGACTTAAATTTGACTATGTTTGCACAATTTTTTTTGAATAAGACAAATGGTCAAACTTGGAGTCAAAAAAGTCAAACATCTTATAATTTGAAATGGTGCGAGTATATAGCTAAAAACTTAGTAAACACTCGATACCACAAAAAATGTCTGTAGGATTTTGAAAACTTCGAATAAAGTTCAAGGGATATACAATGGAATCTTTATATCCAAATAAAATATTTAGAGCTCATGAGAATTTCTAGTTGCTTCAAAAACATAGATTTAGTTCTAGAAAAATAAAAAAGATATTTAGAAAAATCTAGAAAAATCCATAAACATTCCAATCGATGTATCGGTGTGTTCTAAATACTCGTAAAACACAATAACTAATCAGCACAATGTCATAGCATGAATGCATTCAACATTAATGTATATTGTATTAATTTAAGTTACATCTCATTTTTTGCCGTGAAAATTTTTAACACACATTTATACACCGACTAGATTGTTTTTAAATTTCTTGATTTTTCTAGATATTTTTTATTTTTCCAGAGATAAATCTATTTTGTAAGCATTTGGAGATATGTTGATGAGGTCTAAATATTTGGATTTGGATTATCCATCTTAGGTTTTTTTCATTTTTTTTAAAAGCATATAGATTACTTATGTGGTTTAGATATCTTCTCACGTATTTAATAAATATTTTTAACAAAAAAGATAAAACCATCTTCAAAGCCATTCCAAACCATGATAGGAGTTAATTTGAACCGTTTCATGAGTTCAAATGGTACTAGAGTTTGAGTTTTTTTTTTTGAGAAACATCCCTCCCTCATTTTTATTCAGAAGCAATAATTATATTATAAACTCCATCCGATGGAGAGACGAACCAAACATGCCTGCTGAAGACTGACTAGCTAGTGCTTTGCCCACCTCTGCTTTGTCTATAGGGTCGAGCATAGCTAGGAAATGGCCCATTTCATCCCTAGCCACCGCCACAGCCGATGTTGTCCTCTTGTTTTTTTTTTTTGGAAATTAACAATTTGACATAGATCTTTGCAAGAAATCAGATAATGGGCGCAAAAAATTACCTATGTGGTCTAGCACAAGCCATATTTGCACCGATTATCTGACTCCGAGTTTGCACGTATGGAACAAACTCCATTAGTCCAATATATTTAATTAATTTTGTAGATAGAAATGATCTATTCCAGTCTACTAGCTTGGCGATTAACATTTGCGATCAATATTTTGCTATTAACGTCTGCCTCTAATTCATTCAAGTGAAAGGCATTTCCAATATATATAGTTCTAATTTTATATACGAATGAAAAGGTCGTTGTCTTAACTCTTATAGCCTAATAAAATCTACCAATCTTTCGGTCCTTACAGAGGCAGAAAAGGACTTTTTAGTTTGGCCTGGAAATACAAAATGAGAAGAAAAATAGGAAAATAGAGGGGTGGGGAGGGTTGGGAAGAAACACTTCAATCGGAGAAAATCATGCTGGAATGCCAAATTTTTAAAGGTGTGTGATTTGGTTAGTAGTGAGGCGTGCAGACGGTGGCAAAGCTAGAGCAAATTAGAGGACGATGCACTTGCCTTGTAGACTTGTGCTATATATGGTGTATATATGGTAAAATTTTAGAAAAAAACTATTGTTTTCTCAAAGTTGAGTGTTGCATTTGCACTCACTAGCTACAAGCTAGCTTCGCCCCTGCATGCAGATCTGGCGTCAAATATCTAGATTTCTCTACCTAAGCCAACCAGTGCCTTGACTTTGACGATTTGAATTGTTTTGATATTATAACAAATTAAACGGCCTCGTGCCACAATATAATCCACTTTCAACAACTGAATTCCATAAGGCAGAAAGGGGAATACTGGAAATACAATGATTTTAGCAACCTAAAAGTCGTTCAGTTATAGGTCAATGTTATAATTTGTATGCTAAAGCGAACCAGCCAATCTTTCAGGAGCAATGGCACTTCACTTGTGTAGACAAGAGAGGAGCAGTGGCTAGCCCCAGCACTGGCAGCAGACATCACCGGTTAGGGGGCTTCGTGTAAGTTAAGGGTTTTTTTCTACAAAAAATATGAAATGATTTTTTTAATAGCAGACGATAGCTGGAACGCAGTGTTTTAGTACTGCTTTTGTTGAATGAGTTTCAGTAGTCTAGAGGGAAATCTTTACTGCATAGCAGTTTGTTGATCTTAGATCATAACTTTGTATCTGGGTTGCACCCATTCGTTTATGAATGTGGGAGGCCGGAATACATTGGTTCCTTTATCTAAAAAAGACGATATATTGAAATCAAGAACAGATTACATGGAGGAGTTCAAATGGCTCCCAAATAGCATCGAGCAAAGAGTTTCTAACTGGACATTGAGTAGCATCAAGAGGATGTGAGCAGCAGAAATTGAGACTGGAAGAAAATCTTGCTCTGCTGGCAAGGCTGTGGGCAGTTACTTTTTCAGTCCTGTTGATCTTGAAAAATCTGATGCTGGATGCTTTTATTATGAGCTTGGAAATCTGACCAGAGGCTTGGTTTTCCAGTCGTGTGGTAGTCGTCTATATCTCCCGGTCAGTATGTTGACAGAAGGTGCATTACCAAAGATATGGTTTACTTCAGTAAGGCTGAGCAGTTTGACAATTCTTGCTGCCAAGGCTAGAGCCCCTGCTTCCGCCTTAGAACTGATGAGGCATCTTTAAGTTGAGCTTGCACATATAAAGCTAGAAGACGAATTGGAAGGGGGGAAAAAGCTACTCAGAAGAATACGAGTAGCAAGGGTTCATGCGTTTTACAAGTGTGCAAATCCAAACAGTATGTGTTGCCTACATATACACTTAAATTAGTAAACCACAAGAGTTTTGTCAACTTACTGGATGGTGTGGATCACCGAAAATCGGAAAGAGGCATCTTAACTACATGGTCAGTAAATTAGAGCAGTAGACAGATATAATCACTCCAAAAAAATTACATGGCACATGAAGATGTATGGGCACAATTGAGGATACAAGTCATTTAACATAATGCTTATTTGTAGGTTTCCTTAGGAAAATGGTACTGCAAATGTGACCTGATTGCAGAGGGGAGGGAAAAAATTCTAACCTCATTTCCAAAGAACTGGAGTGATCCGCCTTATGCACAGTTGCATTCATTATAAACAATAAAAAAGGGCAGATACTGTTAGTGAAAAATTCTTAGGGGGCATCTTATAGGTACCAATCAAAACAATAAAGCAATATAGGGCTGTTGCTGTCAACATAGTGAGGAAACATAAGCACATTTTCTACCGCTAACAGTGGGGGGAAGATACACAAGGTTAAATTATAGGAATTGCATGAATGATCAAGAGGTACACTACATATGACTGATTTTATGGCTTGGAGTGCAGGGTTTGTTCACAAACTATGCAACCAAAGGTAGAGTACAGAGCTCATTAATTTGTAAACCGATTCCTGCTGTAAAGCTAACTACGATTGTCCACAAGATTATTTTACCTGTTGATAAACTTGATGCTGAAGTGCACTAAGCATTTCTCTGGAGAATTTCATCATTCAAAGAATACCACAGAGGCACAGAGAATGGTAGAAAATTAGAGCACAAGATAGAGTCGTCACTCCAAAAAATTTGACATTGTCACATAAAGATGGTCAGTATAGTTGAAAAGTGAATTCATTTTTTTCAACACTCATTTGTTGGATCCATTAAGGAAACAATACTTTTCAGGCAGGGATTTTGCTTGGTTCTGATATTCCTCCCTTGAGAAAAGTGATATAAGCATGGAAGCAGTGGAAGCCTCAATTGAGAAGTTCTTCTCATCAAGTTTGTAGAGGTAAGCCCCAGCACTGCTTATGTCACCTCTACGCAACAATCTCCTAACTAGAGAATTTAGCATATAATACGAGTCTGGAACAGTACAACTCTTTTCCATCGCTGCAAACAGACCATCGAACTCCTCTAGCGATCCTTCTATAAGATTTTCTGCCATTAAGCGGTAGGTCTCAATATTCAAAACCAAACCATAAGCAGAGATAGAAGCAAACAAATCCATGGCATCTTCCTTTCTGTCACCTTTGAGCAAAGCACCAATCATAATGGTGAATGTAACAATGTTAAGTTGAAGATCCTTAGAACACAGGCTCTGAAACATTTTTGAATGCTTCATCAACATAAATATTTTTGCAAAGACCATTTAGTATTATGGTGTATGTGTAAATATGCCGCCGCTTTCCACTTTTAATCATATTGTCATAGAGTTCCTTTGCTTCAGAAAATCTCCCAGTTTGAAACAAACCAGCAGTATATTATTGTAAGTTACAGCTCCAGCTGTAATGCCGTTGCTCAGCATTTCTCGGAAAACACTATATGCATCACTACCCTACCAGCTTTCCAACAGCAATGGAGCAAAGTATTATAAGTAACTTCATCAGGTGACAGGTCAATTGAGACCATACCATCAAATACCTTCTTGGCTTCATCCATCCTTCCAGTTAAGCAGTAACCATACATTAACGGTGTATATGAGAAAGCACTTGGCCTTACTCCTACATGTTCCATCAAGTCAGTGAGCCTCTGGGATTCAATAACCCGTCCTACATTGCATAAGTTACGGATTAATGTGTTGAAGAACACTGTGTGAGGATAGATTCCTTGAACCAACATTTCAAAAAATAATTCCTCAGCCTTCTCTCATTTGTCGATGGTGCAGAGTCCATAAACTAGGGAGCTGAAAACAACAATATTAGGAGTCAGTCCTTCATTGATCATCTGATTGAATTTGAGCTCAACATCATCCACCCTGCCTACCTTGCAAAGTGCATCTATTAGTGATCCATAGCTTACTACATCAGGACTCAACCCATGCTGCTTCATTTTTGTGAATCTATCATACCACATTTAGCAACGTTGAAGATGTGATGGCCAGGTGAAATACCATTTGCTACCATCAATTTAGGAGATCATGCATTTCAGAAAGAGCACACGAAGCAAAATACCATAGATAGTTACATCAGGTTTTATGCCTTTCCTAATCATAGTCAGAAAAAAATTTAGCTTCACTGCATCTTCCATTCTTGCATAGATAGTCCAGCAGCAAACCATAAGTAAAACAATCTGGCTCAACCCATGTTACTTGTTCAGAGTACTGGAGTGCTGGAGTGCCAAGGCCCATGTGCCCATAGCCTCTATGTTCAGAGTAGAAGAGGAGTATGATTTAGAATGCAGTGATAGCAAAGGCTACAATTCTTCTTATATTTCCAACCTTTTATTTATCTCAGGAAAAAGTCTCTTCTTATCTCAGGAACCTTTTATCGCAAACTGAAGAGCTACCTTTTGAGTTACTATCCTCTAAAGAAACAGTGCTTGCACTTTTGCTGAAAAAGACACTGTATAGTCCTAGATTGAGTTAGAGCTCAGGAACTGGTAATAAAATTATCCAATCTACTAATGCTGGAATTGTAGTTGAGAGTATTTTGGTGTAAATTATAACTAGCCACGGATAGATAGAGCTCTCGAAGCATTTAGATTATCTCACCATATCACCATCCTGTAGGACATGATGTTTATACAAGACAAACATGCTCTGGAGTCTGGAC
>Ga0182004_10005582_pt1 | contig 10240 bp, 7 predicted proteins | sample Sormic07211540_1_FD_120479 | JGI IMG/M metagenome (GOLD analysis project Ga0182004, IMG submission 120479) | Endophyte microbial communities from Sorghum bicolor roots, Mead, Nebraska, USA - 072115-40_1 MetaG | ecosystem: Host-associated > Plants > Roots > Unclassified | place: USA: Nebraska...
GGGCACTCACAATGCAAGACTCTATCACAGAGTCCAAGACATTTAATTACATATTATTTATGGTATTTTGCTGATGTGGCAGCATATTTATTGAAGAAAGAGGTAGAAAAAATAAGACTCCAAAACTTATTTAGACTCCAAGTCCATATTGTTCGAGGTAATAAATAACTTTAGACTCTATGATAGAGTCTGCATTGTGAGTGCCCTAATAGCACGACCAAAGATAAACATAGCCCTAATACATACTATAATGAATGTTTCCATGCACAGAACAACTTAACAACCAGAACCGGTGCTATTTCTAGTCATATAACATTATTATTTTTCTCTCACAACAAATCAACAACAACATCAGCAGCCGCCGAAGAAACCATTAGCCGAACAACCTAGGTCAAATCACTTGTTGCCATTTTCATTGCAAGTAACTCCATGTAAATCTCTACGAAATACATATTAAACATTATATTTGTTCATCAATCACCAAAACCCCAAATGAGCGTTCAACTTGAGTCGAGCAGAGAGTAATAGCGCGCGTTGTGGTGTTCACCTTCTTATATACTCTTATCATGTGAAATAGAGGCAACTGACTCCTTGTTTCCGGTTCGCTGTCGACGGTGCTTTGTTTGTGTTCACCATGAATACAAATCTAGTTATTCTAGGAAGCCAACGACGCTGCGATGAGCGCCAATGTCATGGAAGAAGCCAGCGTTGAAGATGCCAAGATGGCATATGGTGGTGCAGCGACGAGTCCGTACGTATCGACGACGTGGCCATTCTACATGCTATGCAAACCACATGTTCGGTGTAATCCATAAAAATCCTATTAAAATCATACTTAAGAGTTTTCAAAAAATTCAAAGCTACGCATAGCAATAGTGCATCTATATATAAGCACTGTCACAAAATTTTAGATTCAAACTCGTTTTGTAAAAAATCATATAAAAATAACAAATTTCAATTGCATATGCACTGGAGGACAAAAAAACCAGGATTTTTGTCCTCTAGTGCATATGTAAATGAAATTTGTTATTTTCATATGAATTTTTGAAAGTGAGGTTGAATATCTAATTTTGTGACAATGTACATTTATAGATGCACTATTGTTGTGCATAGTTTTAAATTTTCTAAAAACTTCTAAGTATGGTTTTACAAAGGGTTTTCACGATTACATTAAAAATATGGTTTGCATTGGATATTTTGCGCGTGATCATTTACAGCAATCTTGGCATACTACTCTTCGGTGACGCAGAGTTTGCAGCAATGCTGTCGGCTTTGCCCATTCTACATGCTGATCATTTACTCTGAAAACCTGCACAGCCATACTACGACCAGACAGATAGAAGACGATCTAACTTCTCGGCAGGTTCGATCCGTTCAAAGCCAGTCGATCAAAGCTTTAAGATGCAGCTTGGCAGCACCCTTAAATAAAGCTATCTATAACTCTTATAAAACTAAACCCCACTAGATAAATTTTCTCTTCATGCAAGGTGTCCACATCATTCCTCACAAAGTCCATGCAATCCCATATTAATTATAAAAAATGACCATGTCATCTATATCATGTAAAATACTTTAAATATTTAATCTATTAATATACAAGTCATGTACATACATTATTTGTTTCATCACCAATTAATTCTTCTATAATGTAATCACATATTAGTTTTTGTTCTATTAGCTTAGTATTTTTTTTACTAGATCTAATACAATAAAATACATGTAAGTCAAATTCATATGTATACATATATAATAGACTGAATATGCTATGTATATAATTATTTATTTTTAAAAAAATCCCGCTGCAACGCGCGGGGAATTCACCTAGTTGTATTTAGTTATTAAAGCCACACCAAACTTTGACAGCTTTCTCTGATGAATAATATGCCATTGTTCAAATCACATTCTGAATCTGAATCTATATGTCTGCCACAGCCTAATCTGAATCACCGTAACGGCACGCCTAACATCTTAAACTCTCGTCAAGCGACCATCGCACTGATTTGGGCCAACACCGTTTATTCTCCAGTTATATGCGAATGTCTACTCGTTTAATTTCTTCACCAAACCTCTCCCAACGTTCAGCTCAGCCATCCTGGTGCAGGTCGTTCTGCAACTGCAAGCCTCGCGGCGCCTCGTCGTCACCGAGCAAGAGCTCCCTGATGATCTTGTCCCCGACCCCGTCCATGTCCGGGAGCGCGTGCCCGGCCTCGGGGTGCTCGTGGTACCGCACCCACGGCAGCTTCTGCGCCACGTACCGCTGGATCTCCACCTGGACGATCTTGTCCTCGTACCCCTGCCAGATGCTGACGACGCCCTCCCCGCCGGGGAACGGGTTCTTGATCTCCGTGGGATCGAACTCCCATGTGCTGAACAGGATCGTCGCGTCGCGGCACAGTGACTCGTAAATCCCCTGCTGCGTTGCTTTGGCCTTGAGAAAACAAGTAGCTTTTCCCGCCTCAGTACTCCTATCTACGGGTAAAAATTGCAGAAATCGAACGTGTCTGGATTCATCGTGGAGTTTTCACGGTACCGGATCCACCTGGCCGCTCTCGCGCTGCTTCCTCCAGAGCTCGGTGAGGATCTCCCAGTCCATGCCGGTGAACGCGTCGCGCTCGCCCCTGACGATGGGCGACACCCGGAACCACTTCTGCGCGAGCCAGGCGTGGAGCAGCGACGGCGCGTGGTGCGCGATCCAGAAGGTCCTACGGTCCCGGACGTCGAGCTTCGCGTACGCGGTCCTCGACACGTTGGCAGGCAGCAGCGGCCACCAGTAGTTCACCGCCGGCGCCGCCAGAGCCACTCCGGCCAGCCTGCAACGACAACGACCGAGAGCCACACATTCAGAGCATACAAGTTGATCGATCACCTGAACGGAGATGGTGGCGTGCAAGCTGCTTTATATATATATAGCTGCTATCCTTGACCGACCTGTGCGGAATGTAGTTGAGGCAGCTCCACGCTGGGTAGCCGCCCATGGAGCACCCTACCACGTAGAACTTGTCCCCGAGCTGCAGCGCGTCGGCGAGCTCCTCGACGTCCGTGGCGTCGCTCTTGAGGCTGCGCTTCGGGTTGGCGTCGCTGTCGCCGTACCCGGCTCTGTCGAAGAAGAGCATGTATATGCCGAGCTCCTCCACAAGCTCCTGCATGCGGTACGGTCGTGGAGGCCCGAGCGTTAGCAACCTAACGAACTCTGGAGTACGAACAGCCGAACACACAACGTAACACAACACAACACAACACAACAACACAACACAACACGCAGTCAGTTGTTACCTGGGACACGGGGAAGCCGCTCTCCTTGGTGGAGGAGAAGCCATGGAAGAAGATGACCCTGAACCTGGCGGTTTCCCTGCGCACTCCTTCCTCCCTGTAGGCCAGGTGCCGGCCGTCTTTGAGCCGGATTCTAGGCGAGATGATCGGCGGCCCTCCTGGGGCGCCCAGGATCGCCGGGGCCGGCGGCTGGGTGGCCTGGTACGCCCAGCAGACCAGCAGCGCCACTGCAGACACCAAGGCTAGCTTGGAGAGAGCGACCATTTCCACTCGTCGGTCTGCCTGCTGCACACATGAGACGATCAGAGTTCTCTTCCAACGGAGGAGAGGACGTTAAGCTGCCGACTGAAGATACTGAGGCAACGACAGGAGCGGCATACAGTTTCAAAGTGCGCCAGTGCGTGCACAGGAGACGAGACAATACAACTACAGGATTGTGAATTGTGATTGAGCTAGGCAGTCTCGCGATCAGGCCGCTGCCGATCAGGACTCCGGTCGTTGGACGGTCATCAGTTGGCTACGTACTCGCCTGTCAAGTGTCGATCGTCCCCGTGCCAGCACGCGGATGGGGCACCGCGTCCTGACGCAAGGCAACCGATGCAAGATACTCCGGCCGTATACTCCAAGCGGCAGCGACCGTCTGGCTTTGTGCCTTCGTTCCACAGGGAGAAGGGCTGCTGTGCACGTGTCGGCCTGCTGCTGCACGGCGTGATCTCGCCGGCGTCGAGTTTGTCCGTAGCCGCGATCTTGCCGCAACAGGCTGTGCACCGGCCGAAGCAAATTTCGGTCTTGGGTCTGTGCAGTTCGGGCAATGATAGCGAGCGTGCAGTGTGATCCCCGCTGCCTTTTGATGCATCATGCATCGCAGCTCGGTCGAGTCTTTTTCACTGGCCGTAAACAGGCGGTGGGCGCTCGCGTCTTGCTCTCCCCATGTTTCGGCAAAAACTATTGCGTCCGTATCACTGTATGACTGTGACTCTTGAGTCTTGACTGTCGAGAGCATCACAGGGGTCGTTGTCCATAAACAAGATGGTCGAGGGCAGATGCTGTGTAAAGTCACAAGCAAGCGCCGAGCGGTGCCACCACTCACCGCGGTGCTGGCCGGGCCGAGCGAAGTGAACGAGAATCTTTCACGACGCGTTTCATCGGCCCCTTGTGGTGGCCGCTGCCGGGTCGTACGCGGCCGGGCACGGACTGAGCTATCCCAGCTAGCGATCCTGGAGACCAGAATGGCCCAACAAGTGCAAGCTTGCAGCCCACAAAAATGCTGGAACCAACGAGCCCGCCAACTATACACGGGCCACACGGAGCTGGGGTCGACCGTGCAACGCCCGGCCCGATGGCCCTGCGCAGGCAGGAGCGCCTCGACCGTCCCGGGTCCCGGCCGAGCTCCTTTCCGCTTTCGACTCCACTCCGTGCTTCCGTTCCGTGTCCCACCAGGTTCGAGCCTCCCAGACACCGGAGTCCCAGTTCGTCCCAGGCGTCAGGCGACCGAGTCCAACACGGCCGATTCGTGTGCCGCTTTTGCACCCACATTTTCTACAATTCCCCCGGTCCAGGCTAATGATGTCTGGTACCTGGTGCCTCTACGTATGCGGCGCCTCCGTTCCAAAAAGCGATCCACGAGCCCCGTATGCATGCACCTCGCGCGCGCCTGGGCACGGCAGGGGGGGCAGCTGGAGCGCGCCCGCCTACTTCTCGCCGGCATCGACCGGCACGCCTCCCCGGTGTGTTGGACACGTAGCGCAACGGCTTTGAGCGGTTAATTGTTCGGCGCCGGCGGCGGGCGTGGTCGTGTAGCGCCACCAGCGAGCAGCATGCGCTCCAGGTGATGGATCGGATCAGCGGCGGGTCCGGTCACGCGGCCCTCCCTGCTTTTTGACGACGTCTTGCCGCCAATTCGCGTCATCATGTTCATGTTCCATCAAAGTAAGGTAAAGCTGCACTGGGCTATGTCGGCACCAAGTGTTTTTCCCGGTTTCTGCTTCGTCTTGCCTGTCACGAGGGCGCACGGATTAGACTATTTTAGAGGGGAAAGAGGCAAATCAAGTGAGCTGCATTGTGGGGATATTCCAGGGGATCGACGGCGACGCTAGTGGAAGAAGAGAACAGGACCGACACCGGTGAACTGAAAGTTTCCGAGCTGGTGCAGTTCTCAATTGCTTCAGGAATGAGACACGTATGCGGCATGCCATGAATATCTTCAGAAGTTTGAAGCCGTGGTGTTCAGCTGGTCCATGGTTAGGAGAAGACAAACAACATCCAGTTTATTTGGACACTTAAATTTTCCATTATAGAGTTGGGTAAATAACGACTTCTTTCTGCAAATTGAGACCGAACAAATCTCGCATTGCTGTTGTTAAATGATTGCGAGTTCTTTTGCATTACAAGGCCAGCAGGCTCAACGCTGCAGCGTCGATAGTGGTCTCACTATCCTGTCTTGCATGATGCCAGTAATTCATGCAGAGGTAGCTATTGTGTTAGAGCAATTCTAGCAGGGCATATAAATCAGGGCCCCTAGTTTCGATTTGAATGCTTTTTCTATTTTTGTTGAGCTATTTTTTTGTTCACCCCAATACCTGAACCTAAATTCGAAGCCTTAAATTTATTCCGGTACACATTGACATAAACAACTAAATACATGTTAGTGGATGATATGTCTCACTGATTTGCATGTCGTCAGCATAGGCTAGTGGTCTATAATCGCATCTTAAGTGGTTACTAAGGTGAACAACTTCCATATCAGATAGAATTTTTAGTGGGATTTAAGATAAAAAATAGCTATATGTATTAGTCGATGCAGAGGCTGTGATATTTTTAATATATTCCTTTTTCTAAAAGAATATAGATAGTTATAGAACAAAATGTTAAGTTGATGATTGTCATTTCAATAGACCAAAAGACCTAAAAAGTAAACAATGCAGCCCCCCATATATTGTTTAAATGGTCCAAGATGAATATTGGGACATTACTAGAGATAGACGAGACATGGAGGATCGCGACAAGCTGCCTTGACATGAGGCGTTTAGGGTCTATTTGGTTCAGCTGTGAACTATAGAAAAGTTATTTATGAGCTACGTGATATGGAAAAATTGTAAGATGTTTGACGGAAACAAGTATAAAACCTACTAATCTCTCTATCTCCTTTTGAAACAATTGTGGAACAACTATCTATCCACGACTACATATTTTCACCAAAAATTTAAAAGCAGAAAGCCAAAAGCCAAAAACATGGTCCAAGATGTTTCTAAAATTATATTACACGAAAGTAGTTGTTTCTGAAAAAATAGCTTCAAACTTCACCACACTTATATAGTTGGCTTTCTGATTTTTAGCAACAGAAACACTTTATGGTCAACCCAAACACAGCCTTAGTTGAAAATTGAAGAACAATAGATTGAGCTGGAGCCTGGAGGTGGAAGGTGATTTGTGAGTTGTCGGTTCATTATCCTAGCAATTGTCACTTCAGAGACACTTCATTATCGTTTGTAAAATAAAAGTCGTTTTAGATTCAATACACATTTTTGAAAATCCCTTTTGCCTGTTTCAGGCTTTCTTAACTGAGCTTGTAAAATGGTGAAAGGGTAACATGCTCATCTTTATCCATTCCTTATATTTAAAGTCCACTAAACTTGTAAAATGTTGATCGATTATTCAGAACCAAAGGGGGAAATTTATAGCTAGCGACAAAAAAATATTACAGCTGGTTTTGGACGACGATGCGTCGACATGGCCGGACCCCGGTGTTGATGTAGATGAGTGAGGACACAAAACCGTTCCATCCTGATCTGTTTTAATTTCTCGTCCCAGTGTACCTCTCACCTAAACTCCATTCAATACTCGGCATACCTCAGCACTGTCCAGTGACGACGACTATTCACTGGTCCACTAATCGCAATTGACCGCCTTCGCTGGGGGCCTTCTTGGCTTGATGGCTTCTTTGGCCAGGGACCATCAGTCCAAAGCTAGTTCTGATCAGTATACGCAGCACTCAGCATGCATTCGCACACAAATTTATGAACAAGGTGTACATATATATATGAGTAGTATATGCTAGTATATGCCTCCGCTTGATTATCGGAGTTCATTCACACCACCACGCGTTATCTGACGCAGGTTTTCCTGATTCTTTGCCTGCAGCCTCGGGTGTGAAAGCCAACAAACTCTTCAACCGCGCGAGGGACACACACGTAAACATTAGAGCGAGAAGCGTTGGACTCGAGCATATATATGGCAACGGACTGGTGGCCACTGCACAGACCGCCCTTCGTTTTCCTCAGGGCCGTGACAGCCACGCCTTGACATTAAGCTAGCTGCTGCTTTGTTGTTGTTGTTGCTGCTGCTAGCTACACCTCCCCTCTCCCATCTTCTCCACCAAACCCCCAAGATCAAGAGAGCCAGAGCACACTTACTTTTGCAGTGGCTATATATAACAAGGGTCGTCGATCGGTGATCTTCAGGATCCATGGGGCCGCGGACTTGTGCGGCCATGGAAGGTGAGGCCGTCGGCGGCTCGCCTTTCTTCCAGTGGCTCAAGCCGCGGCGATCGTCGTCGCCATCGTCTTCGCGGTCGTCGTCTGGCTCCTCCTCCTCGTCGTCGTCGACCACGATGGCGGCGTCGGCTGGGCATCATGTACTAGCAGCGCTTGGTGAAGAGGGACAATCAGCAGCCGGTGGAGTTGTGCAGGAAGCAGTGAGGCCGAGCAGCATGACGTGCCTGCCGCTGCTCAGCAGGCTCGGTGAGGGGAAAGGGGCCAGTGACGATCACGAGCAGCAGTGCACAGTCAAAGAAGAGATCATGAGCGGCGGCGGAGACGGCGGTGCGACCAGCGATCTGGCCAAGTCCGGCGTCGATTTGAACATCGGCTTGCCGGTTGGTGGATCCTGCAGCATTGAGGATGCCATCATGGAAGAAAAGGGTGACGAGGAGGAGGAAGACGACGAAGTGGATCAGGAGGCGGGTGAGGACGAGAGCGAGGAGTGGAAGCATATGCATGGCGGCTGCAAGGTGGAGGGGATGGATCTGCAGCAGGAGGATGACGATCGGGAAGTGGTGCCGTCGTCGGTGGACGGCCGATCAAACAACATCGTCGTCGGCGTGGGGGAATTCGGCGTGGTGGGTGAGGAGAGCGGCCTGCCGATCGCCGGCTGCCAGTACTGGATCCCGACGCCGGCGCAGATCCTCATCGGGCCGGTGCAGTTTATCTGCCATGTCTGTAACAAGACCTTCAACAGATACAACAACATGCAGGTATGTATGTTACGATGTTTGCCTATACTGGATTGAACTTGGATCTTATTTATTTCTTACGCGCCTTTTGTTTGATTTTCCCTGTTGTAACTCTAGCTAGTTAGTTTACTTATCTATCGACTCTCGTGTTGGTTTCGGCAAAACAACAAAAGACACGTCGCAATTGAAAGTGCCCCGGCCGCATGAACTTGCAAAAAATGAGTCAATAATTGATGAGTGTTATTGTGTATAAGCTAGAAATGACAAGCAACAGACACGCATTTCTACGTCATATATACAATATGCGGCAACAAGAAGCTTGTATAGGTGTAGATCATGGTATTTTATTGCAAGCTAAGTTGGAAGTCGATCGATCGAACTCAAATTCATGACCTTGCCTCCAAAACCATATGACCCATCATATATATACAAGTACAACCAATCATACACCATTTTCTGCATGCTGCACAACACACAGTGACTTATATTATTAATTACCCAGTAGTTCTTCAAAATATATAATCAAAGCACAGTAGAAAGTAATAATTCGATGTACCACAATCTATCCACCCATGCAAACAAGAGCAAGCAAAATGTTCATAAACTTCAAACAATCTACATGCATGCATTATACTACGTTCTGTTGGCTATTGCAGATGCACATGTGGGGCCACGGCCGCGAGTACCGCAAGGGCCCGGAGTCGCTCAAGGGGACGCAGACGCTGGCGCTGCTGAAGCTGCCGTGCTACTGCTGCGCGGCGGGGTGCAAGAACAACGTGGCGCACCCGCGCGCGCGGCCGCTCAAGGACTTCCGAACCCTGCAGACGCACTACAAGCGCAAGCACGGCGCCAAGCCCTTCCGCTGCCGCCGCTGCGCCAAGCCCTTCGCCGTCAAGGGCGACTGGCGCACGCACGAGAAGAACTGCGGCAAGCGATGGTTCTGCGCCTGCGGCTCCGACTTCAAGCACAAGCGATCCCTCAACGACCACGTCCGATCCTTCGGCGCCGACCACGGCCCCGTCGACGAGCCCGCCGCCGCCGCCGGAGCAAAGGATCGCATCGTACGTTTCCACAATCGGTGATCGATCGAGGTCGTCGTCTGTCGGCTGCTAGTGCTACTAGATAGAAGAGGTATCTATCTCCCCATAAGATAATTAAGATGGTCAGCTGATGCAGGTTTCTTCGTACGTACTGTAGTTGCGAAAGAACCATGCAACCAGCTAGTACTCCATGCAGATCGAGGACGAGATCAAGGTAACTAGTTAAGAACAAGTACGTATAGTAGTATTTCCTTGGATATATCAGGGCCAAGAGCAATTAATGATGTATCCAAGGAATCAATTGAAAGCAAAAGTATGGAGTATAGTTCAATAAGATGGCTCATGCCAGATTAAGCTGTGAAGTAGCTGAATTTTCTTCTGCTGGAATCATGGGCTGTTGCAGCAGGCTTCATAACACGGCCTCTGCCCATGTAACCTTGTAATGGAGAAAATTTTGCAGCTTCATAGGCTAATTAAAATTAGTCCGCAATCTAATATGCAAATGTACGAGATGAGGATACTGGATACTGAGGCATTGTTAATTGTTAACTGGCGTATATTGTTCGACTGGTTATTTTTATTGGCAATAATGATTCTTCTTGCTTAATTGGTCAAATTTTATCACTTCAATTTATATAGATATATTACTTCACTTTGCATGTGACTTACATATATATATATATATATATATATATATATA
>Ga0182004_10005583_pt1 | contig 10239 bp, 3 predicted proteins | sample Sormic07211540_1_FD_120479 | JGI IMG/M metagenome (GOLD analysis project Ga0182004, IMG submission 120479) | Endophyte microbial communities from Sorghum bicolor roots, Mead, Nebraska, USA - 072115-40_1 MetaG | ecosystem: Host-associated > Plants > Roots > Unclassified | place: USA: Nebraska...
TCACAAACAAACGAAAGTGCTACAGTTCCGAAAAGTTTTCACTTTTCGGAACTAAACAAGGCCTTACAAGGCAAGTCGGTTCATCGATCTCACCGACCTAAACATCCTTGCCTGCCACGAAACCTCAGCCCCATATATTCGCCTCGTCCCTGTCCCTGTCTCCTCACCACAAGCCCTCGTCGAGACCAAAACATCCACAGGGCTCAAACCCAAAGCCCTCCTCAGCCCGCAGTACCCGTACACCACCTCACGAAGGTGTCAGTCACTCAGTTCCGAGCTCTGCGGCCCAAGCTCAAGCCCATCGAGTGACGCCCCAAGGCCCAGATCCTCCGATGGCAATCGCCGTAGGCACCGCCGCCGACGCGTCCTACACCCTCGTGGGCCCACCCGAGGCCCGCCAGCGCCACGCCGGGGCCCGGTCCGAGGCGGCGCCGACGGGGGAGGACTTCCCGGACCTGATGGACACCTGCTTCAACAAGCCCACCGCGCCGGTGCCAGCGGCGGCGGTGGGGCCGGGCGGGAAGGCGCTCACGGAGAACCTCTCCCCGACGTTCATCTCCTCGGGCGACCCCTGCCTCGACTTCTTCTTCCACGTGGTGCCCGGCACGCCGGCAGCCTCCGTGGAGTCGCTCCTGGGCGCGGCCTGGGCGGCCGACCCGACCACCGCGCTCTGCCTCGTCGCCAACCTCCGCGGCGTGCGCGGGAGCGGCAAGTCCGACCGCGAGGGGTTCTACGCCGCCGCGCTCTGGCTCCACGCGCGCCACCCGCGCACGCTCGCACTCAACGCCGCCCCCATCGCCGACTTCGGCTACCTCAAGGACCTCCCCGAGCTGCTCCACCGCATCGTCCACGGCGGGGTGTCCACCAGGACACCAGGCAAGAAGGCGCGCCTCGCCGCCGAGGGAGGAGGATTCGTCGGCGGCCGGGGCCGGGGACGGGGACGCCGCTTCTTCGGCAGCCGTACGCCCCGCACCCGCGTGGAACGAGAAAATTCCGCGCGCGTCGGCTCAACGGAGGAGCGGGTCGCGGCCAGCCTCGAGCACGACCGGGGACTCGCGGCCGCGGCCGCGGTGGCGCGCCGGACCAGGAGAGCGGAGGCCGCTGCGAGGGCGGTCGAGATGTACAGCAACGACCCCACCTACCGCTTCCTGCACGACCGCACGGCCGACCTCTTCGCGGGGCTCATCGCGGAGGACATGCGCAAGCTCGCCGACGGCAAGCTCCGGGAGTTCTCGCTCGCCGCCAAGTGGTGCCCGTCGCTGGACTCCTCGTACGACCGCTCCACGCTGCTCTGCGAGGCCGTCGCGCGGCGCCTCTTCCCCAAGGGCTCCGCGCCCGAGCTCGCCGCGGACCTCGCGGACGAGCACTACGCGTACCGCGCGCGCGAGCGGCTCCGCAGGGTGGCGCTCGTGCCGCTCCGCCGCGCGCTCAAGCTCCCCGAGGTCTTCATCTCGGCGCGCGCGTGGGAGTCGGTCGCGTACACGCGCGTCGCCTCCGTGGCCATGAAGAACTACAAGGACCTCTTCCTCAAGCACGACGCCGACCGCTTCAGCGCCTACCTCGCCGACGTCAAGTCCGGCAAGAAGCGGATCGCCGCGGGCGCGCTGCTGCCGCACGAGATCATCGCCTCCCTCGGCGACGGCGACGAAGGCGGCGTGGCCGACCTGCAGTGGCAGCGCATGGTCGACGACATGCGCGCGCTCGGCAAGCTGAGCAACTGCGTCGCCGTGTGCGACGTGTCCGGGAGCATGACCGGCCTTCCCATGGACGTGTGCGTGGCCTTGGGCCTCCTCGTGTCCGAGCTCAGCGACGACCCCTGGCGCGGCCGCGTGATCACCTTCAGCGAGCATCCCGAGCTCCACAAGATCGCCGGAGAGACCCTCTCCGAGAAGACAAGCTTCGTCCAAACCATGGACTGGGGCATGAACACCAACTTCCAGGCGGTGTTCGACAAGATCCTCGAGGTGGCCGTGGGCGCCAGGCTCGCGCCGGAGCGGATGGTGAGGCGCGTGTTCGTGTTCAGCGACATGGAGTTCGACCAGGCGTCGGCGAATCCGTGGGAGACGGACTACGAGGCGATCGTGCGCAAGTTCACGGAGGCCGGGTACGGCGCGGCCGTGCCGGAGGTGGTGTTCTGGAACCTGAGGGACTCCAAGGCCGTGCCGGTGGAGGCCGGCCAGAAGGGGGTGGCGCTCGTCAGCGGCTTCTCCAAGAACCTGCTCAAGCTGTTCCTCGACGGCGGCGGCATCGTCAGCCCCAGGGCTGTCATGGAGAAGGCCATCGCCGGGCCGGAGTACGGCAAGCTGGCCGTCTTCGACTGAAGCCGAAGAAGCACACCATGAGATGGCAATGCATTACACATCAAAGAGATGAGCGAGAGAGAATGCAGCATTTTCCCTTATTAAGCTTCTTTTTTTTTTTTTGCTTGATCGATAACTCGAGTCTGGGGAAGTTTGTAAATAAACAAATAAACAAAGTTTGCTGTGCTTTCTTGAGCTTGTTGCATTGCATTTGCATCACATTGCTGAGTTGCATGCCAGCTTCTTGTTAATGCAAGTATAGTTAACCGAAGGTCGTTCAAATAAACTATTATTATTAGGTCTTTCAAATCATGCAGCTCAATCTCATGCATCAATCTCGAATCCGTTCAAAAAATAACACTCCAAAAGTCAAAAACCTAGAGCTATGTTTAATCAACCCAATTGCGTCTGTATTTAGCTGAAACTGCACGGTGAGAGGAAAAAGAAGAACAGAGAACAGAAGCACTCATTTTGGAGCAATCTGCACAGCTGCATCAGCGGCCGATAGCCGGAGGTGGTGGAGGACCTCGCCGCACTGAGGATGAGGAGCAGAGACTACACTGACACTGCAATCCTAAACCTGCAAATCCAAGGCACTCACTCGACAGATAAATCTCATAAATTAATGAACCACCATACTCAATCATCCCATCAATTAATTAAATTACAAATCGTCGAATGTCACACTCAAACTCTAGAGCTGATCTATGCTGCGTCTACTTCGTTTCGCCCATTCGAATGGTTGCTGAATCAACCAAACCCCAATGGCACACTGAAGCTCTGGATGGATGTCTATGGATCCGATCAAGCACCTCCGGCTTGCTGCAAAAGCCAAGAGAACAGCAAGCCCGCCTACGACGCGGCGCCACAGGTGACGGCCATCTTCTCCCGCCAGTGGATGAGCACGGCGACGGCGACGTAGTGCGTGACGGCGCCGACGAGCACGAGGACGTGGAAGATCTGGTGGCTGTGCCCGACGACGTCGAACACCCCGGGCCGCCACTTCTCCGGGACGCGGCTGACGTAGAACCAGGCGCCCGTGGCGTAGGCGAGCCCCATGGCGACCTCGAGCCCCAGCGCCAGGTAGCAGGCGGCGTGGCCCCAGTTGAGCCACAGCGCGTGCAGCGCCGGGACGACGCCCGACAGGCCCATGGCCAGGAACAGCGCCGCGCGGAGGCGGCGGTAGCGCGGGGACGAGCACGACGGCGAGAGCAGCGCGGCCACCACCAGCGCGCCCAGCGCCGTGATCGCGGACAGGTAGGCCACCCGCGCCGGCGGGTGGCAGAGGAAGGCGTAGTACACCGGCGGCACGAAGGAGGCGACGATCATCACGGAGATGCCCGCGTAGTCCAGCTGCCAGAACACCACGCTGGCGCGCCGCGAGTGGCACGCCAGCAGGTGCGCCGTCGCGCTGATGGCCAGGCACGACATGGCGCCCACCAGGAACACCATCCGCGGCCACCGCGGCACGCCGGACAGCGACGCCCCGGCGTCGTGCCTCGGCAGGCCCTGCAGAAAACAGCCATGATCACATTCACATTCATTACACACCTTTATCGAAAAAAAAACATTCATTACATGAATTTCTTACAGATTGCGTTTGGATATTTTCTTTTCTATGCAGTGAGAATCAATACTCCGACAAGATCACGAATAAAAAGACTTTTGTGCACTTGGATGTTGATAATCAACTTGGATTTGTCTGCTCATCACAACTGAGTATGGCGACTATCCAAGTGGATCGAAAATTGGCCAAGAAAGGCCTCTGCTTTTCATGCAGGTGTCACTGTCATTCCAGAGCATCTTATCATACTATCATGGCGAGACCAAGAGGAAACGTAAAAATATTGCAAAAGCACCTAGGCTTTAACCCCTACCTCTCTGGTTTGCAAATATGAAGCGAACAACGGTAAAGATAAATCCAAATGGATTGCTTCATTGAACAAGACGGGGATCACAGCAGGAGTGCAGGGTACAGTACCAGGCATGTTTGCACCTTTGATCCTTGCGAATTCAGGGGATCGTTCATGGAGCTTCCAAAATCTATGATGCTTCATACATCATCTAATGAATTTTGATGGGTCAAACTATCCATAAAAAATAAACTGATAGTACTTTCCGTAACAGGATAAACTGATAATTCAAGGACAAGACTCTGAATCAAAGGGACTAGCATCCAAACAAGAGCCTAGGATTTCCGTGACAGGATAGTACTTTCTTGGCTGTTGTCATTTGGTATTTTTTTTTTCACCAAGAAACAGGACAACTCTAAATTCTGATGCCCATTTGTTGCATTCTACTAGTAAAGTCGTGAACCGCTGGGCATCTCCATCTGTGCTTTCACAGGCCGTGTGCTCGTGCAGGTGCAGAGACGCAGGATTCAAAGAGAGCAAAGACAAGGATGGCCATGTGGGCGTGCCCCCAACCAAGTACTTGGCTTACTGTCTACTGCTTGTGAACAGATCAAACCCTGTCCATGCCTCTTTTCCTGCCGTGGTGGCAATATGGCACAGGTCTGGACTAAATAACTTACACCTTGTTTAGTTTGCAAAAATTTTCAAGATTCCTCGTCACACCGAATCTTTGGTCGCATGCATGAAGTATTAAATATAGACAAAAATAAAAACTAATTGCACAGTTTACCCGTAACTTGTGAGATGAATCTTTTAAGCCTAGTTACTTTATGATTGGACAATGTTTGTCAAATAAAAACGAAAGTGCTACAGTAGCCAAAAACCCAAATTTTTGCGAACTAAACAAGGCCTAATATACAAGTGTAATTTAGTTCCGAATAGGTAGGAGTATTCTGCTGATGCAACCGAAACCTATTACAAAATGCAGCCATAACCGTTCAATCGTTCTTCTAATCGCAGTCAACTAAGCTTGCCTGGCACCTTTGCACATGCAGCAATTCCTTGATTAATCTTGTGTGTTTAGCTAGAGCTATCAGTTATCGGTGTTGCATACTTTCACTTGCACCGCAATTCAAAAAAGTTTCTCAAACCTACTCACTATTATGTTTCTGATGAAACAAAAGCAAGAATTAACAGCAATTTGACAAGGGGACAGGGGTTTTACAAATGCAGTACCCAAAGTGATACAAAAGAAATATATAGAGCGACTGGGGTTGGTGATTAGTTGCTTACTGAATGCTGGCTGTTCCATGAAGCATTATCTGATCTCACCACGAACCTGCAAGAAAAAAATTGGACGGTGCAGACTTAAAGTGAGCCTCGCGTAAAGAAAACAACAAGAGTACTAGGTCGGCGCTTTGCAAGAAAACAACAAGAGCATATTTTGGTTATCACTAGGGTCCTTGAAAATTTTGGAATTTGCATCGACCACAGCCGTCGCATTTTCATAGTGATACTCTGAGTTTATTGGTTTCGTCAACAAGGACATAGGAAAGTGGACCTAGCCACACACACCAAAGTCCTGTTTCTCATGCCTCGTTGGTGGATTACTCATCCTTAGCGTAATTTCTTGTCATATGTTTGATTATTCGCAAACCATTAACCTAGAGAGTTTCGACTATAAATTCTAGCTTGATGTTACACTTGCAAGGTTATAGGATGTAATGTCGTTGTGATAAGTATGGGCACAATTTGTTCCTGGAACTGTATGTACGTAGGCCCTTATGTCTTGAGTTCTAAGTGTCATGCGGTTCTTCTTTTCATAAACTATGATAATAGTGCAAACTAGTGAAAAAGTGTGTCGCAACCTTTTAAAGCATTTGTTTACAAGTGGTTCCTGCTATACATGGGACAATGTGCCTCTCGAGCGACATCAGACTATCAAAGGATACCCAGAGGCCAGAGCGTGGGTGAAGATAATGACAACATAAATAAAATTGTCTCTACCTAATGTGAGATATGACTAACAATAATGCAACTAACCGAGAGGTTCCTATAAGAGCATTCCGAAAAGACATCATTTCAACGATGAAGTATATATATGGACTACACTAAATTTTTAACAACTATTTCATGTCATACGTTGACAATGAAAAACATTATGTAGTAATGTTCAATGTTGCACCTATCGCAATTCAAGTGTCTTACCTATGCGCATAGTATGTTTGTATGTGGCTCACCATTATATCTCTAGTGACACCACAAAGCGCATCCACAAGACCACAACGTCACTTGCCAGCTAGTATGTGCCAACAAATTTGTCGAGACTCGAGAGCGAAGGCCCTTTGGGAAAGTCAAAATTGCCCCTTTGTCTCTCTTCTGCTTTGCACGAATCTCAGAGCAAATTTAACGGTGCACAGCAGGAGAGCATATGTGCCCTTAGGACAGGAAGGAAAAAAAAAGACTGCCTTCAAGGCCTTTTGTGTAAGGTTCGGTGATTGCAAATACAAGAAAAATAAGGGAGCACCACAGCAAATTCCTCACATGATAGACCGCCCTTTCAAGGTTCTCTGCTAACGCCCGGTAATCACGCAGGAACGGAGCAAGGAGGAACTTTATTTACGAACTGCAGAAACGGCATGTCGATGCATGTGCATGTACCTCATGATCCCCGGAGCGGCCTCGTCGGCGGCCTCCGTCCATCCTCCGGCGACCGCGAGCGCCAGGAAAAAGAGGAACCCACCGAGATGCCTGGCGGGGACAAAGACAGAAAAAAAAACGAGAAGGAACGAATCAGCCACCATTCAGACGGACAGGCAGGAGATTGGAAGAAAGGGGTCGGACGCGAGGAATCGAATGGATCGGGGGAGACGGGGAAGGGGAAGAAGGGGGCACACGCACGTCCAGACGTTGAGGGTCTCGTTGTGCCAGGCGAAGGCGCTGAGGAGCGCGTCGCGGATGGGCCACTCGGCGCGGTAGTGGCCGCGGATGTACTCGTTGTCCTTGAGGTACTCCGGCAGCTCCTCGTACCCGACCAGCCGCGGCCGCCGCCGCGCCTGCTCCGAGCCCGAGCCCGCGCGCGCCATCATGGCCTGCTGCCTCTTGCTGCGGCCGCGGCTCCGCTTCGTCGGGGCAGTCGCGGCTCCCATGCGAATGCGACGGTTGGGGGGGTGGGGTATACCTGGCTGCGCGCTGCGCCCCGGCGTTCGCGCGGGGAGAGAGGAAGCCGGAGCTCGCGGCGAGGGAGGAGGAGGAGGACGAGGACGCGGGGGGGTTATTGGTGGCAAATCTTGGCGGGGAGTGCGCGGGCGTGGGGCGTGGCCGCGGCAGGGCACATGGATTTCCTCTGTCGCATACGCTTTTCTCTGCGTTTCTCTCGGCACTTTATAGAAGGGAAAGGAAAGACACAGAGACAGGGGGATGCGCTCGCTGCCCCCACCCCACTGTGTTTGGATCTCAGCCGTTGGATCGCTGGGCGTTTTGCATCTTTGTTAATTTCCTTTTAGTAATTAGCATACATAATAATTCGCACGGCGGTAACAGGTAAGTGCTGTATTTGTCAACAAAAAAAAAACAGGCAGGTGCTGTAAGGATTTTTTCTTTTTGATGTTTATGATTTGTAATGTAAGTTCTTTTTTTTTGTTTGGTTTCATGGGTTGTTTTGCTATATAGCCTTGGCGGCATTACATGTGAGACATGAAATGGACATAAGCGCGACAAATCAATCCAACATAGAACACGCCATCAGGGTTTTTGTGATGGCTTGTAAAGCGAAACATCTTGGTTGGATTCTTGTCGCTTCTAAGTCATGGAAGACAACCTGTTGCGTGAGCTAGAAAACACGCACTTTTAGTGTTTGTGACACACATACACCTCACTTGTCGTGACGCTCTATTGTTAACTATGTGAAGTTACATTTTTTATTTTTTATACAACTCTATTCAGTTACAACAAAGTTAATCATTAGATGCATAATATTTGAAAAATAGAAACGCCACCCCTCAACTCTATTAATGCTATTGATGTTAGGAAAGAATGGTTTAGGCTGTAGCCATCCTTTTGTTGTTGTAAGCTTTGTATTACTCTCTCGAGGTCACATGAGTTACGTATGACATTGAATTTGCGACATTTGTTGGGTATGACTTATGAGTCATGTTAGTGTGAAAAATGGAAGGTGGCAAATAGCACTAACCAAATGACTACAAATAAGTGCCAAATAGAATGATACCCCTTAGTTCCAACTTATTGTAGCTCACTTTTTTTTTGTCCTAAGAAAATTTCTTTTACTCTGTCAAAATTTATAGAAGAAACAAACCAACACAATCAAACATCTATAAAATATGCTATATTTGGAGATTTTAATGAATTTAATTTGATGTTTAAGATAATGTTTGTTGCACTTTAATTACTCTAAATTTATTCAAAGTTACTGAACAGGATCAATTTGTTTGGCTCACATTTCTATCCATCCTATCTAAACGCAAAAAGTGATTGGTTGCTCCCTCCCTACTCACCTTGTGCACGCGCCAAGAGAACGTCGAGCACTCGCGCGAACCAGGTTCGCCACAAAGTTACACCCAAGCCGTGGGAGCCATTTTGCACGAGCCAGGTATGCCTAGCTAGACATCCAAGCAACCGAACAATATCTTGCATAATATCTTGCATACTATGAGACCAAGGAAACTAAGTCCTACATGTTTACTATTTTTACATAAATAAATGATTTTTTACAACACATAAAATACAGGATCGACACTCGTTATTGCTCCATAGTCTGCCTTTGTATCCCTACCACCACTACCCTAGTGATATGGACGGATCGACATATGTCAATTTGACACGTCTTGAGATTTATCCAAATTAAAGTAGTGGACGTGATTCATGCTTGGAAATCTATAAACATAATATATATGAGTTCATTTTTTAGATAATAAAACAAAGTTCCAGCCTCTAGTGATTAATTAGGAGTTAGTTTTTCTTTTTTTAGCTCTAATAATAGGTTGCGGTTGCTCCCTACATGAGAAAGTTAACCATCTCAACTGATTAGTGTGTGTGGAATCTTCAGTACTGTATCTCAAGTTTAAACCTTGGTAGCCTCACTTTTTATTTTTTTTATTTTGCATGGGATACCCTGGTAGCCTCGCTTTTTTTTTATTTTGCATGGGATCGACCGCATGGCGTTTGGGCGTGGTGCGGCAGGGAGCAGAGGTGGCCGTGCGGTTAACAGGGTAACCAGGGGAGGGAGGTGTAAACGAGTCCAAGGGCTCCTCCGCATAGGTAGAATATCAAGTTTTATAAAAATTACATGAAAGTCTAGAACGTCAGGGTTCTTTTGGATATGGACGGACTAGGGTGTGGTACTATTTGTTCTCTTATTACCGGTCTTCTTTTCGTTCGTTTATGTGATTTACTTTCACCAGTGACACCAAAACAACGGCAACCGTGTTCCTTCCCTTGTAGAGTAAGGCTTTGTTTAGTTCATCCCAAAATACAAAAAGTTTTCAAGATTCTCTGTCATATTAAATTTTGCGGCACATACATGAAGCATTAAATATAGACGAAAACAAAAACTAATTACACAGTTTATCTATAAATTGCGAGACGAATCTTTTAATCCTAATTAGTTCATGATTAGATAATATTTGTGAAATAAAAACAAAAGTGCTACAGTAGCAAAATCCGAAATTTTTTCGGAACTAAACAAGGCCTAAGTACATACTAGTAATCGCAAGGGCGAGTGTGACGCATCAGTGCATCACAAGATCTTCATAGTTCACAGATCGATGACAGGTGCAAATGTGCCATGCCACTGGTCACTAGAGTACGTCCGGCGGGTCTGATCGAGATATGCAAGTCGGTCAACCAGACAAGGACGCACGACACTCATCATCAAGGAAACAAGTAAAGAAAAAAAAAGTTAAACTAGACAATATCACGCCCAGCTTCTCGCTCCAACAATATTGGGAAAAAAATGGGGTGGACTACGGGTCCAGCAGCTGCCTGGTGCTCCCCCTCGCTGGATGAGTGCCACGTGCAGGCCCAACCCATCAGACGGCAGGTGGAAACAGAAGGTGCGACGGCTCAAA
>Ga0182004_10005584_pt1 | contig 10237 bp, 10 predicted proteins | sample Sormic07211540_1_FD_120479 | JGI IMG/M metagenome (GOLD analysis project Ga0182004, IMG submission 120479) | Endophyte microbial communities from Sorghum bicolor roots, Mead, Nebraska, USA - 072115-40_1 MetaG | ecosystem: Host-associated > Plants > Roots > Unclassified | place: USA: Nebraska...
CGCGCGTGTCGTGCGCTGTGGCCGAGGTCAGCTTCGTCTAGCTAGCAGAGAAGAGCTGTGGAGGGCACCGCACCCAGCAGAAATGCTCGAGATGCATGCGTACGCTCAGATCCAATGGGCGCAGAAATGGAACCGAGGAAATATAGAAAGTCGGAGATTCGAGTTGTCGCCGCCGCCGTTTTTGGCTGCATGCATGCACTGCGAGGTGAGATCGATCCTCGCGGTTTTCTTCTCTCGATGCTAATGGGCATGCGTATGGAGAGTAAATATGCAGGTTGGACACCAAAAAAAAGTTTATCAAGTCTCTCGGTGGCTCGTTTAATTTTTTTAAAAATATTATTTAAATATAAAATAAGCTGATTTTAAGTTCTTTTGGCTTCGGCTCTACTTAACTTGGGTTCAAAGTTGGATCTCAAATACATTTGTGGAGGCGGTAAATCTAATTTTTTGAAAGAAACATTACTATAACTTTTTTATAAAGTCTAATTGACCTCTCTGAAGAATCGTGAAAGTTTCATTTACCTCTCCCATGGCTGATGTCATGCCGTCGTCTAAGCCAAAACCTGCTTTCAAAACCGCTCCAAGAGGTAAATAAGATGGTTTAAATAGCTTGAGAAGCACAAACATCTAGTTTGTAGTCGAATGAGGTAAAGTCGACTACCCCCAATAGTTGAGGGAGGTTAGAGGAACTTTTTACACATATACCTAACACTCATGTCTTTATCCGTAGCACTACTATAGAAATGATTTTCAGTAAAAAAAGCTTTTTTATATAGTCATCTCTACAAATCGGTCCGAACCGGACCGCCTCCACAAATGTATTTGAGATCCAACTTTGAACCGAAGTTAAGTAGAGCCAAAGCCAAAAGAACTTAAAATCAACTTATTTTATTTTGAAATAATATACATTTGAAAACGCCAATACTTTATTTAATGTTAGAAACTTTGTTTTAACTCAGAAAAATACGAACCAGAATCATATTTATCCTAAAATTATGCTTTAAAATTTGGATATTTTTAAACGTACATTTATTTTAGAAAAGATATTAAATTTAGATATTTTCTTAAAAATTTATTTCTATAACTTTTTTATAAAGTCTAATTGACCTCCTTGAAGTATCAAAATAGTTCAATTTACCGTCCTCATGACTGACATTGCGCCACAATAGGACGCCCGACATGACACCATGCCAGCCAAAACCGCTTTCAAAACCACTGGAGGTAAGTTGGACGGTTTCAATACTATTAAGGAGCGCAAACATCCATTTATCTAGTTAAAGGGATAAATTAGACTACCCAAATAATTGAGGGGTCAAGAGGACGTTTTCCAGGTAGCCACTTGCAGAGGGCAAATCCAACACCAAGATATTTCATCTACTTGGTGAACAAGAAATAGATAGATTCACATGAAAACCGAATAAATTAGGTCTCTCTTGTAACTGACTCGAAATATGCAAACTGATTAGGCCATAACTTCATATGTAAGCTTATTCCTCCATTGATAGTCAACAAATGTAACTGTATAAAGTTTGTCACAATAGCTAAAAATTATTGATATATTTGTATACTTTATAAACTGGACCGGAGGAAGTAGTATTACAAAAGGCTTTTCTAGAGGCAGACAAAAATCTAACCGCCTCTAGAAAAAGCACATCGCACGAAGTTACAATTTGGGTAGCTTTGCGCTGTGGGGGTGGGGGTCAAACTCAAAAGATCAGGGCTTTCATGTTCCTTAATTACTCCCTTCGGTCGTGCACACGCATATCAAGCTTCAGACTTTAAAAACTTTGATCAATAATTAGGCTAATAATTTTTAACTATTATAATACAAATTTTATATAATTAGATTTCTAAGGAATTATGTTATCCAATGATTATAAGTTTATAAGTATAAATAATATAATATAAAGTAAATAAATGGTCAAAGTGTAATCTAGGAGACCATGTCATTCTAATTTGCACCAGATAAAATGGACCAGAGGGAGTACCACTCTACCCCAAAGTCACTTTGTGACTAAGTGGCCGATACAATCCTTTTGAATTCACTTTAGCGAATATGGTAATGAATATTTGAGGTCCTAAATGAATTTCAATCAAAAAGTTCTATATCTCATCGACTATTACAACTTTGTTTTAGGTCATTTCTCCATCTGAGGTTGTTTTGAGAAATAAAAAAAACAAAATCTTAGAACTTATAAGAATTTTCTAGACCTAAATTATTTCAAATGAAAAAGGTCAAATATATAAAATTTGTATTCATCCACCTCAATTTGAAAAGTGAAAAAATAACTATATCGCACCTAATTTTTAGAGGTGCGCTGTCAAGTGACTCTAGAAATCCATTTCTAACAATGGGGGTGGAATTTTCATATTCTTCTAGAAATACCTTGTGCCTAGTAAGTCTAGCCACATCTTGAAATGACATTTTTTAGGTGGTTGGGCTTTGTAGACACAGGAATAGAGGTTATTTCTAGAGTTAGCTGGACATTCTAGTTGTCTTTAAAAATCGATTTCTAGAGAGAGGTTGGCTCAAAAATATTTTTTAGAGACGATTCTTGATAGAGTCATTTGTGGAGTTTGGACTAAAAGGGAGATGCCTCTAAATAGGCTTATGTAGTAGTGAACTGAAAATCAACTAGCCAAACATGAGTCCATGCTTTGCATCTACCAAGCCATTATGCTAGAAAAAGCTACCTATATTTGTAACGAATCAGAACCTAAAGTAGTAGAGATTCTCCTCCACGTGCTAGGTCACAAATTTCACCGGTATCATCTACTAATCTTTGGTGGCATTCAGGATCATCAAATGATCCGATTCTTTGAACAAGTACAATGATCATCAACAAACATTGCAGTTCAAGGAGGTGAGTTGCTCATACTGTCTCAGAATTGGGTGTCTTGTGTTGTTTTGGCCACATAGTGTCTTGTGTAAGCCTAAGAGAGAAAAGTTTGGTTGCAATGTGAGAAGAAAAGTGCATTAGAATGGTGTAATTCTCACCGCTCTAGGAATGGTAGTATAGGGGGTCTACATAATGGACCATGACTAAAAATCAATTTCTATATGTGGAAGATGGTAACATTGACTTTCTCCGAAACAGAGGCATGGGGTGGAGCCGTGGAGGCTATGGCAATGGTCACGGCCATGGTGGCGGCACACCATCTCCGTCCGCCGCTGAGTCCTCCTGTTGCTAATGGGGTCAAGGTCAGATACTATGCTGATGACATTGTCCTAGGGCAGAAGACATTGTGACAAAGTATACGAGGGATGCTGACATCACATCAAGGCAGGGCTCATCTGACGGTGAAGAATCGAGTAATCGGAGGAAAACCTGAATCCAACGGATGGATAGAGCACTACCGAGTCAATCCACAACCCAAGAATGATATCGTGTTGCCACTGCCTGGTCAGGCTACAACCTAACATTAGCATATTGCTACCAAGTTGTGCCGATATTCTCCCATATTTGTGAAACCTAAGTAGTCTACCTACAACTCCAACAAGTTATTTATCTCTGGTACTACTAACAAAAATAATTATTAGAAGAGCTCTTTTTTTCTCCCCGGAGGCGTTGGGTAGTCGATTTGACTACAAATTAAAGAGAGTTTATGTGGTATATATATATGCTCAATTTTCTACTTAACGCAAACGTCAGGGCGAACGCATAGATGGAAGCTGTTGGCGTACGCACAATATGGTTTAATTTCGTTTAGTAATGCACAGTGGACTGGATGTGCTTATATATCCAAGTTTAATCCCAATAAAGAGATATATACATATATACTTGATTGACGAATTAAATAGTTTTTACCAGCGTAGGTCAAACCGTTTGGTTGCGCCGGCCGTCGTCCGCCGGGTATCTCGCTGCGGCTTGGAGGCATTCATGCCCCTGTTCCACTCCACCTGCTGCACGCTGCAATTCCTCCACGGGTCCACGAGTGCCGCACCTCAGCGGCACGTACATCTCGTGGCCCGTGGGGAAGGCGGCCACGATCGCGCCAGCTTTGGTGACAAACAATGGCGCTGGTGTGCGGCAGTTCGATCAGCAGGTCCTGCTTGGCCCGCTTTGCTTCAGTGACCGCTTCTGAGTGACCTCTCCTTGCTTGTTTTCATTTGGCTTTCTCTACTTTTTTGTTTCTTGTGTTTTTCTGTTGAAAAATCTTATAGTATCATTCACCTTTTCTTTTTCCTATAATTTTCTGGCATGTCAGTCTCCTATTGTTGGTTCAAAAATGTGGGTGATAAAATCATTTGATCGGATGGTATGCTTATCTGACGAATTTGTCAATCATTTAGCAGTGTTTTTTTAATCACAATAAATCAGCGAACAGTACTTTTAATCATGATTTTTCACCCAAACAAACAGTACTTTCACATTTCAACCATGACTTTTTACCCAAACGAACAGATACAAATTACTATATAGTAAACTCCATGTTCTATTACTTTCTTTCCTTGTATTTTATTTCTCATGAAACACGTACTTTGGACCTGTTTGGAACTTGCTAATTTCAAAAGAATCGTACATGAATTTCATGTAATAAAACACAAAAATATGGAATTTTTCTTTGCATTCCGAACGAGGCTTTTGATTTCCATTTGTTATTTCAATGCAAAAGGATGAAAGAAACATTAGTAAGTAAACTCATTCCATAACTTTGGCAATAACAGTGTGAGACAAGTTTCCGGATTTCCCAGTCTTATCGGCGTACACACTAATTAATTTAACTATTCGATCGATCATTACGGCATATCATCATGGTCCATGGCCATGGGCATGGCCGTCACACCTTCTCCTCCGGCGGCGGCGGCGGCCTGACGAGTCCAGGCCCAATTGGAGGATCCGAGACCGGCGCCGGTGGAGGCGGAGTGACCGGGTTGTCCATGACTAGGAGTTTCCGTGCACCGTACTGCAGTGTGCCGCCGGCGAGGTCTCCATCTTCTGTGTGTATACAAGAGCAGATACACATGAACTTCCGTGTATATGATTATGATTTTTAAGAGGTGTATGTCAGCAAGGATGCAGTAGAAATGTACAATGAAATTACAAGGACCGTACCTGGTGATGTGCGAGCCTCCGAGGAATGTGGAGAAGAGACGAGCAGGACAAGCAGTAGGAGGCAAGAGATCAGTTGAAGAGGAGAAGGTCGAGCAGAGGCGGCCATCACTGTCTAGCTAGCTAGTTGATCTGGCCGGCCGGCGGTTAATAATGGAGAATGTATACTACGGCAACGGCAAGCTCCGATCCTGGAAGGAACGATCGAGTATGTTACTGTGCAACCATTGCTCTATATATATAGGCTACAGGGCACCGATCAGATGGCTAGAGAAGAAAACCTATAAAGAAACAATGTCTAAATTACTATTCACTTTAATTTGTTGGAAAAGGAGTTACTCGTTCAGAAAAAAAAACGACGATGGGTATGCCACCTACCAACGTAAAAGGTTGTCGGACTTAGGGGTTGATCACTAATGAGCGTGCAACTACATCGTTTAACCAAGAATGGAGCCAAAAAAGCTTGGGTATGGGATACCCAACTGTTACAAACTGTGTATAGTACTGGCATTAGGACAAAATTGTTCATGATTCCTTCTTTGCCTTAAAAGAAATTAATTCAAAGTCATCTTAAATCAAACTATTTTAATTTTGACGGGCCTTGTTTAATTTAGTTCATCACAAAAACCAAAAACTTTTTAAGATTCTCCGTCACATCGAATTTTGTGGCACATGCATGCATCACTAAATATAGACGAAAATAAAAACTAATTGCATAGTTTACCCGTAAATCGCGAGATGAATCTTTTAAGCCTAGTTACTCCATGATTGGACAATGTTTGTCAAATAAAAACAAAAGTGTTACTGTTTCGAAAACCAAAAAATTTTCGAAACTAAACAAGGCCCAAGTTTTATAAAGAAGACTACAACATCAATGTCACAACATAAGTACATTATACAAAAATACAGTACTATGTTTCATGGTAGTATTATGACCCTACTTTGGTGTTATTAATATTAGTCCTCTTTTTCTACGAATCCTGTCAGGCTGTCACATTCCAGATAGTTTGACTTTGATTCTTAAAGTTCATTTATGGACCAGAATAATACTAGTTTAGTTCAAAAAAATTCCAAAAAATTTCAAAATTTTCTATCACATCGAATCTTTGGACGCATACATGAAACATTAAATATAGATAAAAAAATAACTAACTACACATCTATAATTTGCGAGACAAATCTTTTTTTAGTCTACTCCACAATTGGACAATAATTGTCAACTATAAATGAAAGTGCTACAGTAGTCAAACTTAAAATTTTTCACCAACTAAACAAGAGGCCTCATTATGATATATACACATCTAGTTTGAGACTTTGTCCTGTGGTGTTTATATTAAGGTGGTCTGATACCTCTTGGGATGAAGCTGGATTTATTTCCACTATTAAAGATAAAGGGAATACACATCTCATACAAAACTAGTTGTCTTAATATCCTATAACAACACCGAAACATTATACATTAGGAGAGTATTTGTAATTTTGTATGATTGGCCAGTTTTAGAGAGAATTTGAAATGGAGTAACTTATGTTAGTAATCTAATCTCTGCTGGTTCGCTTAAGCTTATCAGCTGAATCTGTCAATTATTCAGCAGTATTTTTTTTTCTCATAACAAATTATCTAACAGTAATTTTTGATATAAATTATCAGCCAAATGAACAAGGAGCAAGTAGAGAGTGTAGGTGTGCAGCCTGCCCTGCACTGCCCAAGCCACCGAGGTCAGTTTTTGCCATGTGGCAGCAAGGAAGCGCACGCACGTAGCGCTAGCTGGAGCCTGGACATACGCGCCTTGTGATTACTAATTAGGACGCAGATCCCTAACTCACTTTGGATCAACCTTAATTACACAACTGTAAACAGCGTGGATTCGACTTGTCGCCGTTTGAGTAGTGAAACCATGTGCAGGAACCTTCCACGATACTAGGTCCCATTTCTTTGGATCATAACAATATATTTTTTCTATCTTTACCTGTTTGCTTTTTTCCCTTAACTCCATCTGTTATTATGAAAAAAAATACTCCATTTGTGGTGCTCTCCTGACCTGTGGACTGTGGTGGCCTGACGGATGAGGCCCGTCAGCCCATGTGGTCAGGCTTTCACTGTGTCTTTCATGGGTGCAACTCACACAAAACTATATGTGAAGATATATGGGCCTAATCTGCGTGGATAGGCGTCGCATTCGTTCCAATTTCGTGGCCATGAAAGCGAGACCTTGAAAGCCCATGTCTGATAAGACGGCCCAATTAATAGCAGACTGTCTCTACTCACGCAACTAATTTCATCCTTTGCCAATGTCCGTTTGATTATTATTATTATTATTATTATGGGCTTCCTCTTCCTCAAAAGATGAAGGTATAGGGCTTCCTCTCTAGCGGTAGTTATAGCCTTATGGGGTTCACCATGCATGACTACTATCACCCTTATGAACTACCGCTATAAACATTTTGAGGAGACCGTGTCGCATATCTTTTAATATCAATAAGATCACAAAATTAACTAAAATTAATAGTACTTCCATCGTCCATGAATGAGTTAATTTCTAGAGTTGTCCTAAGTCAAAATTTCTAAACTTTGACCAAATTTATAGAAAAAATACTAAGATTTATGGTATCAAATTAGATTTATCATAGAATATATTTTCATATGATGCGCATTTTATGTTATAGATGTTGTTACTCTTTTCTATAAAATTACTAGCACGGATTCTAGGAATTGATTCTTTCGTGGATGGAGAGTATCATTTTTTAGTTGGAGACTTAAATCTACAGGTCAAGTTCCTTGGCAAGAAAAACCTACCTAACTAATACAATCACTATTCATCAATTCACAAACCCCTCTTGATTCCACTGATCACAGGTCAAGCAGAACAGATTCAAGATCTTGGTCGTCTGGTTTCAATGAAAAACGAGAGAGAAAAGGACAAGTGTGTTCAGTGTTCACCTAGATATAATTTGGATTGAAGCGCCAAACTACCCAAAGCAATTATCCGGAAAATAGGCTGATGAGGCTGAAATCAATTGGCATTTTTCTTTTCAAAACCTGGAAACACACACACACACACACACACACACAAAAGTACAGATTCGTCCTTTTTATTCCATTTGAACTTTCACATTTGATTCCGCATGCATACGCTTACACAACAATGAAATGATCGAAGTCGTAACTTTGTGTTGCCCCAAATATCACCGCAGCAAGAAGAAATTAAACAAATCAACTGAACGCATGGCCTTCCCAGAAGCTCATGATCTGTCCATGGTGACCGGCGTCGCCATCGAGGTAGAAATCTCCAAACAGGAAGCTGGGGTCGTCGACCATCGCCCGAAAGAATCCGTCATCGCAGCTGCCCCGCGCGTCGTCAGTGCACGCGCTCGTGCTCGTCGTCAGCGACGGCGTCGGCGTCACCCCCGACTCGGCGGCCGCGGCATTCCGGTCATCGGCTGCGCCGTCCGCGAGATGAACAGCGGCACATGTCGCCGCGGCTGGGTCAGCAAAGAAGCTTCCGGCAGCAGAGGAATCGTCACAGCTGCTCGCGCCAGAAGCGCCCGCGGCGGCGGCGACGTGGTCCGGGACGAAGGGGGTGAACACCGACGGCGCCGGTTTTGACCGGTCGTCGACTTCGGCGTTGGCGTTGGGCTGGTTGCGTCTCGCAGCGGGTTCTTTGCTCACTGCCGTGGACGACGTCGACGCCTCCTTTTGCCGGAGCTTCTTGCGCAGCCGCGCGTTCCAGAAGTTCTTGATCTCGTTGTCCGATCTCCCCGGGAGCCTCGCCGCGATTTGGGACCAGCTAATCATCAGATACATTAGTTCACAACCGAAGGCCAGGGCTCCAGGGCCGGTTACTATGAAATGGCCATATGCATAAGCTAAGGCAAGGTGCGGCAATGGCGGCGTGGCAGTGGCACAGCTACTGTTGAGCAGAGGTCAGTTACCTGTTGCCAAGTGCTTTGTGGAGAGAAATGATGAGGTCCTCTTCGTGCTGGGAGAAGCGGCCCCGCTTGAGGTCCGGCCGCAGGTAGTTCATCCACCGCAGCCGGCAGCTCTTGCCGCACCTCTGCAAGCCTGCAAACAGCTACCAATTCACTCACACTCCGATGATGATACAATTTATATGAGCAAACAAGTAGATCGAACTGGTGAATGAATTGTAAGCTAAGTGAGACATGCAACAGCATCAAGATTCAAGAATGCATGCATGCATCAGCAATTCAGCTTCAGCATCGATCACCTGCAAGTTCGGGGATGGAGCTCCAGCAGCTGACGCCGAAGCGGGCGATGTGGGAGGCGAGCCTCTCGTCCTCCTCCGGCGACCACAGGCCCTTCCTCACCTTCTTCTCCTCGGAGCAGCAAGGGTGCACCCTCCCCATCTCTATCGATTCAATTCCGAGCAAGCAAAGCAAGCTATAGGTAGCTCTACAAGTCTACAGTGACAACGAACGGCATGCACGTACTGTCTTGTACTGAACGAAATGATCCCCCACTGGATTTTAAGTATACTTTGCTGGATGCTCTGGTCTGGTGCCAATCTGTCTATGGCAAGAAACGTGCATAGGAAATTGGGCAGCTGCTGCATCTTGCATCATTTGCAGTATTGTTTATCCGGCATGGCCCATCCGGAGGGGTGCCATAGTGCATACAATATGCAGGGTCTTATGTAATTGTGCGATAATGGCTGTAAAGCGCCCATGATCAATCGGGGGGCAGCATGCAGCCCGGTAACTAGTTTAACGTGCACCTGCACTTGCTGCCATCGCAAAAGCAGCCACACTCATGTCTCTAGCTGCGTCCCTTCATAATGATGCCTCATGGGTCTCAGACATGCATGGTCCACTCCATAATTCTGTAGTCGTCGTAATATACTAATATAAAGTGCTCCCCTTTCGCTTATTTTTATTGAATCGCTGCAGCCATATATGATTTGATTGGTCATGTTCTGACATATATATATAGTATGTTGCGTCCGGTGATCATTATTATTAGTATGTATCATTATTCATAATAAGCGATCGATCTAATTGAGAGATTTGTCAGAAAATATCACAAGGTTAGTGGCACCTAACACCCTATTTAGTGCACCTGATCAGCGCAAAACAAGTTTTTCTACCTCTCAGTAAAAATAGACTATCTAGTGACCCCATTATGCCAAAGTCCATTTTCGCGGCTCTCGGGAAAGCGGCAGTGCACC
>Ga0182004_10005585_pt1 | contig 10234 bp, 10 predicted proteins | sample Sormic07211540_1_FD_120479 | JGI IMG/M metagenome (GOLD analysis project Ga0182004, IMG submission 120479) | Endophyte microbial communities from Sorghum bicolor roots, Mead, Nebraska, USA - 072115-40_1 MetaG | ecosystem: Host-associated > Plants > Roots > Unclassified | place: USA: Nebraska...
CTTGGTATCCCATGTGGAGACTATGATAAAAATTTGAGAAAGTTTCGAGTAAGTACTGACGTCGGATGCTTAAAAGCCATCCTCCTCCACATGTGATCACAAAACTTTGACAAGTGGAGATGTTTGGGTTTTAAGCATCCGACGTTACTACTTGCTCGAAACTTCCTCAAATTTTTATCATAGTCTCCACATGGGATACCAAGACACATCGACAAGTTTCGTGATTTTCGAACGTCGTTCGGATTTTTTATAATTTAAATACTCTTTCTACGCGATTACCTCCTCATGTCACGACGGTATGATGGTGGTAATTTCATGCGAGCTTCTGGGTACGGCGTCGACATACCCCAAACACTATGGATATCATTTTTCGAATGACCCTAATGCATTATTTCATGTACCTATAGTTCAAATTTGGAGTCGTCCGAAAAATGCAACGAAAGAAAAAAATTAACCAAATATGCTTAGAAAAGTGAAAGTTGTCTCAAATTTTGATAGTGAGTTTGAATTACTGTACAAAGGTCACAAAAAAAACTAGGGCAAAAACAAAAAAAATATAAAATTAATTTCCCTGGTGTCTTTGAAGACACCAGATTTGCCTGGTGCCAGGGAACAAGGCACCAGGTAAAGAATAACGGCAAATCGCGCCGTCCGTTGGCCCCGTCACGGGCAGATTCTTTGCCGGGTGTTCTATTTTACCAGGTGTCGACACCCCGCAAATTTTATATATTTGGCGGGTGTTTTTTTTTGCCGGGTGTCGCTGTCTAGAAAACACCAGGCAAATCATATTTTGCCGGGTGTTTTTGTTTGCCGGGTGCTTCTGCGTAGGGCACTAGGCAAATATATTATTTGCCGGGTGCCTGATAAAAAGAACCAGGCAAATGATTTTACACCAGGCAAATCTCGCGTTTCCTGTAGTGTAATGGTCGCCGACCGAAAAAGACTTTAAAGTAATTATCTACCCGGTGATATCAAATCATGTCTATCCATGTAACATCCGGTCTACCAGCCATGTCTTGTATCGTAAGTCCTAGATCGAACCGCACCAGAAATTCGACGAAGTACAACAAATGTACCATCATTGCCGAGCCTCCTCGCTTGTACCCTTCTATCCTAAGAACTGCAATGCGTATATATTGTGTTAAAATTCTCACCAAGTCAGGTATGTGTGTTCATAGATAATCTCTTGTGTTAAGATTATTTAATAAAAAACATTGTGTGAGGCATGGATAGGACGAGCACGCTGATGCAGCAGTGCAGGTATGTGACCAAGTTATTCACACTTAGTCTCTACACGTCAGAAGTCCCAAGTCAAACCATGCCAGAAATCAATGAAGTCCCGCACCCGTGGCATTGCCAAGCCGGCCTCCTCGCCTTATCAAGCCAGTCATGTGTTTATAGGTAATCTCTTGTGTTAAGATTTCTCAATGGAAAAACATTGTTCAAGTGGTGCATGTATCTGACGAGCATGCTAACGCCGCAGCACAGGTCATACTTAATGGTATTACTTTTAATCGCCGCAACGCATAGACACATCAAAATATACTATACTCAAAGCTCACATGTCCACATCCTACCTAGTTATAGTACAAAGAGCAGATCCACATATCTGTGTCCAATACAAAGTCAATGGAGCTCATGTGTCTGTGTGCGATAGTGATTTTCTGTTCAAGAAACTGACCCGGGTGTGACGCATGAGCATATATCTAGTAAAGAAAGAACTTAAGCATTACTCCCTTTGTCCTAAACTATAAATTTATAAGTCATTCTAAGAATTTTATAGAGTCAAAGTATTTAAATTTGACTACATTAATTTATAATAAGATATTAACATCATTGGATTCTTCATTAATCATATTTATATACTTATACCTATTTGGTATCATAAATCTTTATAGTTCTATTTATAAATTTGATCAACTTAAGATGTTTTTACTTTTTAATATTATTGGGATGATTTATAATTTGGAATAAAGGAAGTAAGGACGTTCTCATTACAGCAATATGCTATGGTTTTAATTTGTTTGGCAGCGCGCGGAGGAGTATAGCTTCGACTGTGATGCCAGGGCCATAGCCGACGAGGAGGCCCCAGTCGAGGCCTTCCCCTGCCGTGCTCAGACCCAGCTGCTCTGACATCCGCCGCATCTCTTCCAAAACTAGGATGACAGAGGAACACCTTGTGTTGCCATATTGCCTCATCACAGCCCTCGACGCCGCCAGCTTCTTCTCCCCGAGGCCCAGCTTGCTCTCAATCCTGTCAAGTATACCTCGTCCACCTGGATGCACCACCCAGAACACCTCATCGTTCAAATCCGGAACGGGCACCACCGTGGCCTCCTGCAGCATAAGCTCCACCAACCGCTCCACGGAGCCGGACACATGCCGGGGTATGTCTCGGTCAAGTGTGTACACTATCCCTTCCTCCCGGAGCTTGGACACCAAGGCCTCCTCCGTCCCCGCCACGGTCTCCTGACACGCCATCACAAGCTCAAACATGGCGTGCTCTTCGGCGGTGGGGCTGCAGCCGACGACAACAGCACCGGCAGCGTCACCCAAGATGGCCTGGCCGACGAGGTCCCCCATGTGGGACGCCGAGGGGCCTCGAAGCGACAGGGTGCACACCTCGGAGCACACCACAAGGACCCGGGCGCCGGGGTTGTTCTCCGCAAGGTCCTTGGAGAGGCGAAGGGCGGTGCAGCCACCATGGCAGCCGGTCTGGTACAGCATGAAGCGCTTCGTCGATGGTTTCAGGCCGAGGAGCCTGGCGAGCTCACAGTCTGCGCCAGGCATGCAGCCGCTGCTTGACGTGCTGGCCACGAGATGCGTGATGTCGGAGGCCTGCTTGCCCCAGTCACTCATGGCCCTGCCTGCCGCTGCCACGCCGAGCTCGGGTACACCCGCATCGGCGAGCTCCTGCCGGCGGGTGAGGGAAGGGGAGCTGTACGCCGTGATCGACGGGCTTTCCCTCAACATTTCGTCGGACATGTAAAAGTGTCGCTTCTCGATCATGGTCTTCTCACCTGAATTTCATCATGTGCTGTACGTATTAGAAACAAAACTAGAATTATTGAACTACCACATACTTCGTGGTGAAGTTATTTGTCTGGATGAATTGCCTAATAACAACATTTAGCTCAAGTTTCGCTAGTTCCAAATTCAGCAGATCTCGTCTATGGTATATTACACAAAATAATAACAAGGTAGTTCTATAAAGGACAATCAACTGTACATGCATGGACTTACAAATGTTTGCAAACTTTGCCTTCAAGTCCACCATGTGATTGCTTCTGCTAATCTCAAAATAGTAATCAGAGAATGAATTTTGTTCAAACTCATGCAGTGGAACAGCTTTGCCGACTCCCAAAATGGTTGCATTTCTGCCTTCATGACGACAGCCCATTCGATGATTATTCACATCTGGTTCCTTCAAAGAACCCATCAAAAGCTTGTATTATTCTTGAACAAGAGGAAAATGGTGCATGTGATCGATCTACTTGTTCGGATGCCTTGACCCTAAGGGTACAGTTATATATAGGCACGTATCGATCGTGCGCCCGAGTTGCAATAAACTCATATATACAATGCCAATGGCGGGTGTGTGACGTTCTTGCACCTCTCCTTGGCAGAGCTAGAGTGGTTTTTCAACTTTTTTTTTTCTTGGACTGGTTTCTAATGATTTCAGATTAACAAACATTGTAACTCCTCTTCTTTTATAAATAGAAAGTGGCACTGTCTCGTGCCTATCGTTCAAAATATAAATATATGAACAATGCCAATGAATTATTGAATGAGAAACCATTGATTAATTGGACAACTAAAGCCTGATTAGTCCCATTATGTCGCATGTAGCCCAAATAATATATCTTTCCGTGGCCAACTACGGATTCGCTCTGGCTCAAGCCTTCTGCGATGGGCCTCTGCTTCGCTCCGTCACAAGTCGGCTTTTATAATATGCAGATGAATTTAGAACATATTCAATAAACTAAATCTTGAGACAAATTCATCTTGTAGCATAAATGAATACCATCATCTTGAACATAACAAAGAAAATCCTCTTGGGCTAATCCACTAAACCAATTAAGCTTGAGCACAACTCAAACTTAGCAACAGGAACATGTTTAGTCATCATATCTGCAGGATTATCATGAGTACTGATCCTGGATACCTTTAACTTACCATCATCGATCACATCATGAACAAAATGGTGTTTGATGTCAACACATTTAGTCCTCTCATGGAACATCTAATCTTGGTAAGGTAAATGACACTTTGACTATCGCAAAATAAATTAATGCAAGAATCAACTCCACACAGCTCAGCGTACAAACCTTTCAGCAAAATTAATTCCTTGCACGCCTCAGAAACAACCATGTACTCTGCTTCAGTAGTTGACAAAGCAACAACAGACTGCAATGTAGCCCTCCAACTTACAACATAACTGCGAACTGTGAACACATATCCAGTGAGTGACCTATATCTGTCCAGATCAGCAGCATAATCTAAATTCACATAACAATAATTCCCTTTTCAGTTCTGCCAAATTTCAAATAAGAATTTGTTGTGCCTCTGAGGTAACTGAAAATTAACTGAATTGCGCTTCATTGTTATTTACCAGGATTAGACATATATCTACTAACCAAACTCATAGCATATGACAAATCTGGACGAGATCAAACCATGACATACGTCAAAGACCCAACAGCACTAGAATAAGGAACTCTCGACATGTATTTAATATCTTGATCTGTACTAGGACATTGTGCAGCTAAGAATTCAAAATGAGGTGTAATAGGAGTACTAACAGGCTTAGCATTTTGCGTGTTGAAATGCTGAAGAACTTTCTTAATATAATTTTGCTGACTAAGAAATAGCAAACCAGAATTTCTGTCTCTATTAATTTCCTCCGGCAACGGGCTTTCGCTTCGCTGCGTCAGAAATCAACCTTTATAAAGTGCAACTGAATTTGGAATATATTGAACAGACCCAACTTTGGCCCAATGGCAGATAATCTGTGAGCAACCAGAGATTACAAAAGTGAGAATTGTAAGCTACAACAGTGCTAGTGAAATTGCAAAACAGACTTTCCTTCAAGTCTCGCAGCAGACCACTCGCCGAGCTTCTGTCGAAGTCCAGATAATTGGCGGCTTGAACCACCATCATAGCGTCAGTCTCCAAGACCACCTTCTGTTCAGTTGCCCACTGCAAAGCTTGGAGGCAGGCAACAATATATCTCGGCATGGAATGCCTAAAGTACCTTCCCCCACGCGTGCCGTAACCTGAGCAGATGACCGCGCCGTCGCCTCCTCTCATGACATACCCCACTACAGAATTTTTGTAATTAATATACTCCCATGGTACATCTAGATCTAGTATCATAATGAACAAACCTTCATGTTCACTTGGAGCCTTGGAGGGCATAAAAATTGTCACAAATGAAAACAAAAAAAAACTATACATGTTGGTGCCCACCATTTTGCCATTATGCAAAAACAAACCAAAGTACTGCACAATTACTCATGCACATGCCATTATATATTAAAGAATTAAACTAATTATCTTTGTTGATTGTACTAAACATACATTTAGTAAATATAATTGGAATTCAAATAACATTAAAACAACACTGCCACTGTATATTTCCCACTGAATCACCCGATTTCTTTTGACTTGACCCAAGAGTTGTGTCTAAAGATATTTATTTCAAGTATTTCTTGCCACATCTGGGGAGTTAGTATATCAAACTAAGAGCTTGTTTGGCATAACTCAATTTCACTAGTAAAACTATTTTTTTTAGAAAATAGCATCATGAGCAACTTTCTAACCTGAGCTATTTTGAAAAAGGAACATATCTAGTGCAAACCACAACCTCCGTGAAAACCTGTGCAAACCATGGCAAAAAAGTCATCTAAATTCACCAAAAAAATCACACATGTAGATGTTATGATGATACACAGCATTGTAAAATATCTTATCCAAACTCGAATTCATTTGTGAGATATAAAAATAACAAATTTCTAGCAAATCTTGTGGACACCTTTCTGTCTTGAAATTTGTTATTTTTATATCTCACAAACAAAGATGAGTTTGGACAAGATATTTCACAATATTGTATATCATCAAAACATTTACATGTGTGATTTTTTTGATGAATTTAGATAACTTTTTTGCCATGGTTTGCATAGGTTTTTACGGAGGTTGTGGTTTGCACTAGATATGTTCCCTTTGAAAAAAGTGTTTGGTAAAATAGCTCACCATCTACTTTATGCATAGATGAGAGAGAAAAATGAGAGAGAGAGAGCTGCAATAAGCTATTTTTTTAGCATCCGAACTAATGTCTTTGTGAGAAGAGAAGAAAAACAGTTTCACCCATGAAACTATTTTAGAAATAAGTGTTAAAAAAACAGCTCACACAACAGCTCGTGAAGCTGTCGTGAGCTGTACTAAACAGGCCCTAAGTCAATAGCTTGCTTGCAAAGACCTGAGAAAGTGAGAGATGCAATTTTTTTTCTGGATGACTATATTGTATTTCTGCTCCATGACGTCCAATGCAAGCATCTGGGCTTTTAATTTTCTTACTAGGTGTGTAGTACGTTTCTTGGCCTGGTTGGTTGTGTCTATGACCATGTGAAACACGCGGCGTAGATACATGAGTATGGGCACTATCACTTTCCTTCCGACTTAATAGATTTTCTTACTAGAGTTGATACAAAATTTTGTCTTTGTCCAACTTAACTTAAAAACATAAATTTTATTGTGTGGTGTCTATTTTTTAGAGATGCCTCTAGATCTAGCCGCATCTAAAAATCTATTAATATGAGTGGCTGGATCTAGAGCAACATCTAAAAATAAGAGCATTTATAGAGGTGACTGAAAATATCTGCCATCCCTACAAATGCATTTCTACATGCAGTTTATCTCGAGAACTAGATGTAGAGTCGGTTTTAGGTAGAGCCTGCACTATAGAAAATATGAGGTGTTTCTATAAATATATTTTATAGTAGTGATTGTACTAAAGAAGCATTTAATAGTTCAACATTGCAATTCAAATAACATTATAGCAATGTAGGTAGACTCCCCAATTAATTGTCTTAGGCATTGGTTTTAAAAACTTCAGAAATTTTCCTTTATCCCCAAAAGCACCATCCAATTTAAAATCTGAATCAACCGATTTCTTTTGACTTGGCAGAAAAGTTGTGTTGAAAGGTATTTATTTCAAGTATTTATATTAAAGTTAGTCACTATCTTGCAGACACCTGAGAGAATGAGAGATGCATATTTTTTGTGGATGACTACTGGATATCTGCTCCCATTTTAGTACGTGTATGACACACGGCTCCATGCCGTCCAATGCAAGCAGCTGGGCTTTTAATTTTCTTACAAGATGTAGTACGTTTCTAGTCCTGATTAAATTGGTCGTGTCTATCTATGTCCACGTGAAACACGCGCAGCAGATACATAGCATGGGCACTATCACTTTCCTAACGACTTACGTAGATTTCTGAATCGAGATCCGTCTATAGATATAGAACTGTCTCTCTCCTCGTGGTCCATGCTGGGGAGGATTAGCTAGCTAAGGCCACAATCATGAACATCTTCTCAACAAACAGTGGTAAGAAACACACTATATTAACCCAAGCCAAGAATGCACGACCCAGGCATATCTAACCAGAGCACAGAAAACCAACACAAAAAGGATACATTGAGCAACATACAATATAATGGCAGCTCAGGCTTCATCCATTATAGTCCCCACCGACGCCGAGCTGCTGCAGGCACAGGCTGATCTATGGCAAAACAGCCTGTGCTACCTCAAATCCATGGCGCTCAAGTGCGCAGCTGAGCTCGGCATACCCACTGCCATCTACCGCCTCGGCGGTGCTGCCTCGCTTGCCGACCTGATCGCCGCACTGTCACTCCCACAGGCTAAGCTGCCGTTCCTTGGTCGTCTCATGAGGCTGCTGGCCTCGTCGGGCGCCTTCGCCGTGGTTGGGTCTACTGATGAGGCTGTCTACTCGCTCACACCACTGTCATACCTCCTGGTGGATGGCATCGCTGGCGATAGTAACCACATGGACCATGCACCTTTCCTGCTGACAGTGACTTCGACGCACTACATTGACTTGGCAATGGACCTAGCTGATTGGTTCAAGAAGGAAGACAAGACACCCCCTTTCGATCACAAGCACGGAGCATCGCTGTTCGAGGACAGCATGGAGCGCACGGATCCCGGGTTCCACAAGATGTCAAAGCTGGGTTTACTGGTCCACGACAACTTTGGAACCAACATTGGCGTGCGGGACTACCAGTTCGTTTTCCAGGGTGTAAAGTCAGTGACTGACTGCTGTTACCATGGGGATGGCACCACAGGGAAGGCCATCGCCATGGCCTTCCCACAGATCAAGGTCACTGTGCTAGATCTTCCACAGGAGATTCGCAAGATACCGGCTGATGGTGTTGTCAATTATGTTGGAGGTGACATGTTCAAGTCCATCCCACCTGCTCAAATGGTGACACTTAAGGTATATATAAACAATATATGGAACTAGTGTTTCTATGATGTATTATATATGATGAACTTAACTTGTACAATTTTTTGTGAGCTTGTTGACTAATGTCATTGAGGTTTCAATTTCCATGGAAGATGGTGCTGCACCACTGGAGTGATGAGGACTGCGTGAAGATCCTTGCCAATTGCAAGAAGGCAATACCTTCAAAGGAAGATGGAGGGAAAGTTGTCATCGCTGATATTATTCTTGACCCTGCCTCAGGACCAGTAATGTTTGAAACTCACCTCCTAATGGACGTCTGCATGATGCTGATGAAAGGAGGCCGGCAGCGGGACTTGAATGACTGGCGTGACCTCATCCTGAAAGCAGGGTTCAGTGACTATAAGCTGCTCAAGAACTTTGGAGCTCGTGGTGTCCTGGAGATCTATCCCTAAGACCTACATTATCCTCGACGATCGGCGCATCTTTATATTGTGGTTTGGCGCGAAGAAACCTACATATAGTACTAAAATAAAGGGAGTGTGTCATAGTTTTCTGAATGATCGTTTCATGGAACACTGACTAGCAGCTTAGCTGTGACAAGCTTGGTTGCTCCATGATCTGTTTAACTTTCATTTGGAGAAGTATCTTGGCACATCATGAGATGCTACGTGCATCATGTTAATACATACCCACCGTCCAGGAGTGTTGGAAAATGTGTGTACTATCTTGTAATTGGTCTTGTATATCGGAAAGCAGGAGCAACTATTTTACCGATACCAGATACATATCAATAAAAAAAAACAGGAGAGACTCTGAACTACTGTTTTTATGTATTTCCTTCGGCCCAAACAATTGCACATTAGTTTTTGATAAGTTAAATCTTTTTTAGTTTTACTTGATTTATACACTACCAGAAATCAGAGATTTCATAAGAAATAGTTGGATTTTGTGTGTATGTCTGTGTGTGTCTGTGTGTACGTGTGTGAGAAAGAGAGAGAGAGTTGTGCACTGCGGCTGAGGAAGAGGGAAAGAGGTTATATAGTTTAGGGTTTTTTTAGGTGGACTGACTTGGGCCGATAGCCTATATAGTAATAGGCTGAATTGCTACTACAAATGAATTAATACAAATAAACATTCTCTTTTTTATTTTTTGAATAAAATTAGAAATAATATATGTACGAAGACATGTTCTATTTGATCCTGAAAATCAATGCAAAATTAATGCTGACTTTCGGTGACTCTAATGAAAAAATTAATAATATCATAGGCGGTCGAAAACTTCTAAGAATTGGTATGGAGGCACCATGTTTGTGTATAAGTTTGCCATAAAAAATATAAATTGTTTTACTAAGGTGGAACTATATACTGTTCATAAATGGATACATCCCTAACATAGTTTTGTATGGCTCTGAGAGATGTACCATTTGTTCAAAATGTAGGGTATATCTTTTTTAAAGCCATTTACATTTTTTTGAAGCATTATACACAAAAACATGTACTAGTACACAGAAAAATTAGTACAAGCTGTTTTAAACTGTAATACCCAATTTTCAAAACCAGATATGCACCATATGTGAGTCATAGAAGTCAAATCTCACATATAGCTATAAATAAGGGGTAATATTTGTCGAGGGTATCAACAAGGGGTACCCTCACCAATGCGTATAACGAGACCATCCGTACACACGCGCGGCCATCGACGGTCGCAGCCTCGAAGACGGAAATAGCGTCGAGCGAATCGGTCA
>Ga0182004_10005586_pt1 | contig 10234 bp, 7 predicted proteins | sample Sormic07211540_1_FD_120479 | JGI IMG/M metagenome (GOLD analysis project Ga0182004, IMG submission 120479) | Endophyte microbial communities from Sorghum bicolor roots, Mead, Nebraska, USA - 072115-40_1 MetaG | ecosystem: Host-associated > Plants > Roots > Unclassified | place: USA: Nebraska...
CTCAACTGTGTAATTAGTTTTTGCTTTCGTCTATATTTAATACTTCATGCATGTGCCACAAGATTCGATGTGACGGAGAATCTTGAAAACTTTTTGCTTTTTGGGGTGAACTAAACAAGGCCTAAATATAAGTCATGTATCCAGAAAAAAAAAATCGGAACCACTGTTTGGAACTGACACGAGATCTAAATAGGGCCTAGTCGAACGCTTGGTAGTAGAAAATAATGGTTAGATATCTTTTTCGCTATTAGGCCCTGTTGAGTTACCCATCTAAAATATTTTTATCTATCACATCGAATCTTTAGACATATGCATAGAATATTAAATGTAGATAAAAAAATAAACTAATTACACAGTTTGGTTGAAAATCGCGAGATAAATCTTTTAAGTCTATTTAGTCTATAATTAGCCTTAAGTACTACAGTAACCCACATGTGCTAATGACATATTAATTATGCTTTAATAGATTTGTCTTGCAGTTTCCAGACGAGCTACATAATTTGTTTTTTTATTAGTTTCAAAAAATCTTTTCCGACATCGTTCCGACACATCTGATATGACACCAAAAATTTTTTTATCTCCAATCTAAACAGAGCCTATTTCCCATCATAGGTCACTTCATACTGTACTACGCATGGTAATCAGCTGAGGCAGTGACGACCAGCCGATTAATATCGGGACAGAAGCAGGAGGCCATGTATTCGTAGGCGAAGAGCTAGCTAGGCTTGCCGCCATAGGTAGGGATTGAAATGGCAAGGCACATTGGGAAATGGAGACAGGCCAGGATCAATGTGGGTGTGGTGGTGCACTGTGTTTGCTGGGGGGCATGCAGATGCATGCGAGGCTCAGGCGAGAGCCGAGCCGAGAGGGCAGCAGACCAGACGGTTCGGCAGGCGGATATTGAGAATCTCGCTTCACGTTTCCCAGTGATCCGAGCGAGGTTGTAGCCGAAGCCGAGACGTCGCCGCGCCATACATCATGCCATTACTCCTCACAAGCCGGGCCGGAGCACTGCAAACTGGCGCTTGCATTGCCGCGTTGGGAAGTGCCACTGCCACGGCGTGGGCGTGCCCTGGCCGGCTGGCCCTGCCGTAGTAGAGCCGCGTAGAGGTAGAGCCTGCCGGGGCAGGAGGCTACCCCTTACCCTACCCGCGCCTTCGGCCAATCGCCTCCGGATGGCGAAAACTTCTGTGTCCAATGCATGCAATGCACTGCACTGCATCGTTCTGACTAGATATGGGCTCGCATGGATTGGATTGACATTGGCTCACGGTCACGGCAGGATCCGCGCAAAAGATTTGCCTCATTTGAGGCGAGGCGAGGAAGGATATGCATCACCGATCCGAATTAAAAACTGCTGCGCTGCCTGCCTCTGCCTGCACGAGCCGGTTGGGAAACGCGACGCCGTGCCATTAGAGTAGGTACAATAATGGGCTTATAGCCAAGCTAATGCTGATGTGGATGAGAGAAGAGAGGAAAGAGATGATAGCTTGGCTCTTAGTTAAGCACCAAGCTGGGTACAGATGCATAGGTAATAGTGGGCCCAAAAAGCAAATGTTGTGAGAAGAAAGAAGAAAGAGAATGTGTTTTAGAGACAAATAGGAGACAACTTATTGTATAATTTGGCTCTAATTATTTGGCTTATAGCGAAGCACTTGGCTCTATTATTGACCTTGCTCTTAGGCGATGTGAACAGCACGGGGCAGGGAAACAATCGAGCGAGCGCCGCGAGCCGTCGGCGGCCATGGCTTTGCTCGTATGCACGCACAGCACAGCACAGGAGGCGGGACCGTAAGATCCAACGCCCGTGAGCTAGACGACGACGCTGCAAGCTAGGCGACACGACATGAGGCGTCCGAGTCAAACATCCTGAAAATCCGGACATGTATATATGCAGCGGCAGCGCAGCGCAGCGCGGTGGTGCGTGTGCCGTGCGCAACAACAAGCTCGATCGGATCAAACAAAGCAGTGGAACAGGGACCTCTTGGAGCAGATTCAGAGCAGACATTCTGAATGGGCGAGACCAGGGACACGAGAAACGTACGTACAACCAAGTTTTCAGTGTCCATATTTTAGTTTTGACTTCTTTGGCAATTTCGGATCCTCCAAAACTTGAGGCCGGAGCCACAGATCAAGTGTTCAAGGCAAAGCTCAAACTTTAGCCCAGATCAAGTCCTTGGATGCTATAAAAAAAAAGGTCCTTGTTCCAAAGTCCAAACAGGGAAAATGGGCCTCCGTATGGTTGCAGGCAAGTGTTATTCCAAAGTGGCTTGTAATTTAATAAAATCTACCTCTCCAGGCAATTAAACAGATAGTGCATTTGGTTGAAAGCATGTGCCTAAGAAGTTTAATAAAGAGAGAATATATTTTATTGTGTATATAACCTTACTTATTATCATTTGGGTACACAATTAAAATAAACCAATGTTTTTTATGAATTAATAGTAAAAAAAATAATTTTATTATTTAGCTTGCTAACAATTTATAATATCTTTAAGGTATGGATACGTAAGAAAACATAGAAAGGTGTTTCGGCCACACCTATCACTGAGTAAATGATTATAGCATAAAAAAAGCAGAAGAGACGAAAGTACATTACCGTAGTGATTAAGCCCAGGCAGCAACAGCCTGCAGTCAAACGGTCGTTTTTGTAGTAAAAAAAAAACGGTCGTTTTTGGTGGCCTGGCTAGGCTGTCCTTGGCCAGAGATGAATCTATTGTAGGGGTCTAACCAATTCTCCATAGTGCAAACCAAACAAGCTCGTAATGCAGGGTGAATCGGTGCATGGAATTAAAAAAACATACACGTTAGCCCAAATTCTTCTTTTCCATGAATCTATATTGCTTTTTTTCGCGCCGGGGGGGGGGAGGCAAAACTATCGACGTGTTAACGCAGATTCTTCTTTTGCATGAATCTATCGTGGTGAATCGCAGCTTACAAACCCTGCGCACAACTATCGTGACTTTTCTCTTGCACCTCCGCTAACCAGAAATCATTTTTTATTAGCCATGAGTCGGTGTAAGATCTCTCTCCTCTAGCAGTCTCGGTCTCGATCAGGAGATAGCCTCTAACTACCTACATCGATGATTCGATTTTAGATGTTAATAGAGGTATAACTCAAATATAAACATACTCTCTCCACCCATTTCCAGAAAAGGTTCTCCTTTAAGCCTTTGTTGGAGAAAACAAAAAATGAGTATTGAATCCTTCGCCTGTAGTATTACTTGAAGAATCTTGTATTTTAGATAACGGTTGTTGAAAACCGTCTTAGATTCTAAATGAATCCCATGTATTTTAGATAACGGTTGTTGGAAACCGTCTTAGATTCTAAATGAATCCCACGTACTAGAAGAGATTATTGTTAGATAGATCCCATGTATGAGAGAGATTATATCTTCTAAAAATCTAAAATGTAGTATTAGACATACTTATTGGTGGAGGTTGTATTGGAAGTCTGAGATGCTCTTATCACTGGCAGCTGAGATGCATCGTAGCTATTGTGAAAATCCCAATCTCTGAGAATCGTAGCGAGCAAAATATAACCTTACTGGACAACATTGACACCTGTACACAATCTGATTAGGCATCTCAGGTTACCATAGTTCATTAGTTCACACCAGACAATGCAAATAACACAACGGAAAATATGAGCTTGGTACAATCTAACCAATTTGGTATCCCAAGCAACCGAAATAACTGAGGTTCGTCAACAATCAAGACAAGATTGGAGCCGCTCAAAAAAGAAACCCTGTTGTGATATAGTGCCAAAACTTCATAGGTTTACTCAGAACAACCATTGGGTTGTTCTAGGGGCCAAAACAGTGCCAAGGCTAGAAAGATTCTATTCTCAGGAGCTACTGAATCACTTTAAAACAGATTGCCACGAAATCATGATTGTGCAAAATCTATTTCTTCTTGTCGGCAACACCACCACCACCAGACCTGAAATCCATGACAAAAAAATAAAGATCATTTACGTTCGTTGAGAAATCCACAGAAGCTTCATGTTTGAGTAGCATAATTCAGTAAAATTAAATAAGCAAGTACTCCATCTGTCTTAAAACATCAAACAAGCTAACTATATAATTATTTTCATCTACTTATCTAGCACTAGACGTAATTATATTTAAAACACCAATACCAAGTAGCTACCCCTAGTACGTTATTTCAGTTGTATGCGGTCTCAGAAGTTAACCATTGTACGCACAGCAATGTGTTTAGGTTCTACAGGCTACAATATTGACAATCATTGGCAGACAACTACTATGAAAAAAAAAGGACACAAGTTATGAGCCAGCCTGCCTTGACATGGTACCAATCTACTATCGTATTGCCCACAGAACATATCATACATTCAACCACGAATTTAAGAGGTGTGCTACCAAGATAGTGCCAAAGGATTCATTGCAGGCTCATGACACAATAGAAAGAAGTTTGCACTTGCATAGTAAACTGCATCATGACGAAACAGACTGAAATAGTAAGCACAGTATAAAATGGGAAAGAGAAGGTCCCGCACCTCATCTTCCTAACAACATTCGCCATCTCCTCTCTCTTCTTCTTTGCTCTCTTGTGAGTACCAAGCTTCCTCTTAGCCAACTTGAGTGCACGCTTGTCCTTCCCAACTTTGAGAAGCTCAGTGATGCGTTTCTCATAGGGAGCAAAACCAGCAACCTCCCTAATCAAGCTTCTGACGAATGTCACCCTCTTGGTAGCTTTCTGAAATAAAAGGGCCGTGACAAAGATAAAACACCATGATGCTAAAAAAATAAAAATAACAAGTCATTAACAACCAGAAAACATCAATAAAATCTAAGATAGCATCATGTCAAAATTCCATCAACTGATTCAGGCGTTGCATTTAGTGAGACGTTTTAGAAACAAAACCAAAATGTGACTTAGCTTCTATGCATGTCTCGCTAATAAATATCTGCCTCCAGGACTAGCAATATGAAGTAACAAAATCCTCAGATTGCCAAATGTGAGATGAGGCATGATGATCACTATGAACTGTGGGGCTGCTTGTTAGTTACAGTAGTGATCCTGGTATCATTTCCACAAATGTTTTAAAACCGAAGTTATGCCATGCCCAAAGCAATTAGTAGACTCACCGATTCAGATCATTCAACAGCAAACTCACATTGTGCCTTAATTTTACAACCCAAACCCATAGCCATGATGTAAATAAGGTAAAACTTCTTCTTAGGAATCATGTGTTAAGAAGGTGCATTTAGTGAGAAGTTTTAGAAACAAAATCACAATGTGACTAAGCTTCCACGTTATGTCTCACAAATTAATATCTGCCTCCAGGACTAGCAACTTGGAGTATTGAAAACTCTCCAGGTTGCCAAAGGTGAGATGAGGCAAGGAAAAAAAACAAAGCTGTTTTTTTTAAAAAAAAGGACTATTCAATATACAAATGTTTCTACGTCCATAGCTTTTTCGTCCAAAAGCAATAGCCTGTTTGACCTAACAATTTGGATTATTCAATCATTAAACCTCAATTATCTACCGATTAATGGTATGCCAAAAGCAACATTACAGTTCAAATACGCAAAACCAAGCAAGTCAACCACTGGAGTATGTAACCCAGCAGAATCCACCATATCAAAATGCCAATCTCTTAACAAGTAAAAAAAAATGAAATTATTGCACAAAACAGTCAGCATTCATTTTTTTTATGTCCAATACGCAAAATAACACGAATTGGCTCCTTTGGGCTGGATTACACCAGCGATTGGGATGCAGAGCAGTAGTAAGAGACCGGAGGCTTAGGAACGGATGTTCTTACCCCCTTGCGGTCGGACGGGCGAAGCGGCAGCTCGCGCTTGGTGACAACGTGTCCCTTGTTTATGCCGACGAAGAGACCTGACTTGGCCTGCGTCGGTGCCATGGCCGGTCTCGTGCTAGCTCCGCTGACCTGAAACGAATGCAATCGAAGAAACCAAATCGAATTAGACACAAGATAAAGCTGAGAAACTTGTAGCTTCTGGTGCAATTGGGATTGGAGGCGGCGCTTTAGGTTACCTGAGTTGGGGGCGAGCGAAACCCTACGCCGCCGGCTCAGGTCTGTCGACAAAACCTAGAGCTGGGAAGAGTCAGATTATATACACTCACCCTCGCGGTCAGATACTTGTTGGGCTAGGCCGGGGCGGCTAGGGCTTGTTGGGCTGGTTCAGAGTTTATGTTAGTTTTTTCGTTTTTCTTTATTTGGATAGTATTTTCTTTTTTTTATTCCGATTCTGAAATGTTTCATATTTTTTATTCCCCCATCTGTATGTACATAATCTTTTGTAGTATAAATGAGTAATAACGGAATTCATGGGGTGCTTTCATATGCATTATTGATTTTTTTGGCCTGAGAAACAGAATACTACTGTCACCCACTCCGGCGTATCAGACTTCACCTTCCGCACCTTAGGTATTCTCCTCAACCTTGCTCCTTATGATTCGTATAAAGACCTGCCGCCAGCTAGTCAACCAAATATCTAATCCTATTCGGATTGTGTTAGGAAAAATGTTTAAAAGAATTGCAAGATTATGCTTCTGCTAAATTATCATAGTCGCCATTGGCTAAGGACAGTCACAGACACATTCGGAAGTTAATTTACCTAGCATATTAACAAGGTTTTGATTCGTCCTAATAGCCTTCAAGATATTGATGATACTTAGAAGGCTATAGAAATTCATTTAAGTTTTTCCATCCATGTAGGATGGTTCGATTTCATTGGCCTTATAACTCATTTAAAGAAATTTCCAGTGATGTCCTCTCAAATTTGCATGTATGTAATATCTGTCCATTATTGGTTGCACGATGCAAAAAAAAAGTGAAAGAAATAAGAAGAGAAAGGTTGATTGAGCATGTTCCAGATGTAAATTGCTACTCCCTCCATCCTAATTTAAAAGTCATTCTAAGAATCTTGGAGAGTCAAAGCATCTCAAATTTATTCAACATTATAGAAAAAATAGAAAAGTTTATAACATCAAATAGATATTACTATGGAAATATAACTAATGAAGAACCTAATGATACTTGGATGGTATCATAAATGTTATTATGCTATCATATAAATTTGGTCAAATTTAAAAAGCTTTGACTCTTTAAGATTCTTGGAATGACTTATAATTTGGGATGGAGGGAGTACATTTCAAGAAACAAATTTGCCCTTGCATGGGTTCCAAATGAATTTTCCTGGACATTTTTATATCTGAATAAGTCAACTGCTGTTAGTAGATTTAGTTGTAGAGATTGATCATGGGCTAAGTAAAAGATCCTAGCTTACAGATTGGACTTACTTGATCATGTATGTTGGTGAAATCCATCTTAAATTGTCTCATATACTGTATGAAGGTGGATCCAAAACAATTCACAAAATGTCATACTTCCTCTGTCCCAAAATAACTGTCATTCTCACTTCCCGATAAATAATTTTGATTAAATATATATTAAAAATATTAATATTTATGTTACATAATTAGTATCATTGAAAAGATTTTTAAATCTAATTTTTTTAATAAATTTATTTGAAGATACAAATGTTGCACGTATCTTTTACAAATCAAGTTAAACTTGTGACCCAGAAACTGAAAACGACATTTAATTTGGGACAGAGGGAGTATCTCCACTGCAATCTAAACGACTTAGGTATTGATGGTGGACAATCATTGGCTTCTAAGGAGGTGCATTATGAAGTGAACTACAAGTCGTTCTTGCAAGATGTTTGACCATACTTTCGATTACCTACACCTATACTTGAATTGAAACCATAGTATATATAAAGACATTTCTTTCATATATGTATTAGTTGGAAAACATATACGATCGTGTGAATTTAGAAATCCTTAGCAACACATAGGCACAATTCTACACCTAAAAGACTAACTAATCATCTGTTTGGTGATACCAAATATTGATCCCTACTCACGCGTATGTGTCCGATTTGAATTATCCTTTAGAGATCACACGTTCGCTCCAACCTAGTTCTGGTACGTCTGATACAAAGTCCTCGGAGCTCATGTGCCTGCGTTCTATTAGGTTCCGATGCGAAGACCGGATCGACTTGTGCATGTATGATGAAGTCCTCGGAGCTCACACGTCTATGTCCGATTATTGAGGTTCAATTCAAATATCATGGTTGCACTGACTTTGATAACCAAAAGATTATGTACGTTTTGACAATTTTACACCACTTTAGCTGCCATCTCAATTATACGTTGTAAATTTTTAAATGTGTGGCTGGACACATCTTTACTTATAACATACTTTGCATCATAATGATCATGTTATGCCCTATGATATGGTCTACTGCAACGAAATTTTATTAGACAATGACAATTAACAACTGGCATTCAACATCGAATATGAAATCCAAGAATAATCATTACTGAGTATATTATAACCTTTTCTCATCATCAAAATCTTTATTCCCAAGGTCAACTCTCTGCTCTAAATATATGGCTATATATACATAATACTAAAGAGGCAAAATTTCAGCTATTCTTTTGGTCGGGTGTTTTTTTTGTCTGCCCCCCACTCTCATGTTCCGATGCCGACGGCGCTCCTTCCTGTGACGGCCAAAAGCTGAAAGCCCTAGTTTGTTTTTGGATAATTGATAAAACCCTAGTACTAACCTCTATACTAAGTGTATGTAGACTTAATGAGGTTGGTACATGCCAAGTGATGGAGCAAGTGATGATCATGGTGATGGTGATGACCACAAGATGATCAAGTGCTCAACTTGGAAAAGAAGAAAGAGAAAAACAAAACCCTATGGAGATCGAGACAAAGGTATTGCTTAGGGTTTTAGTTTTGTTGATCAAGACACCATAGAGGGTGTGATCATATTTAGAATAGATAGCCGTACTATAAAGAGGATAATTCTTTGGCTAAGCGGTTATCGAGTGCCACTAGGTGTCATTGTTCTTGTGCATGCATTTAGAACCTAGTGAGCTTACTTAACTCATTAAAAGAAAATATTTAAGAAAATGCTAACACACGTGCATATATTAGCACACACTGGTGGTGTTGGCACATTTTAAGAATGAGGTAGAAGTTGAAGGGTAGATATGGGTTTGGGTTCCGGGATTCGGCGCTTTTGAGAGAATGAAACACATATTTTCTATTGCGCCGGTGGAAAGTTTAGAGAAGTCGTCGGAGTGTTTCTCACTGAAAAACACTCACCGAACGCTCTGACAGCAGGCACCGGACACTGAGCTTGCGCGTCTGGTGTGCTATCAGTTTCTAGTGATGTTAGAGTCAAGCATCGGACGCTAAGCACCGGATGCAGATCAAACCCTGTTCGTGGTCCGATGCTCCCGCATGTTTGAAGTGTTCTCTGAGTAAGAGTCTGGTGCTGAGGAGGCGCGCCCGATGGTGTGAGTCCGATGATCCCGCGTGTTTGACAAGCCTCTCTGCGTACGTGACAGGTGTGCACCGGACGCGTCCGATGCTCACTTGACCGCGTCCGGTGGTTTGATTTTGACCATTAGAGTTCAACATGTGTGGTTCAATCAGCTAACACGGTGGTATAAATATCTGGAGCACCAGACGCATGGGTTGAGCATCCGGTGGGCGGTGGCTCCTGCTTGAGCGTCCAGTGGTCCCGTATTTTGCCTAATGAAGGAGCCAATGACTCTATTTGTTTGAGGGGCTTATAAATATGTGTTGGCCGGCTTATGGCACACTCTCTTGGCAATCTAGCATACTTGAAATTCTTGTGAGCCTAAGCAAACACCTCACACTTATCTCCTTCATAGATTAACCATCTTTGTAAGATTAGAAGTGATTCTAAGTGCATTTGCTTGAGTGATTGCATCTAGTGGCACTTAGGGATCGATTTGACTGCGGTTTTCTTGTTACTCTTGGTGGTTGCCGCCACCTATACGGCTTGGAGCAGCGGAGGAGCATTGGCACGAGTTGATGATTGTTCGTGGATATCTCCCGGTGATTGTGAGAGGTTTTGTGCCTACCCCGGCGGAGAGCCAAAGGCAACTTTAGTGGATTGCTCGTGTCACTGAGCTACCTCATTTATGGGTAGGTTTTTGCGGTGTCCTAGTGAGGACGAGGTTCGTGCTACACCTCTTAGCCGCCGAACCACCAAGTGTTGGTTGACACAATGAGGACGTAGCGTGCCGGCAAGCACGTGAACCTCGAGAGAAAAATTGATGTCTCAATTGTGTTTGATTGACATTCTCCCGATGATTGATTGTTTATATATTGGTGATTGGTTCATCC
>Ga0182004_10005587_pt1 | contig 10233 bp, 4 predicted proteins | sample Sormic07211540_1_FD_120479 | JGI IMG/M metagenome (GOLD analysis project Ga0182004, IMG submission 120479) | Endophyte microbial communities from Sorghum bicolor roots, Mead, Nebraska, USA - 072115-40_1 MetaG | ecosystem: Host-associated > Plants > Roots > Unclassified | place: USA: Nebraska...
GAGACGGAGGGAGTACATTTGAGCAGGCAACGAAAGTAAGGAAACCTCCGTCACTGCAGCTCTGTCCTTTTAGTGTATCTACGGAGATAAATCATGTCAAAAAAATTCGGCAGTATTACACGCATGTATGCATTGAATGCTTGTGATGTAAAACCTTTAACCAAACTCTTTGAACTTGAGCATTTTATACCTCGATCGTTCCTGCCATTTACTTTACAGTATATGAAATTCAGGAAATAAGTACAACAACAAGGAGAGCAAAAGATATATGGATTGAAAGTGTCCCATATTTTTTTGGGAGAAATTGCACAAGATGTTCCCATGCCAAGACATGGTAATCATTACAAACTAAACTTCCGACATTTGCTAGATATTGTACAATTCTACTGTGGGAATGCCAATTATTGCAGCATAGCTCCCTTGTATTTTCACTGAGAAACCATATAGTTTGAATTATCGCCTACTATTTGTGATGTCCCGAGGACCGGGAATTCGATGCTACTGAAAGTTTGTAAACAAAATTTATTCTTCTGCAAAAAGAAGAATCACTCTGTGCCCTTGGCCGCCTTGTATGAGTTCACTAATTGCATCTGTACATCCTGCGAGACAACATTATGCTCCAGGTACTCCATCGTAAATTCACCTTTCCCCTGCAGGACATGCAAGAAAACAGATAAATAGGAAAACCACAGAATTTATCTCCAATATTTATAAACACTATCTTGCTTTACTATATTCGTGAACCAAACACGCAAGTTCGACTTTGCCTTTCCTGGCCTCTGCCGGCCTAGGCAACAATTATTTAGTATACTATTTTTATTGAAGCCAGGTATTATCCACTTGAGTAGCAAACATGCAAATAGTACTTGACAGCAGATTAGACGTTGCTTCTGTCAAATATAGTGTGCGCTGAGTTCAGTAGACACCATCCAATTAAACAGCAATATCAAAAAAAACTTTAACATTAGAAGGCAAACAAACATTGCCTAGAATTTGATGAGAAGGAATATTTACCTGAGTCACTGATCGAATAGCTGTTGCATATCCAAACATATTGTTTAGCGGAACCTGAAAGAACAGGACAAGATGAGTTTGCAAAAGCAGTCTGCATGGAACAGGTACCACTGTAGCAACATTATGAAGTACAAAAATAATAATCCCTATCTAATCGTCGCATACTGTACTGACCAAGATCAATATGACAGATTTAACAATAAAGCCACATTCACCTAGGACCTTACAATGTCTATACAACTTTCAACTTTTGACAATCAATATATAAAAAGTATAAGCGTAGTAACATATATCTTTCAATGTCTATACAACTTTTTTTATATATTGATTGTCAAAGTTAAGAGAGTTTGACTGACAGGAATCCTAAAGCAACATATACTTTGAATCAGAGGGGGTACCATTTGAAAGCCTAAAAAGGTGCAAGCAATAATAAAGTTATGACAGCAAACATGAGTTTGGTCCAAAATATAAATTCAAAGATCCAAAAGTCTTAAGCTCATTAGTGGACAGAGGAATCTTTTTCAACAGCTACGTGTTCGAGAAAAAAAACACCAAGAAACAGACTAAGTACAAGACATTATTTGCAAGAAAAGTAGAAAACTATTATTCGGTGCTATTGATTAGTGATATGATGAAATTCAAGAAAAAACAGCTATTTCTCAAAATGAAGGAAATGTGAAACAGGAAGTCAGGAAGAAACCAGGCATTTACATACATGGCAAACTACAATGGTGTCGTCACCTTCCTGCTCATTTCCAACAATGATCCCTTTTCTCCTGTTTTAACATAAATAAATGATAATTGGCATAGCATACATCGAGACATGAGTTAGAAGAAAAAAATGAAGTGGGGATTATCTCAGTAACAGTCTATATATACGACTCAGAATATCAAATGGGACCAGCCCCAACTTGTGACCATAACAGCCAATGGCAGTGAAGTGTGATTTATTTAGCGGTAAAGAAGTAAATTACCCCCAAGTAAACTGCAGAGAAATATCTGCATTTCTTGAGAAGAAAAGGAATACTACTATGCATGAAATAAATGATGTTCCAGCCATAATTTACAGTAGAAGCATAGCTTGTTGGAACAAAGCACTTACTTGTTCATATCACCAGTTACGGTGCCCTGGAACTCTGTTGGAAATTTGAGTTCCACCTTCATCACAGGTTCTAATATTACAGGTTTGGCAGAAGTGTAACACTGAAAAAGAAAAAGAAAATTGTAGAGCACTTGATATTCATGTTACAACCAGAGTTCATTAGAAACAGTGTTGCCCATCTCCAAGATATATCTCACCTGTCGAAAAGCATAGATAGCAGCTAGCTTAAAAGCAAGTTCACTGGAATCCACCTGATGTGAAGCCCCATCAGTCAGTACAATTCTTAAATTTTCAACAGGATGACCGATCAATGAACCCCTACAGTATGTACATGAAAATAAATGCTTAATGTTATCTGCAAGAGAAAAGAGAAAATAGTTTAAAAACTAAGGAATACATCGACTCACGAATTGCAAGCTTCCCTAAAACCCTTCTCTATTGCTGGTATAAAGTTTGAAGGAATTGCTTGTCCAATAATCATGTTATCAAATTCGAATTTACCATCAGAACCTGATGGAAGAGGCTCAATGTACCTGCATATTGTTGTTTGTTAATTTCTCATTACAATACCAAATAATAAACTGAAAAATAAATGCAACATATTCATTTGGACAAAATAATGAAATATCTCAGGAAGAATGGTATCGCTTGCCCTCTGAGCACATAAACACCGACATATTATGTATCTACTATTATAAACCTAGAGAAATTACCAATTCTCCAACACTTCTATAATACCGCTCACACAAAACAAAATAAATACGGAAGGAATAAGGATGCACTATTACAATTAGTTCATTATTTACTTACAGATTGTTTCCTACAATTACAAAAACAGCATAGCTCTTTCTTTGACAACTGCTTTCTGTGGGAGTATTATTTATATATCCAATAAAACACCATGACAGTGCATTTCAATGCAAACATCCAGACATGATTTACCATGTTCGCAGTTCATATATTTGAAAAATATTTATGGCCAAAGTTTCAAAAGTTTGACCAGAAGAATGTCCAAAACATTATATTTTCCAATGACCAGTGGTCATAGAAAACAAGTGAGGTAACATGTGAACTATGTTTTTTTTACCATCCAAGTACCAAGGCAGCACTGGTAAGTCACTTCTCTGCTGGCAATAGTCCAATTGTATAACCAATGTGCCTACATGATGAGGGTTTGTGGACAAATGGAACCAAATGCTCCACCTTTTTCAGCTCTGCTCCTAACTTCGCTAGCCAAACAGGGCAACTCCAAAAAGTATGATTTTCAGCTCCAAGAAAAAAAGGTGGTGTTGGGGGCTAACCTCACGTTTTTTGTAGAGCTCCTTAAGAGGTACTCCAGAAACATGATTTTCTAACCTCCTCATGGAGTTGTACAAAAATTACCCACCATGTCACTGATTATAACATACCCATCGTACATAGTGTGGAGCTACAATTCTATAGTGGAACTGCTCCGTGGTGGAGTTAGTAGGGCAAAGCTAGAAAAACTAGAGCGGAGTAGTCCCAAACAGGTCCTTAACAGGGAGAGAAAGAAAAGGAGCAGACAGAATGTGTAACGGATTGAGGCTTAAGTCAGATCAAGATGAACTTGATGCAGTCCTAGACCCTGCACGCCTATTAGAGCCAGTCAGCCATACCCTGCACTTGGAGAATTTACATGATGCCTGGGACCAGCAGTCCACCTAACATGATGCCCTTGTACTCCCCCATCAAGTTGGAGCTCTCACTTTTTTACCATCTCTGCTGCTTCTCTCGTCTCTTTTCATCCATTATGTTTCTATATATCTTCTCTCCTCTCTTCCTTATTCTCTACTTTCCCATGAAAAATGGAGAAAACAGGGACAGAGGGCTGAAGGAATGTTTACGAATTGTTCCTAACAGGAATACAGGATAACTGCTGTATGTGAGAGAATAAGAGCCACAGAGAACAAGGCTTGAAGAAGATCCAAAAGCAATTACCATTTTGAAGCAAAATGAAGACAAAAGCAAGAGATGCAAGCAGACTATTAATGACTAATGATTGAGTAATTTATGAACTTACCCACAAACTCGTCCATACTGACCTTGACCGCCAGATTGCTTTTTGTGCAAATAATCAAATTCAGCACGCTGGGTGATTGTTTCCCTGAAGTTAACACGAGGTTTTCCTACCTTTGCATCCACCTATATAAGTTTCAAAATTCCAACATTCATAACAGGAATGTAATACACTTAAAAAGAATTTACAGTCATACAAGTATAACAGCACTTGGAGAAGCACAGTAGCATCAACAAATGTCAAATTGTGAACAGGGTAGGTTTATTATGGGGTTTCTAGGATTTGATCAAGTTTTCTCTCAGCTGGGAACCTTAAAGATGACTTATGTCAACCAGCTGCAGTCTCCATAAAATACAAGACTAAACAAACTGATCCTAAATTGCAAATTCAGGGCTATCTTCCTCTTCTTTAATGGGACAATCAAGGGTAAAATGTCTGTAACAAGGATATCCTCAATCATTCTAGTAATAAAGATTTGAGTAGCAAACTTCAAGGAAAGTTATCAAATACCCTCCATATATAAGCTTTTTCCCCCAAATAGTCAAGGGACCAAAGTATTCCTCTGAAATAAATGTTTCCATACCTTGTACTCTCTCTTAATACGTTCAACATATATATCCAGATGCAGCTCACCCATCCCTGAAATAATTGTCTACAAGCAAATTTTATGTATTAAAAACTTCACAAAAATACAAATTAAAATAGACATGGATGATGTGACAAACCTGGCCACTCTCAGCATCCAAACCCACACGGAAAGTAGGATCCTCCTTTTGGAAGCGATTCAGAGCTTTCGAAAACTGAAAGTCAAACGTGTATTTTCACTTAGAACATTAGGATAACAAACTACATATAGCAGTAATACTCTTTTGATAAAAAATATGATATACTTGTCCTCCAGAGTCTTTAGATATAGGTGAAACTGCCAAGGACATCACAGGTTCAGGGACATTCATTGAAGTCATAGTATATTTCACTGTTCCATCCGTAAATGTATCGCCTATTGACAAAGAGAAGTGGAAAGTCAGATGCAGAATAAATTAAGTAAAAAGAACTACAAAAAAAAGTAAGATCATCCCCATTATCTGTCTGCGTCACCTGATGCACAATCAACACCAAAAACAGCAACAATTTGGCCAGCATATGCTTCTTGAATATCCTATATCAAACAAAACAATATAAACATTAACACAAAAATCATTGATCTTCATCTGATTGAATCAATACTATTTGAAGTGAAAACTAAATCTAATGCAACTTACCTCCATCTCATTAGAGTGCATCCTTACCAAGCGAGGAACCTAAAAAAAATCAATGTTATATTTGCAAAAAAACAAAAACAAAATTAAAGTGCCAGATTGGAGCTTAAGCAGAAAAAAACATTAAGTAATAGCAAAATTTACAAACTAGCATTTACCTAAACATTTAATTCTAACCTTGAGCTGGCAAACCCTATATTCAGTTATAAATGCTCAAATATAAACAATATATTTACACTTTCCTTAATAAGAATATAGATGTATATGTTCGAGAGAAATGTAGCTCTACATGGATTAAAGTAAATGGCTTCCAAATATTTTTAAAATTAAGAAAAAAATAGAAAGGAAAATGAGGGGACATTTTTGCAATTGTATTGAAATAACCTATTTTAGTTTGCCTAATAACATGAAGTGTACGGCCAATATATATCATGAATTGATGCTATTTCGACTGAGTAAGCACTGAAATAGCAGTTATTGTGTTAATAATGCATATTTAACTACAGCGTAGAATTTTGAGGGTTTCCAAGCCCACAATTTGAAACAACTCCTTTCCAAAGCCCATTCTGGTGCACCGAATTGAAAACATTGGTATATTCTACTCCTAAAGCCTTAAATGTCTCTTGTCAAAGAAAAACATTCCCCCAGTCCGAAAAAGACACGTCACTTTAGTATTCAAATTGTGTCACATAGAACATGCCATTCTAGCTTGTGGACAACTAGTGGGCTGGGCTATCAACATTAATCGCATCCCCTAGTTTCACATCTAAATGCATGTTACACATGTAAAGCTGAGAAACGCAGACTACATGCATGGCATGAGTCACAACTCCTCGTATGAGGAAGGCTGCATGTTTTCCCCTTAATTAGCTCGACAAACACAATGGAATCACTACAATAATTAGGGAACATGGGTAAATTTCCTTAGAGCTCTAAATTGTCTTAAATTCCAAGTGACATCTTTTTTCGGGACAGAGGGGGTAGAAAGAAACTGGCAATGACTCAAATTCCTTGCTGGGACTTGGAAGTTCGAATTAAGACTCACTTTGATTTTCTTCCCTGTATTGACATTGTATATGAAGTCACCCTTCCTTATAACACCATCATAGATTCTGGAATGAATTATCATAAGTGATTAGTTTTAGAATAAAATATCAGAGTAATCTTCTGCTCCAGAGTTAAATCAGTGAGAATAATTAGAAGAGCAAGAATCACCTTAGATAGGTCAGCTGACCAAAACGACCTTCCTCTAGCTTAAACGCTAATGCCACAAGTGGTTCAGCTGGAGTTCCAGCCAATAGTACCTGAATTTAAACAGAAAGAGTATGACGTTCATCACCAAATATAACCGAGTGATAGAGAGTAGAAATGCTCCACTATAATAAACAAGCTTCCCAACCTTCTATCTATTACATACTTTACCACTTCTACTCTTCTCCACTAGTAGGATTAAGTGGTATGAGATAGGAAGTTCTCTAAAGTTCAAAGTTTTTTCTCATAGTTATAACACAATTTGAAATCCTTTGGTACCTTCTCTTCGGATTTGTTTTGATCAAGGGCGTAGTTATCAACCTCCAACGGGCATGGTAGATAATCCAGCACGCCATCAAGAAGCGGTTGAACACCCTATAAATAAAACCAGTCAAAAGAGAGTGTAAACCCCAAAACACCCAGCAATCATTGCATGAATCATTTCACTGTTAGAAGTAACACATAGCAGCCACATTGCAGCTGCTTGTATAGAAGTTATCATCCAAGAGAAAACCTCAAGGTCTTATCTCCACCACAGTTTGATAATCAACAAATGCCCACAGTTTTTAGCGACCATTCTTCAATTAACAGTCCAAAAACATCCACAAGTCAACCTTGAATGGCATAAAAAAATGCTTGCATGAACACAATGTTAATTCACAGCAATCCAGCAATACAACTATTGGACTTCAACAAAAATCTGTTTCAAAATCCAACATGCTATTCAAATGCTTAGCTCCTAAAAATTAGTCTCTTTCATGTTTGCCATTCATATTCATATAATTGTAGTATCGTGCTTGATTCTGGGTCTAAAATAATCGTAAATTGCAAGGACTTGAGATATACAAAAATGGTAGATGTTACAGACAAATCTGAAGTTTAACACTTAAATAGATTACGAAACAGATTAGAATGTGAATGGTCATTACAACAATGTATAATGACGCACCATTTCAATTTTTAATTTGCCCCTCACATTTAAAATTACAGAAGATTGCGACTTTGTGTTTGTAGCATTAGAAAATAGCAATGTGTACTAAATAAACAATTTAATTCTAGGAAGAGTTTCAAATACTTTAATTTAAAGGAAGGGCGGTTAAAACAAAGCAAGGGATGACACTTCCAATGCATGAAAAATCCGGTTCTGAGTTAGTGTGAAATCCTTGCTGCAGCCATTTTTATTCACTGCTTGCTACTTTCTAAAATGGAAGATGAGATGAATAGATTGAATTGATAGTCCAGTTCAATCTATAGTCTAGATTCCATTCCTCCGATCCCACACAGGCTTTGAATGCTAACTTGCCAACTGTTCTTTTTTTTTAACAGTTCACACTTGCCACTGGTAAAAATTTCATAGTTAAAAAGGTTTTGGTAACACCATAATTACATACAGGAAATACTTTGTTAAAACAAAAGGCACACAATGTAAAATCAAAATTATAAGTGGACATGGGTTACATGAATTTCCACACAAATTTTCAAATGATCTGTTCTAAACCAAACAAGAAAGCTACATCAATTCTTACTAAAGCATTATGATTTATGAACACATTCAGTCACTGCTGTCTGTTTGAAATTTACAATTCAGCACCAGCTAAGCAATTAGTCAGTACTGTTAAATTCTAGAGCATAACTCATGACTAAAATCATTTAGGAATCCAGATTTAGCAATCATTTTTGTAATCATTTGCAAACGAAACAAAAAATAAACAAGAACTTTCAGGTAATGAACAAATAATTGCAGCCACAACCTTATTTTTGAATGCACTTCCCATGTATACTGGTATGAACTTCTGTGCCACTGTAGCTCTTCGAATAGCAGCCTGACAGAATATAACATCAAGCAGCATGACAACAATTTAGAAACAGTTAGGAACTAACATGTCACTAATGGTTCCTATAATGTCACCAATATCAATATCACACATTTCCTGAAACCTGATATAGTAAAAAAATCAGGAATGATGCAATGAAAATTTTTAACTAAAAACTATGCCAATACGTAGGCAAGATATCATGTCACAAAATAACAAGGCATGTTGTGAACTCAAATAATGAAAAATTGTGTAATTTACATAGGTGCACAATAATAATGAAAAGAAGAAGATAAATAATGAAGATATAGTAGACTAGAAAACACTTGTTAAGAAGGTAAAGTTTAACAAACCTTAAGCTGATTAGCTGTTATTGGCTCATCATTGAGAAAAGCTTCAGCAAGCTGATCATCTACTTCAGAAACAACTTCAATAAGTTCACGACGCTTCTCAGTGACTAAATCCTCCATGTTCAATGGAATATCAGAAGCAGTTACATTCTGGCTGCACATTCAAATGAGATGCATCATTCAGGATTCAATAAAACAAATAGCCTGGAGTATTTAATTCTCGACGGAATAAGACTCACCCACTAGAACCCTCGAACTTATAAGCCTTCATTTCTACAAGGTCAACAAGGCCCTCAAACTCCTCTTCTAATCCTATGGGTACTTGTACAGCTGCATTGTGGTGACGGAGCTTGGATCGCGCCTTTACATGGAAAGAACAAAAGCAATAATCAGCTGGAGAAATTGGTTCCATACTTCCAACACATAACCTAAGTCATGACCTGAACATCACTGAAAGTAAGTAATAATAAAAGTAACCAAGAAAAAATGTTAAAGATATTAGGGATAGTATGGAACACAACACCAGAAATAATTACATAGCATAATGATGACCTGGTGTTCCCAACCAAAAGATGACCATTGCATCAAAATGTAAGCCTCATACTATAGGTAAGAAAACTGTAAGGCTATCTACAGTACGGTTTCTCAATTATAATTTTGAAATTACAATTATTTGAAAGTATTCCAAAAAAAATTGCATTTTCACCTCAAAGAGGCATATGTCAACAAAAAATGTTACTACAGACTCCTTTTTGGGAAGAAAAATAAATTGTTGAAAAAAGTTTTCAAAATTCAGTCCAAAAAAGATAGTCTCCTCTTTATCCAAATGAAAATATCCTGAGGGGAGGAAGATAGCCTTTACCAAAGTTCAAGAAGGCGCTAGGCGGTATCTAGGCGGTGACCCATAGCCTAGAGCCTAGGCGTTTCCAAGGCGGTGACTAATACATGCATATATACTTGGCCTTGTTTAGTTGGCAAAATTTTGGGATTTCGGGTACTGTAGCACTTTCGTTTGTATTTGACAAATATTGTCCAATCATGGACTAACTAGGCTTAAAAAATTCGTCTCACAAATTACAAGTAAACTGTGTAATTAGTTTTTATTTTCGTCTATATTTAATACTTCATGCATGTGCCGTAAGATTCTATATTTAATACTTTTTGGGAACTAAACAAGGCCTAAGAAAAGAAAAAAAAAGGAGATAAGTAGTTAATATTGGAGAGAAAGAGGAGAAGAAGGCCCAGTTAAAAGCCCAAGTAGTAAGCCTGTAACCCCCACCGTCTCCCTCCCTCCCTCCCTCTCTCTCTCTCTCTCTCTCTCTCTCTCTCTCTCTCTCTCTCTCTCTCTCTCCCTCTCCCCCCAACACCCCCACTCCTCTCCCCCCCTCCCCCCCTCCCCCCACCC
>Ga0182004_10005588_pt1 | contig 10233 bp, 4 predicted proteins | sample Sormic07211540_1_FD_120479 | JGI IMG/M metagenome (GOLD analysis project Ga0182004, IMG submission 120479) | Endophyte microbial communities from Sorghum bicolor roots, Mead, Nebraska, USA - 072115-40_1 MetaG | ecosystem: Host-associated > Plants > Roots > Unclassified | place: USA: Nebraska...
CCAACTCCTGCTACATTAGTTTGTATCACTCAAGATTGTTGCAGGCTATTTCATTAGATTAGCTACAGGTGTGGACTTTGCCATCTTCGTCTTTGCCTTCTTTGTTCAGTCACCTGGAGGAGTGGTGGACTGATTAGGGTGCTTAGGAGCTGCATTGGTAGCCTTCTCATCGACTATCACAAAGTCCTTTATATGACTTTTTGAGCCCATAGTCTGTGGAGGTTTTGATGACTTTGTAGGACCTGGTGTTACCAGAATCTGCAACTAGGGCCGTGCCGGCGGGCGTGCAAGCTGTATGCTCGTACAGGGCCCCAAATTCCAAGAGGCCCCAATAATTATGACACATTAAGCCCTGCCGACTTCTAGTTTACTCCTGACGCTGTGTCTCTTCCTATATCGCGCTACCTCAATCCATCTACGTCAATCTATCTCTCTGGCTCTCCCATAGTCTCATCCTAGCTTCCCCTTGTCTCCGTCTTCATGATCAAGCAAGCCCGCGCATGGCATCCATCTACAGCAATCCATCTCCCTAGCTCTCCCATGCTCGCTTCCCTATCTTTCCATCTCTGTGATCAAGCAAGCTGCAAGCTAGGGCTAGAGGCCAGTGCCCAGGTAGGTGTAGGTCACGAGATGTCAATTCCTGATTCCTAAAGACCTGAACTCATGGAAGGTAATTATCTAATAGACTAGTTATCTTATTCATCGATGCAAACATTTCTTTATGTTAATGAATAATTACTCATTGCTACAAGTTCGACACAGAACTGTTGTATTGTGCAAAATGCTCGATGGTGCTTACACTCAGATCTGATAAAAAACACAAGTACTACTCACAAGTGAACAAGTTTTTTATTTCAATTCTATTAAATAATTTAAAGAACACTAAGAGAATGACATTGTGTTCAAATAAAAATTGTGCAACCATAGAATAAGTAGGTATGGTTTTTTATTTATCACATTTATATGTATGCATATATCATTTTATTGTTTAAGGAGTACGGGCCTCTTTTAGAGTTGGAACATGGCCTCAAATTTTGACAGCACGGCCCTGTCTGCAACCTCCTTTGTTGGACCTCTTCTAGACAACCAATCTAAGAGCTATTATCAAAGTACCTGGGCAACTAAATGGTATGTTCTGATGTGATGGATAAATATGTACAACGGCATAATCTTCTATTACTTGATGATCATGAAGTTGAGTTGACTTTGGCTGTAAGGTACCCCTTGCTACCACCAACTGATAACTTGCATGATTGTTGATAGTCACTAATGCTTATTTTTATCCATCAACTATTACTTGATATGACATGATATGAACCACAAAGTTTAGTTGTAGGGTTTGAAACTAACGAGTTTCATGAGTTTTGGTAAATCTATATTTTATAGGGGTTAAACTAGAAAAGGACCAGAATCACGAAGTAGAAGTATATTAAATGATGTGTTGGAGTACACCATTGTGAAGAGCTCGTCGAGACACATGAAATAGAGTTTTGATTCACCGAAATAAAAGTCCACATGACAAAGTTACGCCTTCTGGAAGATTGCAAATGGGCTTCTAGAGCAGCCCGAAGTAAATTAGGCATCTCTCCCTCATCCGGACATTGTTTTCAGTGATCCAGGACTTTTTGGAAAGCTAACGAAGAGATCTATCAGCCCATCAAAATAAAAGCCCACTTGGTATTAATCTAGGCTGGCTGGCCCCACATGTAAGGCCGGCCAGCCGGTCCCCGAGTCTTATCGTGATGTGCTTCTTCAGGACTCTTCCACCGCCTCCAAGGATGCATCTCCACCCTACGTTAAGGTTGGTTTGATCCAAGGGCCATGGTTCATCCAACCGAACTACATAAGGAGGGGTAGACCCCCTCTTAGAGGCACCTCCTTTATTAGCTACATCTAGAGCAGAAATTAGGGTTTCATCAAGTAGAGGAGTAGAGATCCCTATAGATCTTCTAGTTCTGGTTCTTCTAGTTTATCATCTAGTTCATCTTCTAGTTCTAGTTCTAGTTCATGTAGTTGAAGTTGTCTAGTTCATCATCTAGTTCATCTAGTTGTAAACTAGAGAAGAGAGAGAGAGAAGAGGAGAGAGCCGAGGAGGAGCCGAATCTGTTAGATCTTCCTCAACATTGTACATTTGCAGGAGCAAGTTCATCTTTGGGCAATCTCTAGGTTCTTTAATTTTATAATTCCTGAGTTCTTCATTTAATTCCTGTATTTACCTTTAAGTTATTTACTGGATTCCTGCTTACATCAAGTGTTCTAGTTCTTTGATGCTCTAGAGTAGTAATTAATAGGTTAAGCATGGCGCTTAGTCTTGCAATTACCTATAATTGCACCCAATCCAGTGGATTGTTGTGGTAGCCCAAGGAACGTGACAGTCCGGACGGCCGACGTATCCCACCACATTTGGATCAGTGTTTGTTGGACCGTAGTCAGAACTTCCTAGCCCCTTCTCATCCCTTTCTGTGGTTAGTGTTCTGATGTCCCGAAATAAGTAACCCTAAAGTAAACCCTAATTCCTAGATCAATCTATAGAACTCTTAGGAAAATTCCTCTCTCCCTACAAAATCATATATAGAGTTATCCTTTTTTTGACCAAATATATATAGTTATCCTTAGGTGATCTAAATCTCAACTAGTAAAGTTTGCATTCCCCGTGGAAAATCGATACCTTGGAATACTTGGAATACTCTCGGTTGAAAGCTACATCAGTATCCGTGCGCTTGCATATTTTTTCTGTTTGCATTTAAAATACCCAACAAGCTTTCTAGCACCATTGCTGGGCAACGGTAGCTATTCCAGAAGCAAACCAACTTCATCTAAGTTTTTTTCATTTACCACTTTTTTATTTTTTTCATTTTTTCCAACAATAACCCAAATATCATGCTAATCTGTCAATATGCTGCACTCATGAGCACAAGCTTAGAGCAACTAGAGTCCATGATTCTCATATCTAGGTATGAGTTGTGCCCATGTTTGGTTGCAATAGGTCAAAACCAACCCTATTCTATAGCTAAGGTCCTATCTTCTAATCAAGAGGATAATGAACCCAACGTCCTATCTTCCAATCAAGAAGGTAATGAACTTTTGGCTACACCAAGAGAATCTTACAATCTTCTTAAAAATTTAGGTTTAGATCTAGCCTTAAAGACCTTGTTCCTCTCAAATATTTTTATATGGGTCTTGATAATATCGCCTTTGGGGGAGTTTTACTTTCTTTATCCATTAGTAAAGCAAGGTTTGTCCTAATTAGTAGATATAATCCTTGCACTAGCCTTCATGATGAACTCCTAGAGGTAAAGAAGGAATCATCCCCCAAACAAGAGGAGGAAGTTTCCATAGCCACATTACAAACATTTCAATTCTACGATTTGGCTATCCATCCCAAACCAGTTGTACTCCAAAATCCTCTAAGGGAAGAAGAAATTCTACTCTTGAAAATCTTTTTTAATGATGACTTTGGGAGGAGCATAAACTTCCCACTTCATAAGAGATCTTTTATTGCATATAGTTTGAATCTTCTCAAGAAGGGATCTCTTAGAAAACATTCCAAATCCAATCCCATTGAAGGATATTTAGAAAGACTTAAGGATGGCATGTCTAGTGATGCCATAGTAGGAGAGCAAAGCCACCTAGAAGACAATCCTATCCTCTCCCCTTCTATGCCCACACTAGATGACTTTTACGAACCCACCATTGAACCCATCCTTGACCTTGATGAATCCTCTAATGCTCTTTCACCTAAACCTCCTAATGAGCTTAGAAACCCATCTACACATCTCACACATAGGAATCATCTAGACCATAAGGACGATCGAGAAGAGCAACATCAATGGCTAAAGAGCATTAAAACCTATATGTTATTGTCATTGAATGTATGGATGAGGTATTATATAACATCAATTCAAAAGGTAATCCAAGGGGAATTTTGGACATTTATGACGAATCACCCTTGGAAGTGGGAAATGATAGAGACTTCAATGAGTAAGGAAGCTACTTCATAAACACCTTATCAAGACCTTGCTCGTATGAGACATATCCCAATTCAATTGGTCTCTCCAACTTATCCACATTTGAGATCTCCAACACCCTCATTCTTTCTATTTATAAAAAAACAATAGGGTGGTTGTCGATGTATATGTTTATCATAAATATTGCAGATCTCATTGTGCTTTTGAGGTTGGTGTTGGAGGGGAAACCACTTCATGAAAAACATTTTGAAGGTTCCCCAAGGACAAGCTTAGTGTCCTAAAACAAGTGCTTCTCAGATCCTAACATGAGTGTTCGCCTTTTAGATATGTTGTCCTTGTGAAACAAGCATAAAGATATCATTATGAAAATATTCCTTCGAGTATTCTTGTCACTGACCTTTTAGGTCTAGAGCAAAGAGAATGAAGGAACAACAAAGCACAAGGTATGTTCGAGCAAACATCATGCAACATTGAATTAAATCCATCCAAAATCCAAGCTTCGGAGAAAATTTTCTAAGAACATCCCCTGCCATGTTGTTATCCTAGTTGTCCCTACTTTTAAGGCATGCTCAATTTGCTAAAACATCAATCATTCTCTTTCTTCGCTCTCTGAGCAAATCTCTATGATGCTTTCATGCTACCATTGTTGCTATAGTATTCGTAGGTTTTGAATTCTTTTCATACACCTTTTTAGAGTAGGCAAGATGCTTAGTTTAATCTAGTTTCCTGACTTAAGTTAGATAAGGTGTCTAGTTTAATTCTTGAACCAAAAGGTGTGCTGATCTTACTTCTAGAAGTTTTTAAATTGAGCATGGTGCTTATGTTGAAATGCCTTCCTAAATCAAATTAGATGAGGAGTCTAGGTTGATTTTTGAGCTGATAGTATGCTATAGTGGATATTGGATACTTTGTTAGACTAACCCCTATAGAAAAACTTTCAAAGTCAAACTGGGAAGTCCTAAGATGAACTCACATGGAGAAAGAAGAGATACATGAACTTCAACAACCTCACACAAGAAAAACACAGCCCATGGAAAGATCCATGGAACAAGAAGATAAGTGCCACAAACAAGATCTACATTCACTCCATAGAAAAGGGTGAACAAATCTTCACTAGACCCCTTCAAGACAAATACCATCATGGAGAAACTCTCAAGACAATGAAGGGAGCACAAGGACCGACAAGAATGTCAAGATTAGGATAACAAAAAGATGGTTAAGACAAGCCATTCATGGACACAACCAACTGGGCAAGAGAAGTTTCCACAAGGTGATTTAGTACCATAACCCTCCAAATGATAAGGTAAACACCTTGAGGTACATAATCACTATTCAAAAAGCTTTTCTTAGTCTTGGTATGAACATAAATGAAGAACCAAACATATTTAAAGTTGCAACCTCACTTGATCCAATCTGATCAACTTAACATGTTTAGTTATTTTAATATCTATTCTTAGCTTCAATCTCTTGATCTCAATGTCTTAACCACTTGAGCAAAAATGTTGCTTATTCAACCTTTGAAAGATGATAGTCATACTCATACAAAGAAAGATATGCATAGATAGATAATCCTTCCATGGGTTAAGCAATCTGATCTACCAAATGTTTTTGAAATGTAACATTCATGCTTGTCTTCTGATCTTACCACCCATAAACATCAACTTTATCTTGTTCGCTATGCCTAAGGTTAGAGAAAAATGAACAAAAAATTTGGTTCTGTTGGTGGTTTTCCACCAACAGAGCCCATGCACTTGATCTCTGCCTTGTCTTTATGTGTAGGACACACTTTGAGCAAAACATGGAGATTGTCAACTCCCAAATTCTACAAGTGAAGGTCCTAAATCTACAAGAACACGCACTCTGGGCAAGATGTTGCCAGGTTCCACAATTAATGCTTCACATCAAACTGTTGGACTAACGAAGAACATGGGTGACACCATATCAAGAGGTGTAGTTTTCAAATCTCCACCTTTGGGATTAGACGATGCACCTAAGGAATGAACATGGTGAGAAGCCATGTTTAGAGGACTTGAAAACATTGAACCTCGCTGGGAGGTAAAATCGGTAGTTACCCATATTTATCTTTTTGCATAATCATTTTCTCTAAGCATATTTTACTTTTCTGCATCAGCATTGCATTATAATAAGAAAATAAATATTGCCCTAGGTGTGTAAAAACCCATAGAGATATTCACCCTGGTGGTATAAAAATAGATATGCTTGCATTCATCCTATTACATTTTCTCTTGCATCATAGAAAATATAAAGTACAAAAATATTGAAAAAGAAATCCCACTGAAACTTTGCTTAGACAATCCCAGAAGCTTTAATAACTGAGTCTTAAGTGGCCAACCACTAACGCTTAATCCGTTCCACAAGTTTTGTTGTCTATTTGAGCTTCACAGGATTTGAAGGACTAAGAAGAGCTAACAAGCTAGTGGATGTTCTGTCCACTATTGGAGCACTGTCTCATCAGTCATCAATATCAATCAATGCTCTTGTAGAGGAAGTACATCTCCACTGCTAGTCTGCTATATTGCAAGATTGAATGACTATGTCAACATTTAGCTTGGGGGAGGGCACCCTCTTGTATCTAGGTAAGTATCCTTAAACTCTTAAGTTCTCTTCCTATATAAATTAATTCAAAAATAAAAAAATAGTGGGCACATAAAGGTTCACACTTATCGTGTCGAGTATTTGTTCAATATTCTGTTATTTCATAAAAGTGTGTGCTAGTATAAAAGTTTGCTTTTCTGTTTAAATAAAATGATCATTGGAGATAATCTCTATGCATAGAACTCTCCTAAGTTTTAGAAATGATTATTTTGACCTAGGATTTACTCTGAACGTAAAACTTGTGGGTTGCGAATGCTTGATCTAAGTCTAGGTGATTGACGAATATGATATAACAAGATCCGAGCTGTTGTTTATCTTGTTCCAAGTGACACTAGAGTTCTAGAAATTTATCTTTTAAAAACTTAAAATTCTACATGATGAGTTTTTGTATGACGAGAGTTATAATTCCTACCATAGCCATATATACATGCTTACTAGACTATGAAGACCAGCTCATAAGCTGCTTGGTCAACCCACGTGAGACTACTAGGGATGTGTCCACCAATGATGGTACCCTTTCATCACCGAATACAGGAAAATTGTCACATGATTCCATTTGTGACGAATTTTTGACAAATTGGACTTTGTCATGGAATGAGCGTCACATTTGTACTACAATGATGAAATAGATTTTTTCGTCATAGATGTGTATTCATTCTATGACGAATTTGGCGTCGTCACAGATGTGTATTCATTCTATGGTGATGTGGTTTCGTCATTGTTGTAGTCACTTTTTCATCATAATGTGTCCTCTGATAATTGCTTAGACATCATCTACCACGCTAGTTGCTGATGTGGCAGGTGACGTGGCATGCCACGTGGCAGGTGATGTGGCACGTGACATGGCATGCCGCGAGATAGGTGACTTAGCGCAAGTGGGACCATGGCGCCAGCTAGTGGGACCTAGACGTGGGGACCTCTTAGTGGGAAGCAGTCGTCACATCATCGTTGTGGGGCCTCCTAGTGGGACTCAGGAACCATGTCCTAGAGGTGGTACACTGCACAAACGATCTATGACGATTTAGTTTCGTTGTTCAATGACGTTCTTTTCCTTTTTGTCACTGTTCTTCGTGCCAAAGCTCTGCCACTTCTCACCCATGATGAAGCCACCATTTTCGTCATAGAAAAAGCTTGTTCTGTGACGAAAAAAGTAAGTGTCATTGATGAACACATTTCTAGTAGTGGCTCTTGTTGAGAGGATGGTCATGCTCCTAAGATCAAGATCAGTTACACCAACATATATCCTACTGCTTCTACCCTGGGAGTACGCAAAAACATGCCTTTTCACCCCAAAATCTATATCTTACACTAGGAGAAGATCCAAAAAGATTTTTTTTTGACTAGTGAAGATCTAAAAAGATTGTTAGGTTTCCAAATAAATGCTCCAAGATTGTGATTTATCTCTTCTCCAAGTATATTGCATCCTAAGTATGAGGCAAGAGATAATTTGTAAAAAAAAGAGAAAAAGAAAAAAGAGAAAGAAAAAAAAGAGAGAAGTCTATGATCTCTATGCCTAGAAGTTCATCATTGTCACTAAAGAAAGGAGGAAGACGATATCCCAAGACCTCCACAACAAAGTTCTTCATAAATTCTTTAGTTGGAGGCAGTCTCTCTATGAGCAAAGTAGAGTTAGGTTAGCCACCAAATATTTTCCACACACATACACATCTTGATCTAATGGTACGGTCTCCCCTCTGAGGATCCCAGTTTTGACTAAGCAACACATGCAAGGTGAGTACGCTACATCCTTGAAATACCCTCAGCTCCATATAAGCCTATTAGTTATAGGGTAATACATAGAAGGAATGATGCTACTCTGCCTTATTCTGAAAATACTATATATTCTGAGTGAAAGAGAGAAGGCAAAACACATGCAAGGTGAGTATGATACATCCTTGAAATACCCTCAGCTCCATATAAGCCTATTAGTTATAGGGTAATAGATAGATGGCATGATGCTACTCTGCCTTATTCTAAAAATACTATATATTCTGAGTGAAAGAGAGAAGGCAAAACACAATCTTCACCTTGGTAAGGATCCAAAAATACCACATATGAGAGACAAAAAAGGGTCATTAAAGGAATCTCTAAGTTTTATTTCAAAAATCTACAAAAACTCCAGAATGAAGGTTGATCCAAGAATTTGGAACACAGTGCTTGATTTGATTGTTCTATCTTTCAATTACTCAAGACCCAAGTGAAGGCTAAAAGCTCCATAGTTGAAGGTAATGAGTAAGTTTGAAGTTAGAATGGTTTGCTCTAATCCGAAGGAGAATTCTTGTTTAAACGCATGTGTACTGTTAAGTCGTGAAAGCATTTAAGCAACTCTTGGTCCACTGTTGAAATCAGCTTTGCTCACGGACTAGCAAAGGGTAAGCTTGGGGGAACTTGTTGACAGTCACTAATGCTCTTTTTTATCCATCAACTATTGCTTGATATGACATGATATGAACCACAAAGCATAGTTGTAGGGTTTGAAGCTAGCGAGTTCCATGAGTTTTGGTAAATCTATGTTTTACAGGGGTTAAACTGGAAAGGACCAGAATCACCAAATAGAAAGTGATGAATTGGCATACACCATTGTGAAGAGCTCGTCTAGACACATGAAATAGAGTTTTGATTCATCCAAATCAGAGTCTACATGGCAAAGTTACGCCTTGTGGAAGATTGCAAATGGGCTTCGAGAGCAGCCTAGAGTAAATTGGCCATATCTCCCTCATCCAGACTTTGTTTTCAGTGATCCAAAACTTTTTGGAAAGCTAACAAAGAGATGTATCAGCCCATCAAAATAGAAGACCACCTGGCATTAAGCTAGGCTAGCTGGCCCCACATGTAAGGCTAGCTGGCCCCACATGTAAGGCTAGCCGGCCTGCCCCTGAGTCTTTCTCGCATCGTTGAAAGCCCTAGTTTGGTTTTGGATAATTGATGAAACCTATGTGTACTAACCTTTGTCATGAGTAAAATATAAATATAGGTTCGTACACTCCAAGTGATGGAGCTAGATGATGGTCATGATAAAGGAGGTGACCAAAAGATGATATTCAAGTGCTCAAACTTGGAAAAGAAGAAAGCGAAAAACAAAATGGGCTCAAGGCAAAGGTATTTTTAATAGGACCATTTTGTTTTGCCACTCAAGACACCAAGTGGGTGTGAGTGGATTTACGATAGATAACCGTACTATAAAGAGGGGAAATCTTCAATTGCAATGGTTATCTAGTGCCACTAAGTATGAGACTCATTTGCATTTACATATCACTTAGTGACGTTGTGAGCTGCATGAGAAAGCCTATAAAAATATTTATAAAAAGCTAATTTAAATGTCCAATTTATTTTGGAATATTTGGTGAAGTTAGCTACTTGAAGAAGAGGTGCTCAAATTGATCATCCCTTTATTTTGTAGACAAAGTCACCATCCTGGCATTTCTCATTTTTGAACGAGAAATTCGCATATCTATTTTGTCTAGACAAAGACCCCTGAAAGCCCAAGTTTAGTTTTGGTAATTAATGACACTAAGTTGCTAATGCCTTGTGTTTAAGTGATTTGAGTTAGGCATAGCAACACATGTGATGAAGATGCATGGTGGCATGGAAAGGTGGCCACATGATCACAAAGGGATGAAACATGAAGTGAAGATCATGGTGATAGACG
>Ga0182004_10005589_pt1 | contig 10230 bp, 9 predicted proteins | sample Sormic07211540_1_FD_120479 | JGI IMG/M metagenome (GOLD analysis project Ga0182004, IMG submission 120479) | Endophyte microbial communities from Sorghum bicolor roots, Mead, Nebraska, USA - 072115-40_1 MetaG | ecosystem: Host-associated > Plants > Roots > Unclassified | place: USA: Nebraska...
AACATTAAATGTAGATAAAAAATAAACTAATTACACAGTTTAGTTGAGAATCGCGAGACGAATCTTTTAAGCCTAGTTACTCCATGATTAGCCTTAAGTGCTACAGTAACCCACATATGCTAAAGACAGATTACTTATGCTTAATAAATTTGTCTTGCATTTTCCTGACGAGCTATGTAATTTGTTTTTTTATTAGTTTCTAAAACTCCTCCCGACATCCTTCCGACACATCTGATGTGACACCCAAAAAATTTTCGTTCCTAATCTAAACACGCCTTAAAACAAGGCCTAATGTGTGCAACTGTACGGTGCAGCCCGTCATCGCTTCCATCTTCATCTCGCTGTCGATCTCTCCGCCGCTGATCGATCTTATCTAAGTGCCTTCTCTCGCTATAAATTGACATGAAACGTAGCTCACCCATGCCTTCTCATCGATCGCCACACCCGAAGCAGCAAAACTGTGTAGCTGTCGTAGTCGTAGCTAAGCTAAGCTAGCTAAGCTTCCTGCTGTCACTGGGAAGAAGATGAACGCGAGGGTGCTGGGCAAGGACGACGGGGAGACGGTGGTGCTGGCGCACGGGTACGGCGGCACCCGGTTCGTCTGGGACGACGTCGTGCCGGCGCTGGCGGCGAGGTTCCGCGTCGTCGTCTTCGACTGGAGCTTCTCCGGCGCCGCTGCCGGTGGTGGCGGTGGCGAGCGGTACTGCTCCTCGTACTACGAGCTGGCGGATGAGCTCGTGGCGCTCATGGACGAGCTGGGGGTGCGGCGGGCGGCGTTCGTGGGGCACTCCATGGCCGGCATGATCGGATGCATTGCGTCCGTCGCGCGCCGGGACCTGTTCAGCCACCTCGTGCTCGTCGGAGCGTCGCCGAGGTACGCGCGCCGCCGATCGAGCGAGATCACCGTACACTTGGAACGAACGGAAGAAACCATGCATGCATGTTTGCAAGACTTTCATCAAAGCTAGGACCTTGATTGGTTGACCTATATAATAAGCATATATATTATTCATGTTTGTTAACCAAGCACGTAAATCTAACCCGGCCGGCCGGTTTCTACTCAATGGAGCGCGCAGACGGTTTGATCTCATGATCTCATCTAATCCTTATATATATGTCATCATTGGTGAACGTCGACTCTTGTATTTTCTCCATTTAACCCAAAAAATACTTACCCACTAAAACAATTTTTGTTAGTGAAATCTACCCCCTAATAGCAAATTAAACTTCTTTTTTGTTTGTTCACGAGTTGAGTTTTTTTAATAAGTTTGAATTGCGTCTGTGATGATTGAGAGCTATACATCTATGTGAGAGAAATACATCAAAGTTTTATTGTTATTTTTCATAAACTAGCTAGGAGCATACGATATCATGTCCCTATCATATCATTTAGTTAAATTGTGAACTCAACTTGTACATGAAGATTTTTTATGGGAGATTCTCATTAAGGGAAGATTGGACTAATTTGAAATTGTTTAGTAGTAGAGTTGGAATTTTTTTCCAAGTGCAAGCATATATATATATACAAACTGGATTGTTCTGGCTAATAAATGGATCTTTTCCATGTAATACAGTATTAGTTCAGTGGGCAATATAGCTTTCATGAAAGCATCCATTAGTTGGTGACTAAGATTTCTTTAAAAAAAACTAATCTAGCCATATCATTTTGAGCTATATATGCATGTAGTAGGCCAAACAATGTCTCAGCGATAGCTATCTCTCGAAGACTTAATCAGTATTATTTTGAACCCCAAACTTGAGCAATGTCAACGGACCAAACAAGCTGCTATATATAGCTAGGTTTCTCCTAACAAACGGTTACATATATAGTAGGGTTAATAACAGGCTGCACTTTTTGTACTTCTTTTTCAGACCGGGACTTCACCCGTTTTTACTTTTTGTACTTCCCTACAGGTACATCAACGAGGATGGCTACGAGGGCGGCTTCGAGCGCGGGGACGTGGACGCGATGCTGGCCGCCGTCGACGCGGACTTCGCGGCGTGGGCGCCGCGCTTCGCCGAGGCCGTCGTCGGGGCGGACCACCCGGCGGCCGTCGCCACGTTCGCCAAGCAGCTCGGGGCGATGCGCCCGGATGCCGCGCTCCGCGTCCTGCGCGCCGTGCTCACGTCCGACTTCCGAGGCGTGCTCCCGGGCGTCGCGGCGCGCTGCACCATCGTGCACTGCACCCACGACGCCGTGGCGCCGCTCGCCGTCGCGCGGTACATGCAGCGCGCCCTGGCAGGGTGCGGCGGCGGCGGCGCGGACACGGTGGTCATCGAGTCCTCCGGCCACTTCCCTCAGCTCACCGCACCGAAGGAGTTCGTCAAGGTTCTGGAGACCATCCTGGTCGACAAATGATGATCGAGCTTAGCTAGCTAGCTATATAAATACGAGCCACGAGTTTCGATGCAGTTGAAGTTGGTTAATTTATGTATGATGCTTGGTTAGTTGCAATGGGTTTCGATGTACTTATTGAAGTTGTTTATTTTATGTATGATGCTGGTTAGTTTCTTGCTCTCGTATGTACTCATATATACTAATCGCTTTCAATTTAGTTGGTTTGCTCTATACATATTTGTGTAACATATGAAGTTTGAGCTGCGAGGAATGTAGTATCATGGATGTAAATGTAATATAGATATATACAAGAATGGAATAAGTATGTGTGAATTTTTTAAGAAATGGCGGCGGCTGGTGGGCTGGTGTTTATTACACTTTAAACTGTGTTATATTTCGGTCATTGTTTTTTCTTTAAAGGGACGATTTCATTCATTCGTATCTCCATAACGAGTACAAGTTACATATATCTACGACAGCAGCAAAACCCATGTTGTTACTTTCCGATGGAAGCTACTCTCTTTTTCCCAAATTATCTATCGCTTTTAGTTTTTATGCTACAAGTTTGACTCGATTTATAAAAAATACATATAAAATTTATATCTCCAAATAAATGTATTTATTAAAAAACTAGATTAAAAGATCTTTGTAAAGTTATAATTATGTATCATAAATATTAATATTTTTAATATATATTTTGCCAAAGTTGTTTATCGGAAAATGAAAATGATAGATATTTTGGGATGGATGGAGTAGATCCAAAGAATTGAAGCTCAAGCATCCTCAGATGACGAGATACAGTGATGAAGGGCCATCACAATTTTTGAAGTCACTACGACCAGCTCCTCGCCAATTGTGATAGAAAAATCATTTGTCATAGAAAAAACATTCCCTCTTTTGAAGAAATATGGGCAACAGCACCACCGAGTAACCCAAGATATCCAAGCTCAGCTTCGGGCAGCAGAGCATAGATCCAGATCAGCCCATCTCGATTTTTGAATCCTTCAGGCCTGGCTGAACGCTCAATTGCCCAATGATAGCGCACTGTACAGCAACACCATACAAAAAGGGATCCACCTATATTCCTGTGTAAAGAGGATTGACAGAAGAAAACAAAGGTGTAACAGATCTCATTCCCTAAAAATTTCTCTCCATCCCTAAAAATGTTATCCTCTTCATCAAAGCAAGCAAAAAACTAAAGACCTGTTTGACAACCAGAGCAAGTGAGGGACATCACTATGAAAGCGAAAAAAAAACCAAAGGCCTATTTGGCAAGCGAAACTAGCAAGGGGCTTCACCATGAAAGGACAGAAAAAAATTGAAGGCCTATTTGGTAACCAGTGCTAGTGCGGGCTTCACCAAAGAAGCTGCTGGAGCTAAAGGAGAAAGCAATCACGGAAACTCTATTACGCAAGTGACTTGGAGAGCCATTTCTTGCTGCGGAAACTCTATTACGCAAGTGTCCTTCTCTCCCCCCAAACTTCTCCCTCCCCTCCTCCACACACCTACGCCCACGCCTCAGCCTTATTCCCCAACTCTGGCTAGAGTTCCGGCGGACACGCCCCACCCTTCTTTCCAAATCATGTGGGCTTAGAAGGGGCCAACTGAGGGGATCGAGGTAGGCTAGCCAGGCGGTGGGAAAAGGAGGCCGGATAGTTTAGGGGCATTGGCGGCGGTAGAGGCCACTGGGCTAAGAAGGGGTAGGGGTGCCATGGTCAAACCTCGAGCTCATCGACAGCGGCGAGCATGGAATGGCGGAGCTAGAGTTTGTTGGCACCCACGGCATGGGCGGGAAGGGTGGGGCGGAGCAAGGAAGGGGGGAGTTGAGGACGGCTCGCCGCTGGCCAGGGCAGTAAGGGAGGAGGCAGAGGTGGCGCGAGGTGGAAGACAAGGTGAGGAGGAAAGAGCACGGGCTGCAACCAGATCACGAGCTCCCAAAGCAGGCAACCTGTTATGGCATAACCTTCCCTTCTTGTTGTCCTTTAGTAGAGCTGAAAGCCTGAAACTACTCAAAGAACTTGAAGGCCTTTGAGGAGCTCCGTTCCTGGCCCTTCCTATTGAGAGAGAATCCAAACACGCCCACCCTTTCCTTCTTTCTCAAAAAGACAACAGATCTAGTAGAAACTCTAATCTGGACCGCAGGATGTTAATCTAAAGGGGCGCATGAGAAAGGTGGAAGGAGAGATTTGTAAAAGTATGATTAAGAACAGGCGGTTAAGTGCAAAATTACCTAATCTCTTCACGCCCTTCGCGCCCCTTGGATCAACATCCTGTGATTCAAATTAGAGTTTGCACAGTTTGCACCGAAGATAAGTTTGCACTAGATCCGTTGCCTCTCAAAAAATAAATAAATAAATAAATAAGAGAAAAGAATCCCCTTTCCACACACCGCCCCTTTCCAAGCCGCCGGGGCCGGGGGCCGAATCTGTTTCCCCGTAAAACTCCAGTACAACAGCCCTAGATTCTCAGCAAATGGCAACCTCAATGCTCACCAGCCAAGGATATGTAAAACTGTGCAAGGAAAACCAATGCTATAACACAAGAACGAAAAACAATTTCGCAGACAACCAAGCCGGATAGGTATCGAATATCCCATATTTTCCATATAGTCAGCAGGGTTCATATGACGAACAGTTCAGAGCTCATTACACCATCCAGAATCCAGCGACAAGACAGCCCCCCTATGTACCTACTATAATTTTAATTCCCAAAACGAGCATCCACCAAGTCAAAAACAGTCTCAAAAAGTTTATTGCAGGTCCAAAACGAACAAGGGGATATCAGAGCTCAAAAGTTTTCTAGAGATCCAAAACCAGGGGATTTCACCGCACAGGCTGTTGGTTGTAGTGGCTCTTCTCTTTCTTCTTTGCTGCGGCAAGCCTCGCACTCCTTGCTGCGGCCTCGGATGCAGCGATCTTTGCTGCAGCGTCCATCTCTTTGCTCGACTTCTTTTTCTTCATTGAGGCTACCTTCTTTATGCGCTCCTTGACATCCACAGAAGCTGTATCTTCATCAGGTTCTGCAACAGCTGCATCTTCCAATCCATTGGCCTGATCCTGCGCTTCCTTTGGCTCCTTTGAAGACCTGTCTTTCTTAGATTTCTTCTTCTTTGAGTTCTTGCTTTCTAGAGGAGCAGGTGCATCGTCCTTTTTCTCTCCATCTGCAGCTTGATCAGCACCTTTCTTACCTGCAATAGAAGACTCAGCATCACCATAAAGGAAGTGGTAAATCTTGAGCCAACATGCCCAACAAGTAAGGCATCAACACAACCAGATTGAGCTTTTTCAGCTTTCATGGAATTCTTCCTGAAAGGAAATTCTTTGGAGAAAGAGAAGAGCATGTATTAGAACTTACCATTAGATTCATCTTGAGTGGAATTGTTTGATGTCCCAAGGCCCAACTCAGCCAGAACAGCATCAAGTTCAGCAAGTTCTTTTTTCTTCAATTCCTTCTTGGAAAGTTGTCTTTCAGTATCTTTGGGTGGTGCAGGTGGAACTGCAGCATTCTTCACAGTTGGTTCAGCAGGGACAGCATCTTCTGCTTCATGCTCATGGTCCTCATCGGCATCATCATCAACTTCATCATCAAGGCCATCATCTTCACTCTCAATCTCCTGCAATGTGTAAGAGGCATTTAGAGAAACAACATGGTATATTCAGGTAAGAATATTGCATAATATACTTAGATATATACTGACAGCATATAGAGCTAAAATGGAAGACATGGAAAGATACACAAAATAAGCTCAGTCAATGTATGACTTGGGAGGCAAGAGTACTTAACAAATGCAGAACAATATGCACCAACAACATATTTTAACATATAGGAACAACCCAGTAGTGTCTTATTATGATGCTCTAAACCTAACATAGTAGCATGGTAACATATATATAACACCTTACACAACAGAACTTCTGATATTCTGATCCAATCAACAATATCACAATAAGGCAGCAATATTCACAAATGGTCCAAAAATACAGATGAGAGACTATTTCATAACAATAATCAATGTGTACACACTTTTTTACCTCAGCCCTGCTTTATTTCGATTAATCATATGATTTACATTTCTGGAGGTACTAAACTAGTACAAAAGGCATACCAAATCTAGAAACAAAAAGGCAAGAATCAAGGAATCAATATGGCCACATGATAAGATAAATAAAAGTGCATACCCTTGTAAAGATATTTTAGTTGCATATCAAAAATAGGCAGGTGGCAATCCAGCAATCCGATCTATCCATAACTAGAGCTTGACTGCCAAGGACACTGATGTTGCTTTTGTGCCCATGGAGCCCACAAGCCATTGCTTGTTCCCTATCTGATTCTCTAACCTACCCAAGTTTTTACGAGTTATTTATTTGTACCACAACCTTTTCATATGTGTGCAATTCTCAGCAAGCATTACAATGCTACGATAACAACAGCAAGAATTAGAATTTCTCGATTTCTTAGGATACTGAAGTTGCTTTTGTTACCATGGAGCCCACTATGTGTTGTCAATTCCCTATCCGATGACCCTCTAAGTTCTTTTTCCGAAAAGAGGAGCATCCCCATTTCCATTAACGTCATACTTCTGTTTTTTTCTACTTCCCATACGTGTGTAATTATTATTAACTTGTGTTACGATCCTATGGCTGCAACATCAGATAACAAGTCAGTTCGTGTACCATGAAGGCTTATAATTCTTTGAAATCTAGTAACCTGAAACCGCAATCCGTTACTTGCTTACTGTGTAAGGCCTTGTTTAGTTCACCCCAAAAAGCAAAAAGTTTTCAAGATTCACCGTCACATCGAATCTTGCGGCACATGCATGAAGCATTAAATATAGACGAAAGCAAAAACTAATTACACAGTTTAGCTGAAAATCGCGAGACGAATCTTTTAATCCTAGTTAGTCTATAACTGGATAATATTTGTCACAAACAAACGAAAGTGCTACAGTACCAAAATCCGAAATCTTTTCTGAACTAAACAAGGCCTAAACCGTCAATTCAAATGTTCCCAGTATATATAACGGCTAGCAGCGTTTTGATAACCGATAACGACAACTAACAGATTTATGCCCTTATCATTCAGCATCCAACTCAGTGCAAGACTGCAAGATACCTATGACCCACTAGGCAAATTTTATTCCATGAAAGCACTCAAACATGATACTACAATTAGCGCCCGCGAGCAATTTTCTTCCAAGATCACTCTACATACCACCATCAAGTGTGCATATATATAACATAAACATAGACTTAATAACAAACAATAATAATAATAAAAAGGAAATCCACAGAGCACAATAAATAAAAGGGCGAAAGAAAACGGGATGGAATTGAAGCGAGACAGACCTCTTCCAGCACGGGCGCGTCGTGGTGGTCCTTGGCGTCGTCGCGGTGGTTGTCCCCCCAGACGGGCATGGGAGGCGGCGCGGTGGTGGCGAAGTAGTCGTCGTCGTCGTCGTCGTCGACGTCGGCCCAGGACTTGGCGGTGAGCGGCGCGGGCGCCCAGAAGACCTCCGGCTTGGGGTCCTCCCTGTCCCTGGCGGCGGCGGCGGGCTTGTTGGCCGCCGCCCCCTTGTCCGCCGCCGCCGCCGGCTTCTTCTTCTTCTTCTTGAGCGTCTCGAGCGCCGCGAACACGTTGCCGCTGCCGATCTTCGGCTCCTCCGCCGCGCCGCCGCCGCGCCGGCTACCCCCGCCCGCCATCGCCACCCGCAGCGCGCAAGGGGGGAAAAGAAAGACAATAATTCCGATCTCCCGGCGGGCGATGTACGGCCCCCGCGATCTGCGGCGCGTGGGCGGGGGATGGAGAGGACGGTGTGGAGCCGAGAGGGAGGCGACGGCGCTAGGGTTTTGCGGGATCGGTCGGGGACGGATTGGGTTTGAGTTGGATGGATTTGCGGTGGTCGAAGGGAGAGAGAGAGAGGCGGACTGCGGCTGCGGGCGTTTGTAGTCGTGTTGTGATGGTGAGAGTCGGACGGCGAGCGAGAGCACAGTGGAGAGGAGGAGAGGAGAGGAGAGAGGACGACGCGTTGCGTTGGGTTGGGTTGGGCTGGGCTGGGCGGCGCGTCTCTGTCCGTGCTGCCATGCGGCCTGCCGCCGCCTGTGTTCGTCTTGTCTGCTTGGGCCCGGATCTGGAGAGGATCTTAGCGGTGGACACGTGCTCGAAGCAGAGGCCACAGAAGGTCGCGCACAAGTTTTCAGGAGTTCACAAGATCCCAGTCCCTCACCAACTACCAACTATTTACTTGCTCTCTACCTTTGAAACTCATATAGTATGTGTCCACAATTGACACGTATTTTAATTCGATCAATCTCATATTTGTTGTCGGTCTCTCACTCTCTCCACCAATGTTCATCCCTTCACTCCTCTTCTATCATTCCTTACTATCACCGTCCTCTTGCATCCCTCACTTTCGCCATCCTTTTTCGTCCCTTGGTCCATCTCGTCCCTCACTCTTACCTACCTTGGTTTGAGTTTGGAGATGTAATTCGTTATTAGCATTGCACCATGCATGTCATGGGCTAGCCGTTTGAGTCTGTTCGCTTCCTAGCATGTATGTAGTTGTGTAGCTCATCATTTAACTTTCAAACTCAAAACAAGTGTACACGATAGTCACGTACATAAATTTGATCAATCTCCTACCACACTACTATGAGAAGGTCATCACAGCTGGTTCTAAACCCCTTTATCACTGCTGGTTTCGGCCCTTGGCGGTGAGGATGGTGATGACATGTGTTATCGTCCAAAATTAGTATGTCCAAAATCCTAAAATTAAGTGTTTTTTGTGTGCACTGTGGTGGTATTCAAACACAAGGACATGCGCCTCGTGCGTAGCTCCTCTTACACACCAAGGTCACTTGTATCTATATGGCATATCTATTTCCCAAGTATTCACTTTTTAGAAATTTTTATTTAATATTTAAGATCCTAAATGAATTCAAATGAAAAGGTCATCCACTATAAAGTTGTAGTTTGCATTAAGATCCGCAACTTTGGTTTTGGTTGTTTTGCCATTCGAGATTGTTTGACAAATATAAATTTTAAATTGTGATAACTTGAGCCATACCCTCAGATGTTTTGAAATGAAAATAGTTGGTCAATCTTCCATCCGAGATTATTTAAAATTTTTGAATTTCAAAATATTAAAACTCTAAATACAAATTTAAGACCACAAATGATTTCTAATAATAAAAAGGTTGTCAAATAAAATATTTTTCAGGTCAATTGTCTAGTTCAAAATAAAAATGAGTTTCAAAAATATAAGAAATTCAAACATATAACACCGTGTGCCTCATATGCATTGAGCTCCTTCAACTCACTAGTTGAGAACTTGCAACATGTATACGCCACTTTCCACCATGGCTCTATGTATTACTCGCACTAGTTACCAGTGGAATAAGTTTGATTCGAAACCTCACAACCGTTATACTATAACTCTGTTGGTTATCAACCACGCACAACTCAATTGACCTTGCCAAAAAGGCTTTCTTGTAAGCGAGTCGAGAACACGAGCAAGAATAAGATGAATCAAATCTAAAATTACAAATAGAAATGAAGTATATGAATCTGATATGAGGTTCAAGTCTTGATTCGAAAGGACTAGTTAATACAAGCGAACAAGATCAAAACACATGGGCCTTGGTTCGCATTAATCAATCTTTGCGACACAAATGTAGTAAACAAAGTCTATTTCACGAGGGAAACAATAATGTAACAAAAACTAAACCCTAACGAGAGCAACGACGGCTAATTATATTGCCTTGTGTGTGCAAACCCTTAGTTGTGCCCCCTAATGATCTACTATTTTCAGCTGAATCCCAATCTAATCCCATATGAGAGCAAGTTTTAAAGGAGCTTCACTTGTGAGGCTATTTACAAAAGACCCGTGGGGCACA
>Ga0182004_10005590_pt1 | contig 10229 bp, 6 predicted proteins | sample Sormic07211540_1_FD_120479 | JGI IMG/M metagenome (GOLD analysis project Ga0182004, IMG submission 120479) | Endophyte microbial communities from Sorghum bicolor roots, Mead, Nebraska, USA - 072115-40_1 MetaG | ecosystem: Host-associated > Plants > Roots > Unclassified | place: USA: Nebraska...
CGGCGGTTCGTCGGACGTTGGGCACAGATCATCCATTGTGAAGAGGAATCTGTCTTCAAGCATCCACCCCAAGTCGAGATCATAGTCCGGCATCCCGATCCCGTCGTAGTTGTCCGCCGGAATGCTATCCTCGATCTCCTTGTCCTCTAGCTTAACGCAGTCTGTCTCCGCCGTGGCGGTGGCGTCTTGCCAAGAGCGCGTGGCCCCCAAGTTACCGCTGGCTTCTTGCCCAGCGCCGCCGTGCGTCGCCGTCAAAGGCGCCAGCTCTTCCGCCGACGGGCTCTCGGCTGCTGGCGGCGGCGTGGACACTGCCGCCCAAGGCAGCGAGCGCGTGGCCCCGGAGTGACTGGCTTTTTGCCCAGCGCCACAGTACGTCGCCGGCTTCGCGGGAGCCTGCTGGTGCGACGCTGGGCTCGCGGCGGCTGGCGGCACCGGCATCTGCGACGGCGCCGGCGGTCTTGCGAATTGTTGGAATGACTGACGACCGGGCAACCCAGTGCTGGGCGGTCTCGCGAACTGCAACAGCTGATGACGACCGGGCATTCCGGTGCCGTACGCCGGCGGCGGCATGGCCATGGTGTGAACCTGCTGGTGGGCTGATCTGGCCGGCGCGGCACCAAACGCGTACTGATGATGATGGTAGTACTGAGAATGCCCAACGTTGGGTATGTGATGCTGCTGCTGCTGGAGTTGCGGCGGCGGCGGCATCCGTGAGGTCGTGGCGCCGGTGGCGAGTGGTTGGTTCCGGCCGGTCAAGATCCCGGACGACGGCTGGCCTGCTGGACACGGCGCCGAGAAGTGGCCGTGAGCAGCAGAGACGTTCGCCAGCGTCTGGTTGCTCCCGGCCCCGTCGTCGCTTTTCATGTCGTCGCCCTTGAGTCTGTAGAGGCGGTACAAGGCCAGGTTGTGCAACTGCATGAAGATCATCATCATAATATAAGAGACAATCAGTGAATGTCAATGTGTGTTTTGCAGTGTCGCTGTGTCAATGTGCGATGGATCGAGAGAGAAATATATAGAGGAAAGAGCTATATATATATATAGGGGTACTGACATGAGTGGTCTTTGTAGGCTCGGAAAGCAGTTGCTGGTGTACGGGGACGGTGAACTCGTGCATGCCCCAATGGCTCTTGACTTGCTGGCCGTTATTACGATGATCGTAGAACACCATGGTCACCATCTTCCCGGCGACGAAGCCGCCCTTGTCTTTTGGCCAATGCAGCACATGGCCGCCGCCCGAGGGCTTCCACCCGCCGCCTCTGGCCAACCGCACCGGCCGCGGCTCGTTGTCGTCCTCGTCTTGGCCGGCGCCGGCGGCTCCCCGCTGCCTCTTTTTATGAACCGGACCACCGCCGCCGGCCGTCTTCTGGAACTGCCGCCTGCTGAAGAAGTAGATGTAGCGGTGCTCCTTGTCGCGCTCGTACATGTCTGCATGTTCTTGTTGGTCAGAAGCTGCTCTCGGAGCGAGAGAGGGAGGGAAGGGGATCCGAAAATTAACTAACTAAAGACGACGGCGGACGGCCGGCCGGCCGGGAGGGAGGGAGGGAAGGGTCGATCGCTAATTACCGTGGAGGTCCTTGGGGTGGTGGTCGAGGATGGTGAGCTCGTGGAAGATGCCAGCCACCTTGGGATGGAGCCGCCGGCCGTTGATCTTGTGGGAGAGGATGGTGATGAGCTCCAGTTGCGTGGGCACGAAGCGGAAGCCTTTCGGGAACCCGTGCTTCGTGAAACGCTTGTCTTCCATCGTCGTCGTCGACGACATCGAGGTCGAGTCGCCGGAGAGGAAACAAGCTAGGCGTCGGTTGCCGTGCTTGTAAGCTGCCGCGCGCGGCGCCTGATTTATTTATTTATATGTCGTCGTCGTCGTGTTGCCGCCGCGGCGTCTCGTTTCGACTCCGAGTCCTCCTCGGTCTGTTGCGACACAGACATCAATTCGATTGTGATTCTATTTCCTATTATAATTTCTTATTAGTGGAAGTGGAGAAGCAAGCCGGGCGAACCGAACTGAACTCAAATTTCAGAATTTGAGCCTTTCTCGGTGGGTGGTGTGCACCGAGGATCCTACATGGCCGCTCACTGTTTTTTTAACTTCATGGCCACTCATTTTTACCCAACTAGCATAAATACGTGTATGAAAAGCTATTAAATTTTAATAGTATTTGTGTTTTATTTCTTTTATAAAATCAAAAGGCTATAATTTTTATGATAACTATGACATTCATAATATATATATATATACTAGCAAAAATGCCCGTGCGTTGCAACGGGAGAAAAAAAGCTATCAAATCTATATCTATATATCTATTACCTAAAGACCTTGTTTTGTCCACCTCAAAAACCAAAAACTTTTCAAGATTCTCCATCACATCGAATCTTGCGGCACATACATTATGCATTAAATATAGACGAAAACAAAAACTAATTGCACATTTTGCCTGTAAACCCTAGATGAAACTTTTTTTAGCCTTATTACTCCATGATTGGATAAAATTTTTAAATAAAAACAAAAGTGCTATAATACGTGAAACCAAAAAATTTTTAAAACTAAACAACACATCGCCGGTTCGTGTAGGTCCGTACAAAAAAAAATCAACATAGCCTCCTAGAAGCACCCGTGACTCATCCCGTTGTCCATGTTTGTGTGTGGTCCCAAAAAACGAGAAAAAAAAGAACTTGTGAAAAAGGCAAAAAAATCAAAGGAGTCACCTTCATCCATCTAGAAGCGTCTCTTTATTCTTGTTTGTTTTTCTTCCATTGCGGAACCGCCTCTACGTCGCTCATGGCCCTGCGCTCCCAACGCCGTGGCCGTGCGCCAGCCTTGCCCCCGCACTCGCTACCGGTGGTCGTCAAGCTCCGACTGTCCACACGCCTCCGCCTTATTCTGAGCTTACCCGTGTGGCTCCTCCGCATCCTCCCTCAGCGGCGTCGAGGATGCGCTCGCCCGCGCGGTGGCTGGGCGAATCTCGTCGGGCGGCCGAGCTCCGCGGCTAGAGGTCGTCCGCTTCTTCCCCGATTTTGGCCGGTGAGTCCCCACTTCTTTCCTGTCCTTAAGCTGATGGACCCTCTGCCGCCGATTCGCGCGGCCGCCCAACCCTGCGCTTTCTCGTGCTAAGATATCCCTGCTCTCTCCTGAAAGCCCTACTTTGGTTCTGGATAATTGATAAAACCCTAGTACTAACCTCTATACTAAGTGTGTATAGACTTAATGAGGTTGGTACATACCAAGTGATGGAGCAAGTGATGATCATGGTGATGATGACCACAAGGTGATCAAGTGCTCAACTTGGAAAAGAAGAAAGAGAAAAACAAAACCCTATGGAGATATTGCTGAGGGTTTTAGTTTGGTGATCAAGACACCATAGAAGGTGTAATCACATTTAGGATAGATAGTCGTACTATAAAGAGGGGAATTCTTTGGCTAAGCGGTTATCAAGTGCCACTAGGTGTCATTGTTCATATGCATGCATTTAGAACCTAGTGAGCTAACTTAACTCCTTCGAAGAAAATGATTATAAAAATGCTAACACACTTGCACTTGTTGGTACACACATGGTGGTGTTGACACACTTTGAGAAGGAGGAGGAGTTTGAAGGGTAGAGAGGGTTTGGGTTCCTCTCGGCAGGATTCAGCGCTTTTGAGAAAATAAAATGCTTATTTTCTATTGCGTCGGTGGGAAATTTTGGAGAAGTTGCGGAAACACTCACCGGACGCTGGCCCAGAGGCACCGGACGCAGTGCCTGTGCGTCTGGTGTGCTGTCTGCTTCTTGCGGTGTCACGGTTAAGCACCGGACGCTCTGCACCGGATGTGGGCTAGACCCTGTGTGTGCGTCCGGTGTGGTCTGACTTCAGCAGAGAGTTTGACTGAGAGCACCGGACGCTCAGGGTGTGTCCGGTGGTAAGCCTCCGATGTCCTTGCGTTTTTGCAGAGCTCTCTGGGTAAGGGACCGGACGCTCTAGAGCGCGTCCGGTGGTCTGGGTCCGGTGACCCCGCGTGTTTGCAGATCTCTCTGCGCACGAGTCTGGTGTCTTAAGTGCGTCTGGTGGTTTGTAGACGACCGTTAGACTTCGACGCGTGAGATTCAAAGAGCTGACATGTGGCTGCTTTTGGAGCACCGGACGCCCTATTCCAGCGTTCGGTGCCTCACCTGCAGCGAGTCTGGTGACCCTGTGTTTTACCCAGTGAAAGAGCCAACGACTCTATTTGTTTGAGGGGTTTATAAATAGTTATTGGCCGGCTTGGGGCTCACTCTCTTAGCATTCTAGCATTTGACATCCTTGTGGGCCTAAGCAAGCACCTCTCACTCATCTTCTTCATAGATTAAACATCTTTGTAAGATTGGGAGTGATTCCAAGTGCATTTGCATGAGTGATTGCATCTAGTGGCACTTAGGGATCGTTCTAGCTGTGGTTTTCTTGTTACTCTTGTTGGTTGCCGCCACCTAGACGGCTTGGAGCAGCGGAGGAGCATTGACACGAGTTGGTGATTATTCGTGGCCATCTCCCGGTGATTGTGAGGGGTTTTGTACCTTCCCCGGCGGAGAGCCGAAAGGTAACTGTAGTGGATTGCTCGTGTCATTGAGTTACCTTACTTGCGGGTCGGTCCTTGCGGTGCTCGTGGTGAGTTTGGGTGTGGAATCCCAATTAACCGCCGGACCACGAAGTGTTGGTCGACACAACGGGGACGTAGTGTGCCGGCAAGCACGTGAACCTTGGGAGAAAAATTTTATCTCTCTTTGTCTCCCTTGGTTATTTGGTGATTGATTGGATTCTTGGTTATCTTGGATATTCTCTTGTGATTGGATCAATCTCCTCTACACAGTGGTATAACATCTCTAACTCAACTTTGCATTACTCTCTTTTACATTCTCGCAAAACTACAGTAGCTTACTTGTATAAAAACTTTAGGTAGCTCTCTAGTGTAAGTAGAGACTTAGATTGTGTGTGCCTAGTGATTATAGCAAGTAGAATTATTGGTTAGGTGGCTTGCAAACACCCCTTTAGAGCTAGAGCAAAAGCTTCGCTTTGTTATTTACTAACCTCTTGCTCAAGTGAGTTTGTAGAAATTTTTTAATAGGCTATTCACCCCCCTCTAACCATATTAGGATATTTCATCCCCGCCCTCGCACTCCTTACTGCGTTGGCTCGTCGGTGCGCCTCGCGTTCTGACTTGCTTTTTTGATGAAGCTTCCGGCGAGATAGCGAGCGCGAGTACCAGGTCCGTCCGCTCTGGTTTCATCTCCATATCACACGCCCTGCTCTTCCTCTGCGGCTTGCTCTCGGTTCCGTACGAATCGACGCGAAGAGATGTACAACGCGTGGAAGCAGGAACATGGCTCGGACATGGTGGCAGAAAATCTATTGGCATACTGAAATTTTGGTCTGCCCAAAACTTTAGTCTGTCCAAAACTTTCTGTCTGCCCCGCCAGTCCGGAATCTGCTCTGATACGTAGTGGAAGAAGAAAAAAATTTAAAACTTTTCTAGTGTTCCCAATACAAAATTTCCTATACACATTAAAGCATGTTAAAAGTAAGAAAAATACAGGGGCCTAAGTGTAAAGCTGTCCCCTCCCCTCTGTCCGGCCCGGCACGCTGGCCGCTCGGTCTTCGTCCGGAATTGCCCGGGCTCGCTGATCGAAGAGTAAAAAGAAATAGAAGTTTTTCTAGGGTTCTCAATGTAAAATCTTCTATACACATCATACCACGTCGAGAATAAGAAAAGTATAGGAGCCTATATACAAAATGTTTGTCCTATTAGTTTACTTTTCTTTTATTCTTTAAATCGGTTGAAAATTAATAAATACACAGTAATTTAGAAAAATCAAAAAATTACAAAACAAATTTTGTTCAGCTCTAAATATGTACATCCATGCAGTAAACAAAAAATATCACAAATTTTAATATATTTTTTGCTGGAGATGTTTGCTATTCTTTTTAGTGTAAAATTGAATTATAGTTATCTTGCTCCAATTATTATGAAAATTCTATTATAGCCTATTTAATGTGATGCTTGATTTATGATAAAAGTTTTAGCACAATTCCTGCATATCTCACTGATTTACTTAAATTTATGCTTGAGGATGCTTCCACTACCTTTGCACGATGTGTTGTTATGTCATATGAACACTTTATAAGCCCATGTATTCATAATCTACATACATTTAACTGATATATCATATTTTATAGGAATCCTAATCTAAATAAAAAAGTTAGAAACAAACTTCTCATGTTTTAATATAATACTAAGGTATATTAAGAGGTAATATTAGAGTAAGATAATATTTGATTAATTTATTTTTTATTATTAAATAAATATGTCTCCAAGATATATATTATTGTAAATATTAACTATCTAATACCATAGATGTCATGGTTATCAATAAAATAAATTATGGACTTTAAATTTTATAAAAAGGATAAATATAACTAGACATACAATATTATGTCATCACTTTCTATGGTCATTTGATATTTTTCTTCCGTTGTAACGCACGGGACATATTTGCTAGTAATAATAATAATAAAGAGGAAAAATTTCAGTCCATCTTAGATTTTTCATCCAACCTATAATCTAAATTGACTCAGTTATGGCCAATTCACTCGAGATTGGAGTAGTATTGGCAGCGCCGCAGCCGGTCTTTCTCGGTTCGAGCCGTCTTTCTGTGTTAGGTGGGCTGGGTCGCCTTGCGTTTTGGTGGGAAAGTGGCGGGGCATATATATATTACATAGACTGATAGCTAGAAATACTTAAAATACATCATATATTATTATTAAGAACTTAATTAATGGTTATTTTGTCTTTTAAAAAAAACAAGTGTATATAGGTTTATTATCATGACTCACGATCATAGTATCTTCTTGTGCCCAATAATTTGTCTTCTATTATAACTAACTAACCACAAATGCTTTTTCAATTCAAATACAGGCATGTTTGTCTACTCTTTTCAGATCGAAATACAAGGAGCTCGTCAACCCTTTTACATTTATATCTTATCATTTTATACTTAGATTCTTATTTAGAGTACTTGGAGAAGAGGGGTCTATTTAGATTAGGATATGATTCTTATGGAAGAAAGTGTCTACATCAAGGATGGTTGTCTCTGCCTACCGTAAGATAAGATCAAGGCCACCACCGCTAAATATAGATAATGAGATGGACAAAACTTAGAAATCGACAATGATCCTGTTGCAACGTACGAGCACTTTTGCTAGTATATATATATAGAGGACCCTACTATTTAGCATCCTGGCTTATAAAAACTGAGTAATATTTGAGCGCACCGTCGTGATACCAGGCCGCCGGTGAGCCTTAGGGGAGCTTGGTTTCATCCGGTAAACTTTACCGCCCGTCACATCGAATATTTAGACACTATAGCATGACGTACTAATTACTAAATATAGACTACTTACAAAACTAAAAACACGCTAGAGAGTAATTTGCGAGACGAATATTTTGAGTCTAATTAGTCTATGATTGGACAGTAATTTTTAAATAAAACAAAAATGCTACAGTACATGTTAAACTTTACCAACCCCAACCAAATACCCCTTAAATAGTCAGCATTTGTAATTAAAAGTAACTTTTTTAATAGTAGTCAGCGTTTGTAGATGATGACCATGCGTTGGCTAAGACGTAAATAGGCTCCAGCTTTAAAGGGGTTAATTGCATTGATGAGGTGCCATCCCCATGCGCTTGATCAGGGGGAAGTGAGATTTTTTTATATTAAAATTGGATAGACACATCGTGTATCCCGGCACGCAGCCTGCCTGGATTTTTTTGCTAATTTTTTTTATTCTCCATATTTACCTATGACGTGGACAAAGTAAATTTTATTACTAATGATATCATTTGGCTTATAAATAATTCCATGTAGACTTTCATATAATAAGATTTATTGTAATAATCACCAGCATTTTTTGATATAATAATATCATTTTGTTCAATAAATAATTTCATTCTAACCCATGTGCAGACGTGCAGTCAAATTGCCTATCATAGTCACCCTGGCGTATGATCATGTCAGACTATTTTTATTACTAATAATATCATTAGTGCTTATAAATAATTCTATCTAGGCCTATGTGTAATAAATTTGCTGTAATAATCACTGCCGAGTCTGGTATACGGTCAGCCTATTTTCATTACTTTATCATTCGGTCAATAAATAATTACATATGGACCTGTGTGTAATAATCAAAGGACAGTTGTTAGTCAAGCCTTTGGGGAGGCTATTTTTTATTACTAAACATTATTGTTTGGGACTATACAAAGACTTGTGAGCAGTAAATTTGCTTATGATATGCGTAATAAAATTTGTTCTAATAGTCAGTTACGTGTCAGGTCTTTAGCGAGACAATTTTTTATTACTAAACATTATTGTTTGGGACTATAAATAATTATGTCAAGACTTGTGAGCGGTAAATTTGCTTATGATGATCAACGGGGCATCCGTTATCCAGACATGATAATTTTTATTACTAATAGGGTCAATTGGATCTATAAATAATTTCAATCCTGCATAGTAAAATTTATTGTAACAATATGATAATATAAGTAATAAAAAAGTTAACCTGATCGCTAAAATTGGCATAGGAAAATTTATTGTTGACATTCGTTGATGGAATTATTTACTTAACCAAATAATAGTTTGAGTAATGAAAAATAATCTAACTGAAGACCGGATACGCTGATGACATAGGCAAATTAACTACTCACAGGGCATGGTGGAGTTATTTAATTACCAAAATTATACTATCAATAATAAAAAGTAGCCTGAACACATCGGAGAGTGTGAGTAATAAAAAATAGCTTGACTAAAATTATGGTAATTTTTTAATTACTGGTACTATCACTTTATTTAGTATATTATATCTTAGCTTGTGAGTGGTTAATTTGCCTGTGCTAATCACTGGGTGTCAGGTCAAGTTGTTTTTTTATAACTGATCTATCATTTTGTTTGGTAAATATTACATCGTGGCTTGTGAGTAGTTAATTCATTTGGTTTATAAAAAATTCCGTGCAGACCTATGTATAGTAAAATTTATTATAATAGTCACTGGCATGTTTTGTTGTAATAATATCATTTCAGTTAATAAATTATTTCATTCTAACCCGTGTGCAGTCAAATTGCCTATCATAGTCACGTATGGAAATTAATTTTCAAACTGGTTAATTTTTCAAACAAAAGTAAAAGTTTCATGTTCTTTGCCCGGTCAAAATAATGTTCCATAAAAAGTATAGTGTCATTCGGATATTGCAAAATAGAGAGCCTCCATCAATTAGGTACGGTAATGATATACTTAAGACGTCCGTCCGTTCGGACGTTGCTGTCCACTCATTTCGCTCCTCCTCGATGCCTTCTTATCCACTCATTCTTTTCCACTCTACTCTTTTCTCTCGTCTCGCTGCCGCCCGCCGCTCCCACCATGCGGTCGCACTTCCTGCCGCGCCAATGGTGAGTCGCTCCTCCCTCCCTCCTCGCTGCGACCCACGCGCCCTCGAAGCCACCGGAGTAGAGCGTGACGGTGGTAGCATCCAGTGAGCGGCGCAGCTCTCTTTCTCCCTGCCCTTTCTCCCTCGCTCTCATAACATCCATGCATCTGGAGATGGAGAGAACGGCGCGGCTCCGACGAGGTAGGTGGGGAGGGATTTGGATCTGAGGCCTCCCTCTCCCTTTTCCCTCCCTCCTCTTTTGTGGATCTGGATCTAGGCCCTCCTCTGCTCCTCCTTCTCCTCTTCCTCTAGGTCTAGATCTATGAGATGTGTTGGCTAGGGTTCCGGCGAGCTCTTGGGATTCAGTGCTCTCGCGTGTTGTAATAGTGGTTATTTGCAGTTTTTCAGGTGATGTTGCAGTAGGATAGGGTTTTCGGCAAGCTCTCGGCTTCAGATTTTGTCATTGTTGCAATGGTTCTTTCTAGACGTTGCAGTAGGTTTCAGTCGTTGTTGCAGTATTGTGTTTTTGAGATGTTTCAGTTGCTTCAATCTGCATGTTGTAGTATTTTGTTTTATGTTATTACAACAGTTGTTACTATGTCTATGGTGTTTCAGTTGCTCCATCCAATGCTTCAATCTGCACTGTTGTATTAGTTGTTGCATATTGTTGCAACAATTGTTCGATGTTGTTGTAATACTATGTCCATGGTGTTTCGGTTGCTCCATCCAATGCTTCAACCTATGCTATTGTATTAGTTGTTACATGTTGTTGCAACAGCCGTTCGTTGTTGTTGTAATA
>Ga0182004_10005591_pt1 | contig 10227 bp, 11 predicted proteins | sample Sormic07211540_1_FD_120479 | JGI IMG/M metagenome (GOLD analysis project Ga0182004, IMG submission 120479) | Endophyte microbial communities from Sorghum bicolor roots, Mead, Nebraska, USA - 072115-40_1 MetaG | ecosystem: Host-associated > Plants > Roots > Unclassified | place: USA: Nebraska...
ATTCAGAATTTGGAGTTATTTCTGTCTCATTAGCTAATTCAACTATAGATTGAGATGAATCAGGTAAAGGTTTATTTTCAGCTAACTGAGATTCTTCTTCTAACAACTCTTCTTTTTCTTCGGAGAGATCATTTAAAACATTAGTTTTAGCATGATCAACAGTAATATGCATAAACTCTCCTCCCGAGGCTAAATTAAGGCATTCTTGATTTGTATCATTCAGGCCTAAAAAGAAATGTTGTAAAAGCATGCCTTCTGGTAAAGCAAGATTAGGTCCAGAGTTTACAAAACTATCAAAACGATCCCAAGCCTTGCCTAGCGATTTCTTGTCTAATTGTTTGAATCCTATAATTTCAAACCAAAGTTTAGCGACCTTTTCTACTGGGAAAAATTTAATGCAAAACTCTTTTCGTAATATATCCCAGTCTCCTTGACTATTCCCAATATGGCGACTATACCATTTCTTAGCTCGACCCGTTAATGAAAATGGAAAAAGTTTCCATCTTAGAGTTTCATCGGCTATGCCCTTAATTTTTAGACATGAACATGTTTGCTCAAAATCAGCTAAGTGGGAATAGGGGTTTTCGCTAGAATTACCAGAAAAAATATATTCTTAAACTAATTTGATTAGTCCCGGGCGTAGCTCATAGCGAGATGATGTGATAGTTTTAGAAGATTCCTTTGGCTGGAGGTATGATCCCGATGGTGCTCCATATTGATATAAAAGTTGAGATTCAATTTCCATTATGTATTATATTTTTTTGAAAAAAGATAACTATAGACTAAGATAGACTATGTCCAAAATGAGCAAACCATTCCCTGGCAACGACGCCAAAAATGCTTGTTGGTATAAATTAACTGCACCCTAATAATGATTATAATCATATTATCCGCAAGCGCACAAATATATACTGATTAGCACTTCACCAAGATCAACCTGGTTTTAATATCGAACCCAAAGGAACAGTAGGTGATTTATGACAGCCTATAATTTCTTAATCTAAGGGGGGCACAAACAATCTAGAAACTATTGATGACGAGGAAATACTAATGTACTCTGGTTCTAATAACCGGTAAACTTTGTATAGTATCGTCTTATCGAGCAAGTAACCCAACTAGGGGAAGAATCAGAGTAATCCCCTACTAGGCACCTATAAGCCTATCAATCCTACCAACAAGAAGTGGACTACAGAGAAATCAACGTAGCTATAAAGTCACCTACACGAACTACCACTGTCCGGCTGATCAGGGGACATTCACAAGCAATCATAACCTAGACACCACGTCTACGCTACGAATCACTACTCCGACCTAGGAGCTACCCAAATCGTAGTACTCAATATAATACAAGTTGCAAACCAAAGAACGAATACAAAAAAGTTGCTTACTTGAATCAGAAGGGTTAATACAAAAGTACCTCAGAACGCGGTTCTAGGCGAGAGAGCTGAATCCCGAAGAATACAGCTCCTGAGGAAGCTCCGATAGGCCGAGACTCCTCGAGAATCTCTACTCCTCTACTCTATCTCTCTCTAATCTCTATCTTGATTGCTAGCCGAGATCTAGTGGATCTCTATCTAATGCTCTGGCTCTTCATCTCTTGATCTGGCCTCCTCCAAGGGGTCTTACCTTCTATTTATATCCTGGTGGGGTGAACGCGCGCCGTTGGATAAAACCGACTTAACAGGCGGTTGAGATGGCTCCTCACAGGCGGTGGAGGAAGCTTCTAGAAGGGGGGCCCGAGACCTAACACTAGGGGGCCAGACGGCGCTAGGGTGGGGCTAGCCGGCCCCACCTAGTGGCGGCTGGTCCTCCCCTTGCGTCGGGTGTCTTCCAGAACGTTCCTGAATCCTCCGGTGTCATCCTTTCGTCGCGGTTAAGTTTTGTGGCCAATTAGCACTTAAATCCCTCTTTTCAGCATTTTCTAGAACCCTGGAAAACACAGAATATACAAAACTCGTGGAAATTGTCAGTGATAACCCTATTCTAATGGATATTCATTTCTGGTGGAGAAATAAATGCTAAAAAATTTTATAGGTTAACAAGTGTCAACAGCAATGCACCAGCATATTTCATGTACATGATGAATAAAGTATTTATGGAGTATCTTGATAAGTTTGTGGTGGTATTTATTGATGATATACTAGTATTCTCTAAAATAAAGGAAGAACATGCTGAACATCTGAGATTGGTCTTGCAGAAACTTAGAGAACATAAGCTGTATGCTAAGCGTAGTAAGTGTGAGTTCTGGTTGGAAGAAGCTTATTTTCTTGGTCATGTTGTCTCTAATGGTGGAATTGCAGTGGATCCTAGTAAGGTGAAGGATGTGCTGAATTGGAAGCCACCTACGGATGTAAGTGAGATTCATAGCTTTCTTGGTTTGGCTAGTTATTACCGTAGATTCATTGAAGGATTCTCAAAACTTGCAAAGCTTATGACTGCTCTATTAGAAAAGAATGCTAAGTTTGTGTGGTCTGATAAGTGTTAAGCTAGTTTTGAGGAATTTAAGAAGAGGTTGACTACTGCACCTGTGTTGTTATTGCCAGATCTGAGTAAGAGTTTCTCCATATATTGTGATGCTTATCGTTTGGGTTTGGGTTGTGTTCTTATGCAAGAGGGTACAGTTGTAGCTTATGTATCTAGACAATTGAGAAAACACGAACTAAATTATCCTACTCATGATTTAGAGTTAGCAGTTGTGGTTCATGCATTGAAAATCTAGAGGCATAAGAGTGACATATATACTGATCATAAGAGTTTGAAATATATCTTCACCTAGATAGATCTAAATTTGAGGCAACATCGCTGGTTGGAATTGATCAAGGATTATGATATAAAAGTGCACTACCATCATGGAAAGACAAATATCATGGCCGATGCACTTAGTAGGAAGAAATATGTTAATGAGCTTCAGGCGACACCAGAGTCTAATGAGTTGTGTGCTGAATTTGCACATTTAAATCTAGGCATTGTTATTAATGCTATGAAAATAGAAGTGACTCCTACTTTAGAGAAGGAGATATTGAAAGGACAACTAGAGGATTTGAAACTAAAAGAGATAGCACAGAATATGATACTAGGAAAGGCACTGGGATTCAGAATAGATGACAATGGTACACTTTGGTTTGGAAAAGAATATGTGTTCCTGAAGTGAAGGCTATACATGATATGATTCTATGAGAGGCTCATGAATCAGCTTAGTCTATTCATCTTGGTAGTACTAAGATGTATCTGGATCTTTAGGAGAAGTATTGGTGGTATGGTTTAAAGAGAGATGTAGCTAAGTTTGTTGTTGTATGTGATACTTGTCAGAGAGTGAAAGCTGAACATCAGAGGCTAGCTAGACTGTTGCAACCAATGAAGATTCTTGAATGGAAGTGGGAAGAAGTAGGTATGGATTTCATAGTGGGTTTACCATGCACATAGAGAGGGTATGATTCGATATGGGTAATAGTAGATCCTTTGACTAAAGTTGCTCATTTCATACCCGTTGAAACTAAGTATACCGGAGAACAACTAGCTAAGTTGTGTATGGAAAAGATAGTATGTTTGCATGGGGTTTCAAATAAGATTGTGTCTAATAGGGGTACTCAATTCACATCACATTTTTGGAAGGCAGTGCATAGTTCTTTAGGAATGAAGTTGAATTTTAGTACAACATATCATCCACAGATTGATGGATAGACTGAGAGGATTAATCAAATACTAGAAGATATGTTGAGAGCTTGTGCATTGCAGTACGAAACTAGTTGGGATAAAAGTTTGTCATATGTAGAATTCTCATACAACAATAGTTATGAGTACAGTCTTAAGATGGCACTGTTTGAAGCATTGTATGGTCGTAAGTGTAGAACACCTTTGTTTTGGAATCAGACTGGAGAGACCCAAGTGTTTAGGACAGATGTGCTTAGGCATGCAGAACAACAAGTGTGCATCATTCGGGATAACTTGAGAGTTGCTCAGTCTCGTCAGAAAAGTTATGCAGATACACGTAGGAGAGAACTAGCTTTCGAAGAAGGTGATTATGTCTATATGAAAGTGTCTCCAATGAGGAGTATGAAGAGGTTTAATATGAAAGAAAAGCTAGCTCCAAGATATGTTGGTCTGTTTAAAGTATTGCAAAGGTGTGGAGAAGTGGCTTATCAATTAGAGTTGCCTGAAAATTTATCTATTGTGCATGACGTGTTCCATGTGTCATAACTTAAGAAGTGTTTGCGTGTACCTAAAGAGCAAATACCGCTAGAAGAGCTTACTATGAAAAAGTATCTCACATATGAGGAATATCCGATTAAGATCTTGGAAATAGCTAAGAGAGTCACTAGAATCGGAGTATTAGAATGTGCAAAGTGCAATAGAACCGGTATTCAGAAGCACAAGCAACTTGGGAAAGAGAAGATGATCTGAGAAAATCATATCCGTAGTTGTTTGAGTAAGCACTGTTCAATCTCGCGGACGAGATTCTTTTGAGGGAGGTAGAATTTGTAACACCCAAAAATTGCTTTTCAAGTAAATAGGATTAACAGGATTTATTTAAGTATTTTTGGTGAGCATTTAATCTAGTAAATAAATAAATTTTGTTGAAATTAAAATTCATTCTAAGTTTAGGAACATGTTTTTGCATTCATGTTGGAGCATAATTATTTTTGTGCTGAGTGTTTTGGTCTAAAATTTAAAAGAATTCAAAACTGTTTTGAAAAGCTTTGAAAAATAAATTAGAAAAGAAAAAAAAGGGGGCGAAAGTTGCCTCCCTAGAATTCTGGCCTGAAGGCCTGGTCTCTTTTCTCCTCTCTGCAATCCAATCTGTGCGGCCTATCAAGCATCTAGCCTAGACTCGCACGCACCTCCCTCCTCTCTCTCCTTTTCTCGGGTTGGCGACCGAGCCCTACCCCGCCTCTCGCCGACGTCCGTGGCCCACATAACAGCGCTTCTCCTTCCTCTCGCCGTGGTCGAGTAGGACTCGACCCGAAAGCAATCCAATCCCAAATACACTAGGATTTCCCTGCCTAAAGTGTAACCAAGCGCCTACAAAGCTTCAAGCTACATTCCCTGCACTCCTTTCTTTCCATCCCTAGCCGCTCGGAGCCCTAGCCATGGCAGCTGGTACACTGGATCTCACCGAGCACAGAGAAGGAGACGCCATTGCCATTGCCACCGTTGTTTCCCTTTGATCATCGTAAGTACCTTGTTGAGGTTCGTGACGCCTGAGCAAAGCCACTAGGCTTTTCCTTTTGAAAATTCTTGCCTCGTTTCACTCATTTTAGTTCGTCGATTACCCAAGAAGTTCACCGTCCGCCAATCCACTCTGCTAGCTTCTCCTGAGCCTTCTCCAGCCGTTAGAAAGCCCTAGGTGAGTTCGCATGAAACTCCTCTTCGTTTCTGTGCACTCAGTTTCGTTGTTGGTGGACTGTAGCGCTGCTTGGCGAGCTTTGTGAGGCTCTCCAATGGCGCCGCTGCACCAAACTCTCTATAGATGGCCGACAGTTGTCTTGCCCCTTCCAGGATCGATCTATGTCATTGGATCAAGATCCAACGGCCAAGAACAGAAGATACCCTTTCGGCTGGTAGATTTGCTAAAGAGGCCCTACAAATTTTGGTTATAGAACTCGTGGTCCATGGCGTCCTTCAGGAAATATGCTTTGTCCTTTTAAAAGCGTAAAGTCCTAGTTTTGAAATCAAAATACGCTTTCTAGAATTTATAAGTTTGCCACAAAAAATGATTTGCTTATAAAATGCTCATTTTAACTCTGATTTGATCCATTCAAATTACGTTAGATTCGACTTTTCGAGGTCTACATGTTAGTGTCAATATTTCTTTAGTTTGTAATTTTTTAATTTCATATTACTATTTCATTAATTATATTGTGTAGAAAATCTTAGAAAATTCATAACTTCTACGTTTTAATTTTGATTTTCGTGATCTTTATGTCTGTGTGATCGTAGCGCTACGTAGAATGTTTTTATAAACATTTATATTTGTTTTATCACTATTGGTATTTTGTTCTAATTATAACTTGTTTGCTTTGTGTATGATTGTCTCTATTGGAATGCGTGTTGTTGATTGATGATTGAGAATAGACGGTGAGCAATACGTTGGTGAGCAAGGCCAAGTCTTTGACGACCAGAAGGAACCACACGAAAACTTTGATCAAGTTAAGTATAACTTGGGACTATCCTTGTTACCTATACATATTTAATACAACATATGATATGCATGTGTCCACCTTGACAACTCTAACACCCTAGATTTTACTCTTTTAGAAACAAATGAAAAATAATTTAATTAGTTATTTTTGTGCTCATGAAAACATAGGAAAATAATATTTTTTATTAAATTAAAAATTATCATAGGAGTTAGCAATGTGTTTGAGCATGTATGCCTTTGCATTTGATTTACTTGAATGAGTGGTTTTGACCAAAGTTTGAAATGAATTTAAATGCTTTTAAAAATGGATTTAAAAATGTCTTTTGAATAAAAGGAAAATAGAAAATAAAAAGGAGAAACCCTCACCTTCTCGGTTTTGGCCCGAAGGCCGGCTCCCGCGGCCCAGCTGGAGCCGCAACCCTCACCCCCTTGGCCCAGCACATGCACAGCGAGCCTCGTGTCCCTCCCCTCTCTCTCTCAGTCTGATGGCCCATTTCACGGCGCCGGCCCAAGCTCCCGCAGTAGCCCACCAGCGTGCCCCCTCCCCTTCGCTCTCACTGATATCTCGGCTCCACTGTTTGTCTCGCTGACGGCTTGGCCCCACGCGTCAGCGTCCTCCACTCTCTTTCCTTTCATCTTCCCAGCGCTGTTGCCGACCAAGACTCTTCCAAGAGGCAACCGATCTGGAACTTTAGGATTTCCTTCGCCCCTGCACTATAGAGCACCTCTATAAGCCCCCTGGCACCCCTTGGTGCTTCTCTCTTCTTCTTAGACTTTGTGAGATGCCCTAACTGCCATACATGATGAGGACCGGATCTCTCCAAGCTAACCACACCTGCCATCGTGGGATTCGTCATCCGCTGTCGTTTAAGTCGAAATTATGTTGTGGCCGAGTTTCGAATCCTAATCATGAGGCTATAGGTACCCTTTTCCCTCTCGCTATTGATCTCTGTGCTGCTCTAATCATTACCATGGTGCTCAGGAAGCTCGTCATCCACCATATCACGAATCCGGCCGTCTTCGAGCCTTCTCTACCGCCAAAACTCCCTAGGTGAGATCCCCTTGAGATCCTCTTGCTCCCCATGCTTTTGGATCTGAGTTTGGCCTAATGTAGCATGGTCTCCATCAACGCCGGTAAACTCACGGCCATGGCGCCACCGCTGGAGAACTGTTCCGGTGGCCGGCATCCCTTCCTCCTCTCCTTCGGTTAATCTGAGCCGTCCCTTGATGATCAAATGGCTCAGATTGGCCGATAACGTTTCGGCTGGCGGTTTTGTTAAAGAGCCCCTGCAATTTTGGAGTTTAGATCCCACAGTCTTTGGTGAAGTTGAGCAGCATGTTTTCTGTATTAGAAAGCGTAAAGTCAGTAGGTTTAGTTTAAAATATGTTTTCACTATTTACAACATTGCCACTAAAAATGTTTTAGTCGTGAAATAATCATTTGAACTCCGATTAGACCCATTCAAATTTTGTTAGATTGTAAATCACGAGATCTATATATTAGCAACTTTATTTCATAAGTTTGCAACTTTTTAATTTTGTGATCATATTTAATTAATTACTTTTCTATAGGAAATCTTAGAAAATTCATATCTTGTCCGTTTAGCTTCGATTTTCGTGATCTTTACGTCTATGAGATCGTAGCGATGCGTAGAATCATTTTATAAACTTTTAATACTGTTTTTCTACTGTTGGTGTACTATTCTAATTATAGCTTTGTTTGCTTCGTGTATGTTTGGTCTCGATTGATTGTGTGCTGATGATTGGTGATCGGGAATAGACGGTGAGCAATACTTCGGTGATCAAGATTATAGCCTTGGCAACAAGCAGGACCAGTAGAATCGGTAGGATCGTAGGAGCAATTGGATTAAGGCAAGTATAGCATTTGGGTTTTCTTTCTGTGACCATGATCTTGTGACTTGATTAATGTTTAAGCAATAAATAATAAAAATGACTTTTTAGCAACTTGAGGATTTGTTTGTAAGTGATCACCGGGATTGAAGTGCAACCATGAGGGCTATAATGTGAGTAACTTTTCTAGCTCATCAGTGGTTACCCGTGTGGTGCAATTGGGGGATAGCAGACCGTAGATCCCTACATGGTAGAATCACATGGACTGACTAATGAAACCAAGCGGTCCTAACTTGTTAGACGAACCTTTGAAAGACTTCATAGTGATCTCTATCGACCTCCCTAGGAAGAGGGTTAAGAGATTAGCTACCTCGAGCGAGGGTAAATCATGACTCATGGGTAAAGATGTACAACCTCTATAGAGTATTCATTGAACTGGTATACTAGCCGTGCTCACGGTCACGAGCGGTCTTGGGGATTCTTACATTAAGGGTGATGATTCTTGTTGTGTTAATATGCTCATATTTATTGTTTAATGCTCTACATTATTTATGTCACATTGATCATGAGATTGTGGGATCTATACAATCTAGTTGCTATACTTGTGGAGTTCAACATGGACTCACTCTTGCTATTTCCCCTATACTTCAGGATGAGTGTTAGGTCTGTGATCAACCAGTCAGTTGGATCTTGTAGAGAGAAGTTAATACTCGAAGTTTGGAATTACCTTCCGTTATATGTTGCCTAAGGTTATCTCTGATTTATTAAGTATGTTATATATATTTTTTTGGATTGTCTTTTGATATTACACCTTATTTATAGCTATAAGTAAGATTTGGCTTCTAAGACTCGCATATAGTGAATATCTGGTTTTGTCCTTAAAATCGGGTATTATAACAACCTTAGCAAAATAATAGATGCTTGTTATCTTGGATTCCTTGTTACCTATTTGGATATGCATTCAGGGTAGTATTTGCTAGTGCTTGATATCAATCCATGATCTAGTAAGATAATTGATGACTATGCAATGAACGTTAAAAGATGACTTATGACTATATGAGATCTTGTCTATACGTGATCACCTAGGATAACAGTGCGACCATGAGGGCTATAATGGCTCTGGCTTTAGCTCAGTATGAAGACCTTTTATAGTTTGTTAGAGGTTACCCGTAAGGGCACTAGAGGGGCTTGCCGACATGGGTATAGTGCGAGCCTCTGTCCTTATGTGTATGGGCTGCACGTCATTGTGCCATTTGAAAGGAGAGCTCTATATCTACTCACCAATTGGAATCCTTGTAGCCCTAACTTGTTAGATGAACTTTTGATAGGCTTCATAGTGATCCTTACCGACCTTCCTTAGTAGTGGGTTAAAAGGTTGACGGGCCTCAGGCGAAAGGGTAAATCATGACTCATGGGTAAAGATGTACAACCTCTGCAGAGTGTTAAAACTGGTATACTAGCCGTGCTCATGGTCAAGAGTGGCCTTGGAGACATCTACATTAAGATGATGATGCTTGTTATGTTATTATGATCATTTATTTATCGTTTATGTTTAGTATTAATTATGCTTACATTTGATCATTTGGTTATAGTATTTACTATCCTACCTTGACATTTGCTATCTAAATATGAACATGCTCTATATAAATAATACCTAATTGCAGTCAAACCAGGGTCAGCTAATTGAGCCTATTGAACCCTTGGTTATATTTGTTGAGTATGATATGTGCTCACTCTTTCTATTTCACAACACTTCAGATTATGCAAATGATGATGACTGGAATGAGGATTATCATTATAAGTACTAGGTTTGGAGTCAACTGGTCAATAATTGTCCCTGCGTGGTGCTTCTATCGAGAGTTTGTTTAGTATATTTACCTTTATTGTATAAGACTATGTGATGATTATTATTCTGTTATGTTTGTGATGGTACCATTTGAGATTTGTCTACTTATGTGTGCGACCATTTTTGGGGTGCACAGATGTATCAGCAGATTAGTTGATCAATTGAAAGAATACAGAGGGAATAGACTCACTGACGACTGCAAAATCAGATTCTGCTAGTTGTTCCTTGGTTCGGGCCAAGGATCCCTCGTGTTCTCCAACACCGCCTCTAGAGCATTGAGCTGCTCCTAGAGATGGTGGGACCTCATGCACTCCTTGGAGTAGAGGTCTTAGGCTACTCTAAGACGCTGGAGGAAACCCTAGGCGTCTTTGTGCCTGAAGATGGCATCATC
>Ga0182004_10005592_pt1 | contig 10227 bp, 8 predicted proteins | sample Sormic07211540_1_FD_120479 | JGI IMG/M metagenome (GOLD analysis project Ga0182004, IMG submission 120479) | Endophyte microbial communities from Sorghum bicolor roots, Mead, Nebraska, USA - 072115-40_1 MetaG | ecosystem: Host-associated > Plants > Roots > Unclassified | place: USA: Nebraska...
AATAATTTTCTCCGGTCTCTTCTTCGTTTTGTTGTGGTTAGATCTGACCATAACGAAGGACTGAGGAGAATAAGTTTCAGATCAGTCTTCCTTGTTCTTTGGTGGCGGGAAGAAGAGGGATCATTTGCCGAGTATTTGCTTATGCAGTCATCTGTATCAAGCGTCATACGGCTTTAGGTTTGAGATCTGGAGCTATTCATAGTGTGTATAATCTTGATGAAAATCAGTTATTAGTACTTGTAATGTGTTGATGTATCCAGTTTTTATCTAATAAAATTTTTCTTTCGTCTCAAAGAAAAAACTTATCTAGGCGAGTTATTACGTTTATTAAACAGGACAACGGCATTTTTTTTGGTACGTAACGCAAGCCTAGATAACCTTGAAAGAGCAATAGATAGGGAGATCGGGAGGGAGTCTTGACCAAAGAGTAACCAAACAATCTTCCCGTCCTATTTTTTTCTCATGAGTTGACTGGTCAGTGATGAAGTGATGATGCTCTTAGCCTCAGGCCGTTTGTCGATCTCCTAGAGCACTCGTTAGAGACGTGTGTCATGTCGTCATTTATCTCGTTAAACTCTCTTACCCTAATATAATAATATGTAAATCTTTTAGTGATACGTAAATCTTTTGCATTTTGCATATCAAGAAACAATGATGCTCTTAGTCTCGTGCATGGCTGGATGGGGGTGAAAAAGCTAAACCAGATAGCATCAGCTAATCCGACGAGAGAAATATTATACAAATAAAAAATAAGAACCACAAAATATTTTATGTGGAGAGTGAGTCTCTCAGCTGATTGGGGTGGGAAGTCTTATTTTGCGTACTCTCCTTCCAAAAAAAAAAAACAAATGCAAGTCTCACTTCCCAGAAGGTAAAACGGTTTCAGGTCTGATCAAATCTATACAAAAAATTACTAATATTTATGATATCAATATCATCAGATTAGTTATAAAATATATTAATACTATTTTTTATAAACTTGGTTAAACTTAAAAAAGTTTGACTCATCCTAAACCTAGAATTATAATCTTTTGGGCTATGGATTGAGGGAATACCTATTTTTATTTTAAATAATGAAAATGCTTGTAAGGGAAGGAAATGATAGCCAACGCTTAGCGTTAGCGCACCTGCAAACACCTGTTAAGAGCAATCAGCGTTAAGAGGTAAATAGGGAAACATGTTGTACAAATGACTAGATCAAACAATACCACGATGCAAAGTTGTTAAATCAAATTACATCCCGAATCTGAAACATATGACCAAAATGAAAAATGAAACATACGTGTCATAAGATTTGTTAACACAGTTCTGTCTGTCGCCGCCTGAACATAATTGGCAGTCAACTCGAGCTCAACAACCCAGCACCAATAAACACTGAAGTCTAATTTGATCGATGTACACAAGAAATGGTTACCTACACCAGCAGCCACCCTACTGTAACCCCTCAGCTCCAGCATCACAAATGACAGATTTGAGGTAAGTTAGACGATATCTTAAGGGCTCACAGAGATTAGGTCACAACAAACAATGTGCAAGCTCCAGCAGTTACTTTTCACAGATCACGGATAATGTCGGCTGGAAATGTGCAATTACCTGTACACACAGCTGAAAACACAGTACACAGCGCCACCCAGCCTATAGTTGCAGTTGCAGTTGCAGTTACCGAAGTTGTCGATTTGTCCTGGAGCAACGTGCTGCCATGATTTTCCGAGTCATTTCCCGTGAGATGAAGAATACTAGAAGAGCAGGATCCAGAATTATAATATCAAGGAAAACGACTGTCATTTCTAGAATATCTGCCTGAAGGAATCCTTTGTAGTGCCTCGGAGAAATCTGGATTGAAGCGCTTATTAAAATTTGGCACCATTGACCTGTCCAAAGAGGCAAAGTTCAAATACTATAGATCAAAGCTTGGTAATGCTGGGGGCTGGCCGGCTGGGGCAGGGCACGCAGGTACTATGTCCACTCTAACGAGTGCCAGGAAATTATGGTTTCCACTGATAAACTAAACCTTAGCTAACTTCAGCAATCATGGTCAAAGAGAAAAACAGAGACACTACCCAACCATCACCTTGGAGATGCAGATTGCCTCGGAACAAATTGACCGAGCATGGATTTCAACGTTCCATATGCCTCATAAGCAGCCTATAAAAGGATATTGTTTGAGTGAACAGTTCAGAAATGAAGAATTAATTTTTTTTTCAGTCTTAAAAAGCAAGACTTCAGTAGGTAGTTTACTTCCAAACAGGCTAGCAGTGAAGGTTGTTAAATGCACAAATAAACTGTTGATTGCAACAGGAAAACTAGTTGCCAATATTGTAGCAGAGAGTAAAGCACTCCTTTTTGTGGATGCAAGAAAGACCTACTGGATTTATTTGTTCATATCAAAACCCCAAGGAGAACAACGTATAAAATCAATAAAAGAAAATCATTTCTTGTATCTGCTTACAACCTGCAGCTTAGCTTCCTCCCATGTTACTCCAACTCCTTTACCCAGGACTTTTCCTCCTATTTCTACCTGAAAAAACAAATGTAATTTCACAATAGTAAACTGCAGTGAACATGAATGCAAAAGAAGTTCTCTGTTCAAGCCATCATCTAAAATTGATTCTAAAAGGAGAAAAGCTACTTGGCAATGACAGCAACATAGAACAAATTATGTACTATACACAAGGGTAACAGAGGCAAGTTTTAGTTCTTCACTAAGTGCGGTTACAGTATCTAGATTTATATGATGTACCAGACAGATAGATGTAAGATGAATACATTCATCCAGACGAAGTACTGACCTGAGCACGAATTTCTTTACCTACTGAACCATCCGCAGATGGCTGAGCATGGAAATCCAAATTATACCCTTCAACCGCACACTGCAATGTACCACAACATACTTTACATAAATTATTATAATTGTTCTAAAGCAGGTAATTTAGGCAGCAACTTACAAGCTCCTTAAGAGCAGCAACAGAAGCACCAGGTTTTCTTAAAGTATCAATTCTGTCATTCATATATCTAGACTCATCTGAAGTGCTTGCAACTGGTAATGTGTCATATATATTACTTCCTGGATATCTGTGTGACTTTGGATGCCTATTAAAGTCATTCTCCTTTAGAACTGTCACCTTATCTGGGTCCCATGATAGAAACTTGTCTGCAAATAAAGTTCACATCAAAATATGTACAAGATTTACAAGATCATTGATGTGTTCTACATTTTTCCACACTTTATGAAGGCATTCTGCACGAATTGCAAGTTGAACAAACACACAGGCCTAAACATTCAGCAACCACGCTGACACGCACTGAAACGTGATTGAACAACCAGAATGACAAACTTTGTCACAATTTTGAGATTACAATATAAACTATTTAGTCCACTACTGAAAATAAAATAAATGGTAAGTATCCAAAATCAACCCCATGTAGCTTACATATTTGCTAAGCCAACTAGAAACGAACAAAATGGGGAGTCTGACATTAATTCACCTGCCAGATTTCTTAAGGATGTATCAGCAGCTTGCCACTGTGCTTCTTTCCTTGTTTTCCCAACTCCTTCACCTACCTTTTCTCCAAAAATTAAAACCTGAAAGGTAAAAATAAAATAGGAACGAGAATTATGAGACAGTGATTTGCAATCAGTTGCAAAGTCAAAAATAGTTTGTCCAAAAATAACACAGGCTTTTAGCTATATATGCCCAATGCAATGATCATTCTCAGTGGAATGTCTGCTTTCAAGAACAAAAACTTGTAATGTACCTCCATTAACATGATCCAACATAAAATTTAATGTACCTCAGTGGAGAATTGCAACTCTGTCGTATCACATAAAGTTGATCGGTACTCCACCTAGGTGAACAAATACAACAGGATAAGATATCAGATAAAGAATAAAAGAGCTATCTGCATTTTCATCATTCAAACTACCTTAAATCCACACTTCAATGCAATTTCCTCTAATACACCTGGAATTCCTCCATATCGTGCAAAATGTCGTCCTGATTCCATATGGCTGCTTCTTTGCCCTGAAGGAGCATACCAAGTTGCCATGTCCTCACCTTCACATCGCAGACAATTTAAATACTCTAAACTAAGTACACACCCACAACAGTCCAAGAAAAGGAGTTTGTTACAGGAGTACATGACTTAGCTAGCAACAACAGGGATTTCAGCTAAAACATGATTGACAACAAGACCAAATCAACACAACAGTATTGTTAAAGTGAATTGCCAAGCCTTCCCCATCAACTTAAGCTTTTGGAAACTGGTTGGTGCATGCAATTCAATATGGTAATAGGACTACGCACCCAACTTTGCTAGGCTCAACCAGGTGGAACTACGTGACTTCTGGGATGGTCTGGGCATACATCCACACCTCAACCGAGCTAGGCTCAATCTAATCTTCCAGCCAAATACAACCCCTTGTCATCTGGTTTTGAAATGAAAACCAGACGCCAGTAAGTAAACAAACCAATAAATTGCAACCTACTAAAGTAATGGTGGCTCTGAAAGGTTGCATAAAGCTTGCATCCAGAAAGATGGAAACACACCACAAGAGAAGCAACAGAACCATCAAGGGTAAACAAAACATACCAGAAAAGGATCGATAAGCTGTAGGCGCATGGTTATGAAATCTATGATGACCTTCACTGTGAGGTGGCTGAGTAAATAAAACATCAAGCAAATCATACATAGAAACCTCACTAATAAATACCAATTACTTTAAAGAAGACTAATTAAAATTCTGATCAAAATAAATGATCACTAACCTGAGAAGGATATCTCTGATTCTGATAATCGTATCTATCATAAGACATAGGATTATCCCCAATAGGAATGTATGATGTATGCTGCAATTGCTTCTTATCATAATGTACAGAATCAGATTCTAAATGAAATTCTGTTGAAACCTTGTTCAGGTTTCTAGGGTTCATCTCATCCTCTAAGCAAAACCAATTTTCATGAGATTGCACAGGTGGTACTGAGACTTGTGCAGGAGATCCAGCAGGAAACGGCGCTGCAGGATCTCTTGTGTCTTGACCATGTTGTAATATGAGAAGCCTTCTCCGAGTGTCAGGATCCAATTCAGACTCAGGAACTTCACCCTCTTCTCTAGCCGGAGAACCTTGGGAAGAGTCCACATGGCCAGATTGAGCAACAGGCCATCTGAGTGAAGGTGGCTGAGGATCCTGATCATTATTCAAAAGCATACCCAGTGGTGGTGCTACTGGAGTAGATGAGGATATAGGTGTACCAAAGTGTTGGTTAGCGGCTACTGACATCACATCAACATTAGTTGTTATTGGATTCGCAGATTGAAAGCTGGAAGAAGCTTCCTGAAAATTTTTCAGATGCAAAAAAGAGTCAGATGTGACTTAAAGTGATAAAAAAACAGCATCAGTAGTTAGTTTGTGGATTATATTCACACTTTTGTTAAGCCTTCTCACAGCAAGTTGGAATGAAACCATATATGCAGCAGTTGCTAAGAAATATGAAGTTTTTATCATTTCCGTTTTGTTGTAAGCAGATAAAGATGATAAAAATGGAATACTGCCATACAGAATGGCAAATCATTTTGAGGTATTGGTTGGATATTATATAGGTCAAGTCTGCAAAAATATTCGTAATATATTTTATATCAGAGATTGCAATGTATCTTTCTAAAGAACTTGTGTACCAAGCTATGCATTTACGCCATAAAATTGTTTCTTTGAAAAGAGTTTGTATTTTGATTCTGCATTTCAGGCATAACACGACTTAAATTATGAAATATCTCATGAAGGATTAAACAGTTATATCTTGAGATTCGAAAATGTACAATTCAACCCTAAAAACATGTCCAATGGGCATAAATAGCATAAGATATACTCTACACAATACTTCATTTCACAGAGCATTTGATTTGATTCACACAACAGCACCACATTTCCTGAATCTACATCTACATTATTTTGAAATTTATATATTCAACCAAGAATTCATAACAAGGCACTAAAAGTGCAAACCTTCATTCTCTTCTCAACCTCTGCATCTGCCATACCATCAAAAGCTAGTGGATTTTTGTTTACATTTGAAACAGCAGCATTCTCGTCCTAACAAAGAGAAATTTAATGTTGCTTGGTAGAAATTAGGTGTGAAACCCTAGCTCCAAAATAAAACTGGGTTTAATCTCAAGTATTTGCCTTTATAAAGTTTACCTCTGAAACAAAATAATTGCAAACATCAGGAGCAGAAGCAATGTCATCCAGTTCGTCCTCATAACAAACCTCTGTAATCCTTGGAATGATGCCCTCATCAAATTCTCTGTCAATAAAATAAACCACAAAACTTTGGCTAAGGACAAATGGTCCAAGCTTGTTAAATGGTGTAGGTTACAGGAACACTAGTATACATGGCAGCAGTGTGTATTCAGTTTAGCCAGGACAATGCCATGACAACTGATTACTTAGAAGGTCATACAGGAAAATATACTCTTACTTGAAGAAACCAGCCCTAACATTGCAAGCAACATTCCGTGCGACGCATAGAACTGGAATAGGAAAGTTTGCCTGAAAGTTAAAGACAAGGTGATACTACCCTCAGTAGCTCATAAAGTAAAACAGCCTTATGTTTGTATAGTAAAGTACAGAAAAAAAAAACCTTTACCTCTGCCTGGGGAGCGTAATATGGAGCAAATGCAGGAACAACGTGAACTCTACGTTGGTCCCACTCATCCCAAACTTTCAAACGGTCGTCAATGACAAGGGCCATTCCGGGGTGACAAGACCCATCATGGAATACATTTAGCAAAGACTTTCTTGAGCCTAGATGGATAGATTTAGCATTGACTCAAAAGGATGGAAAGATCAAAAGCAGTTATGTCCATGCACATGGAAGTTCACAGAAGAGAATGACCCTATCAACAAACTTAGCAATGTACGAACACAAAATGACATGATGCTCCTTTTATACCGTACTGTTTGAAAGAAGGATTCGAAACATACCAGATTTGACACATACAAGTCTGTCAAGAAGTTGAACAGAGTTTATCAATTTTGAATCTGGATCAAGCAACCTCCACATTTCCAAAGCATAGTCCCTCTCAGCCATTGTGCACACATAAATCTCAAAACGTTTGCGACCTCTTGCAATTAAGTAGCTCCGAAGGTCGTCCCATGCAGGTCTTAACCGCACCAGAACACTAGTATCTCTTATCTAAAAAACAAAAAGGAAAGGAAAATAAACTGGGCAGTCTACCAGCATGTAAATGTAGTTGAATCAAAGCCTGATCGGGCAGCGAAATAAAGTTTAGGTCAGCCAAGAAAAAAAAGGAAGAGCTAATTTTTGTTGCCCCATATGCCAATACAGATTGATCCAAGCACAGAAAGCAAATGTCCAAACCATGAATTAGTAACATCATTTCAGTCAAGTAAAATCAGGTAAATTACCTTAATATTAATATGGTCTCCAAATTGGCATTTTCGTATGAAAAATTTCTGCTATGTAAATCAGGCGAAACATGATGTCTAAAATATTAATTGTTAATTTTGATGGCAGTATGGCACATTTCAGTTAAAAAAGCATCATGCAAAAACAAACTGAACAAGGTAACTACACTTGCCAAAAAGTGGTGTTTAATAATATATGTGAAAGTTCCGATCATCGCATGGTTTTAGAACAAGTCAGAGTTACTAGTTACTTACTGATGGATTTATACGTGTCAAGATAATATTTTTCTCTTGCAACCTTATAATCGGGCGTGTCATAGGTTGTTGATGATTATCATCTAAGGGTGGAATGACCTCTGATTGTACTTTGTACAATTCTCCTCCATCAGTAACCTGGTCACTTTCTATATACTGTTTTAGGATAGACTTGTCTTCTTGGTACCTCTTGATCTCTGCCAACATACCACTAATGCGCTGCGGATCAGCCTCATTATTCAATTTTCTCTGAATAGCATCTATCCTGTCTTCAAAAGATCGTGTGGTATTGGCAACAATTAATGTTTCATCAAGGTCAAACACAATACCAAGGCATCGAAGATTCAGCATGCTCAGGCAAGAATTATATAAGCCCAATGGCACTTTATAGCCCCAAAAACATGCACCGTTTGGCATGTTTCTCTTAGAAGTCATCGCCACTAAGTGTATCTCTTCTGCTCCAAGTGGAAAAACAGCCGTCTGCGAAAACAGTGAATTAAAGGGAACAAGATGAGAGAAGGAATGAATGCTTTCATATTAGGGAAAGAGTGCAAATAGAAGACTTATTGCACACAATATGCATGGAAATTTACAAGACGATGGCCCAGTTTTTCAATGTATCATGTGCCTGGTTAGTACAGAAAATAGTACTATGTAGAAAGGAACACTCAAAGAGTATGTTTTGTTCTTAATTTTTGTAGTGTTGATCAGCTGAACGCTATTATCTATGACCAAAATAATTAAACGATTTGCACAGCAGTATCAATATTGATAAAAGTGACTATATATAGGAACACGTGTGCTCTTTAAATAATTTGGATCCGGTGAAATGAAGCTGCACATTAACTTTCCAGCAGATGATTTCCATGGACAATTGAAGCAAGCTTCAGTCATTCCTCAAATACATCTGTCGGTATGTGGAGTTCAGCTGTTAGAATCTGCTTCAATAAAATTCTGATGGCAACTAAAACTAATCCAAAGTCCCAAGTCAAGAACTGCTGAATAGCAGCAAATTATTCATAATCTCAGGCATGCCTTAGCAACCAATGTCCCATTCAAGAGCTCAATTCATATGTTTGATGTTCGCTCCATTTTTGAAATATGAAACACTGTTCCTGAAATCTCATCCCCATAGAGCAATGTCAGGCCAGGTTCCGCATTTGCATTTGTTCTATCACTTGAGATCAAGTAAAAACCAAGTCCATAGTCTACAAAACATCATACAGAAACTGAATTCTCATATAAACTCCAGTCATTATCATTAATATGTCACATCTTTGCCAAAAGAAAAAACCTAGTCCACATATCAACAGAATTGTCCGTGCTGCATTACAATAATCATTAGCAGTAAATTTTGCTAGTTTTTCTTGGGCATATTAAGACTCCTGTCAGGCTAAACTAGTCGATGTAAATGTACAAAAGTTCAAAGGCTTAATTCGTTCATTTGACTGTCCCATGAGTTCTGATTGAGCTTTTGGTTGGTTTTCTTTGTCAAGAATGATTCGAATATATACCTTGTTATCCTTGAGACAAGTGGTGTGCATGGTGACGAGCGGCGGCGGGGGCTCGTGAGCTGTGGCAGTGGACTTCGACTCCATCACGAGGCATCGGGCACCGGCCGCGACGACGTGCAGCACGGCGAGCGGCGGGCACCGCTCGCTGGCCGGGGACAGCCGGTCCACCCGGATCTCGCGCGCCCATGCCAGGTCCGTCTGGCCCTTGGGCCACACCTCCACCTCCCCAACAGGGGTGTTCCCGTAATAAACCAGCGACTTGATCATGTCCAACGCACCGCACAAAAACAAATCCGTGCGGTTCCAGAGATCCAAATCCCTCGGGTCAGCAAATCTGTTACGCACGTCCACGCACACGAAGATCTGTTCTTATCAAGTCTCCAGAACCAGCAAGAATTCAGGCATTCAGCAATGGACAGATGAGCGCGTGCTGCTGCGTTATTGTACTTCGTATCACATTCGAGTTCTTCGCAAATTACGAGCCGATTTGGTGCGCCGGGTAGGTTTGAGGGTGGGTTTGCGCAGGTCACGCGAAGCCACGGCAATGGCCGCGGTGGGGAGCTCAGGGAGGAGAAGGGAAGGGGCTGGAGGAAGGGGGCGTCTGATCAGATTCAGAGTACCATTCATCCACGGGTGGCTCGGTGTTAGGTTGGTGAGGGACATCAACATGTTTTATTACCACTGATCTGCCGATGGTCCGGTGCTAGGTTAGTGAGAGATAAGATAATAAGGATACTAGTTTGTATTTTCTTTATTATTTACGTTCGGCTTGGTTGTAATGGCATCTGTAATGTCAATTTACAAATAACTAGCTAGATAAAACATAAAAACAATAAAAAATAAACACTATAGTGAAGAGTTATATGAGCTGTTATAGAGGTGTTTTGGAAGATTTAGCTAGACTAGTTATTTAGAAGTCACTAGCTATTTTATCTCTCTCCTTGATAGCCAATAAAATTCTTTCTAGACTAGTTATTTAAAAACTATTAGGAACACCCTAAGTTGACAAGAGAGTATCTTGGTTTTGGATTGGT
>Ga0182004_10005593_pt1 | contig 10224 bp, 8 predicted proteins | sample Sormic07211540_1_FD_120479 | JGI IMG/M metagenome (GOLD analysis project Ga0182004, IMG submission 120479) | Endophyte microbial communities from Sorghum bicolor roots, Mead, Nebraska, USA - 072115-40_1 MetaG | ecosystem: Host-associated > Plants > Roots > Unclassified | place: USA: Nebraska...
AACTCGGCGGCCGAACCTGGATAAAAAGCTTGTCCGTGTCTTACGTCACCATCGAGTTCGTAGTTTGCGCACCGTCTACCGATAAACTACTACCGTGGGTATACCCCAAGGTAGACTGCCGACTAGCTTTCGTCGACAGTTGCTCTTAGACAGCTCGATAACAAATCATCAATCTGTTATAGAGAATAAACGGAAAAAATCCATGTTACCTCGCCTAACTTTTGTGAAAGTCTACCATTTTACTTTAAACTCTAAAATCGAATAAATCACCTTCGTGAACGTTTAAAACCCTTCATTTAGAAGTGGTTTTTAAAGACAATTTTGTCCTTTTTTTTGGCTAAATATTTAAAAAAATCTTAGTCAATTACAGAAAAATCATAAATAGAAAATCTAATTTTGTTAGACTCCAAAAGCATAGATCTACACAGTGAATATATAATATAGTATTCTTTAATACAAATTTTTGTTGTAGCTTTAGATCTATGCTTTTCTGTAATGAATTCGTAGCTGCAGTTTCTATAGTTCAGGCCTTGTTTAGTTCACAAAAAATTTGCAAAATTTTTCAGATTCCCAATCACATCAAATCTCGCGGCACATGCATAGAGCATTAAATATAGATAAAAATAACTAATTACAATTTGCCCTGTAATTTGTGAGACAAATCTTTTGAGCCTATTTAGTCTATAATTAGATAATATTTGTCAAATACAAACAAAAGTGTTACAATGTCCATTTTGCTAAAAAAATTGGAACTAAACAAGGCCTCAATTGTGATGAATTTTTTATGGAGGACTAATTATTGTATGCTTGAACTATAACAAAAATATCATACTAACAGGATCATGTATAACTTATGCCTTGTTTAGTTCACCCCAACCCAAAACATTTCAAGATTCCCCGTCACAGCGAATCTTGCGGAACATGCATTGAACATTAAATATAGATGAAAATAAAAACTAATTACACAGTTTGTCTGTAAATCGCGAGACGAATCTTTGAAGCCTAGTTACTCCATGATTGGACAATGTTTGTCAAATAAAAACGAAAGTGCTACAGTGTTGTTTTACCAAAAAATTGTGGAACTAAACAAGGCCTTAATTATAGATTTATAAATACTTTTTAACAAGCATACACCTAAATAAATCTATAACTAAAGTATATATGATCCAATGAGTACGAAATTTTTATTATAGTTGAGGCATACAATAATTAATCTATCATAAAAATTTCATCACAATTATACTATAAAAACAATATATAAAAATAAATTATAGAACAACATAGATCTAAATCTATAACAAAAAAATTTACTAAGCATACTATATTAAAATTCACTGTGTAGATTTATTTATATGAAGTCCAACAATTTTAAATTTTCCATTTTATAATGTTCCTATGACTTATTATGATTTTTAAAAGTTTAGTCAAAATAAAAAAAAATAAAAGGACAAAACTAGCTTTGAAATTTTCTTATAACTAGTTAAGGAGATAAAAAAGTTTATGAGACCGGTTTTATTGTGTACAGAGAAAAAACCGACTTTCGTAAAAGTGATCGAAGATAAATGGTCTTCGTTAAAAAGAGGCCCATGAAACAGCCCAAAGCCCAAAGCCCAAAGCCCAAGTCCCCAACACCTATCCCTTGCTCGGACTCTCCCGCATGGCCGCATATCCGCCGCCGCCGCTGGTTGCTGTCCCGCATCTCTCTCCGAGTCTCCTCTAGTCGCTCCCGCCGGCCGCCCGCACGCGCACGCGCACGCGCCCGCCGGCCGCCGCTCCTCCTCGCCCACCGGCGACCTCCGCCCACACACGCCTAAACCCTAAACCCTTCCGTATTCCACTGTCCGTATCCCACCTTTCCTGCTGCCGGCGGCAGCGGCGCAGAGAAGAGGCAGTCCGCCGGCTTGATCTGAAGCATGGACAAAGTAAGAAAGGGGGCTCCGATCGAGCAACCCGTCCATCTGCTCCTGCTACTCGTGGGGATCTCTTCTCTATGTTTGTGGGACTGATTTGTGTGTGTTTTTGTGCAGCAACCTGATGCGCGGGGGGCGGAGAAGGTTGCTGAGGAGAAGGTTCGTGTACTCACTTACCTCACCTTGTGTCACGGATATCCTCCGGGAGTACTTGGCACCTTTGTGCAGTCTGAACTGCATTTCCTTTTTGTTCAAGTTAGCAACTTATTCTATTCACTCATTTTTTATTCCTGCAGCAACTTGATGAGAAAGAGTTAGAGAGGAAGCTGAAAAAAGATCAAAAGGTATCAATCAAATTCTGTCTTGCATTGCTCTCTGTACTAATTTCCCTGATATATTCTTTGGACTTGGCTCAACGGGTTAATTGGTGACTGGATGGCCTGAAACGGTAGTTAGATCATACTTAACAGTAATGATGTGTTTGGTTTGTGGAGTCACCCCCGGATGCATCATGAGTTCATCCCATGAATTTTGGTGGAACCAACTCATTGCTCATGCATATACTAATTATTAGCTTGTGAGGAATGAGGTGGTGATGGATCGACCCATTCTATTCGACAAACCAAATAGAAAAAGTGAGGAGTGAGTAGAAGATGGACCACCTTATTCCTCAAACCAAACACACCCTAACTTCACTAAGTCAGAAATGATCTGAATTATGAGATCAGGCTGTTTGTTATCATGTATGTTATAATCATTTATGGGTTAAATGTTATGCTCTCAGGCAAAAGAGAAAGAAGAGAAAAAACTTAAGGCAAAACAAAAGGAGGTGGCTAGGCTCCAGGTTTGAATATAGTACTCTAATCTGTTTATAACTGAGCAGATGATCCAGATGTCTAGTAAATGAAATGCTTGCTGGATATGACTTAGGCACAAGCAAACTCAGATGGAGCAAAGAAGACCGAGAAAAAACAAAGGAAGAAAGCTGTCGAGGATGAAAATCCACAGGATTTCATAGACCCAGACACTCCTAATGGGCAGAAGAAATTGCTCGCATCTCAGATGGCCAAGCAATACAGCCCAAGTGCAGTTGAGAGATCGTAAGATGCTAGATTAGTTGTCTGCATTTGTTGATTTTATAATTCCTAGCATTGGAAATTTCTGGCTCAAATGGATGATTTCTTTAATTCAATGCAGATGGTATGCCTGGTGGGAATCATCAGGATATTTTGGGGCAGATCCTGCAAGCACAAAACCACCATTTGTTATAGTAAGTGATTCACTGATTCATGCTCTTGAACAGTTGTGCAACATAAGCTAGAAGCTGATTTAGCATACTGCATCTTTTGACATCACTGCAGTGCCATGTTATTGTCAAACATTTTTTAGCTTCCAACAAGAGTTGACTTATTTCTTTTCAGGTTCTGCCACCTCCAAATGTGACTGGAGCTCTTCATATCGGCCATGCACTTACAGTGGCTATAGAGGTGTTCCTTTTTCTTTTTTTGGTTTGCAGAGATTGTTATGCCATGTTAATGGTATAGACGTTGACTATACAATGGTTTTGCAACCAATGCAGGATGCTATGATACGCTGGCGTAGGATGTCAGGCTACAATGCTCTGTGGGTCCCTGGAGTGGACCATGCTGGCATTGCTACACAGGTCTGCACTTATGGATTTGTTTACTATCAGATGATGTTTATATGATGAAACATACAGTTTCAGATGATAGAATTTGTCATTCAAGTCGTGGGACAGACATGTATTGAATCATTCTGTCGGTGACAATTAACAATGTACTTCCATTAAGAAATCCTCAACAAGGTTGTTGGGACATGTCAATGATACCCTTTTCTGTATTTTTAGTGAAACTTAAACTCCAAGAGACTAGGTAAAATTAGATTCCAAATTGTAAGATTTAGCTATTATGTAAAATAGAAAACCCCATCTAAAAGGTAGAATTCTACAACAGCCTAGGTAAAATTTTCCTTGTCCATCCGATTTTTCACAAAGATCTGATTGGCTTCGTGCCTTCGTCCACCGCCTGAAGCCTACTTCGCACGGCCAGGTAGGTTTGAGAGAGAGGCCCACACAGAGACAGCTAGTAGCTAGTGCGTGGGGCCTGCAGCGGCAGCCGTCCAACCATCTTGCGTTACTGCCAGCAAGGTCCGTTCCTTGGCCAACACAGCCTGCCCCCTAGCATACGTGCTGCTGCCAAGAACGCCCAAGCAGCATTCAGCGAGCTGCAGGACCTGTGGTGCAGTGGTGGTCGCAACACTTGGAGGCCGTCCAATTAGCACGTGGGAATGGTTTAGCTACGCAGATAGCAAGTAGGACTCGCTAGGGAAAAATGGGCAGCGTGAGTACCGGGATACCCAGTTGGGAAAAAAGGAAAACGATATAGACAAACTGTTGGACTGTTTTTTTAGGCACAATAGCTATAAATAGTTTCAAAGATGCATTTACCCAACCTCTTGGAGTAGCTCTTATAAAATAATGTTTTGAATCACATTTCCTACTTTTGGATTTGGAATTTACTGTTTAGCAAAGCAATTGCTCATTCATTAATTGCATAGTCCACAGCATTTTTGTCGCTTCTATTCACTTGAGCAAATTAATACTGTATTTTTTTTTCTCATTTCAACTTGTATATGATTTAACTTAGCATTTGTAGTTCAGACTTCTTGTTTGGAGTTTGGACAACAGAGTACTTAATTTTTTTGTACTTCGTTTTGACATCTGTTCTCATTTATATCAGGTTGTTGTAGAAAAGAAGCTTATGCGTGAAAGGAAGCTGACAAGGCATGACATAGGGCGTGAAAATTTTATTTCTGAAGTAAGCACTTTTTTTGCATGACATATGATTATATGTGGGCCAACTGTTTCTCCATCTGTTATTTTACCATTAATAATGGACTCGGTTTCCTCTGTGGTTCTGAAACATCATAGTTACTTCCATGTTCTGAAATGAATGTGTTGTCTGCCTTTTCTGATTCTGATGTATCATTTTTAGGCTTGATGTTTGCTTATTCCATTTTTTTATCATCTTACAAACAGGTACTCAAATGGAAAGATCAATATGGTGGTACCATATTGAATCAATTGCGCCGGCTTGGGGCTTCACTTGATTGGTCCCGTGAGGTAACATACCTATTTATTTTAGCTTGGGAAAAAAACATGTCTCGTGCTTGAACCATGCATATTAAATTATTAATACATACTAACTTCATTTCAAACTTGGCACCAAAATTAAAAAAAAAAAAACTTGGGCACCAGGCTTTTACAATGGATGAGCAAAGATCAAAAGCCGTAACTGAAGCTTTTGTCAGGTTGCACAAGGAGGGCCTGATATATAGGTCAGTTTCCTCACACTTCTTTTTTGAGTGTTAGAATGAAATATTCCACAATTCAGTTTGCCACGATCCTTTACCTGTTTTTCAGTTGGCATCCTAGTTGTCACATCTAATGGTTTCTTTATTCCTTTTCAGAGATTATCGCCTTGTTAATTGGGATTGCACACTTCGAACTGCAATTTCTGACATTGAGGTTGATGGAACTTTATATTATTTATGATACACACCTTTGTACGCATGATTAGATGATTTTCTGATGGAAAATACTGTTTTGTCAGGTTGATCATATTGATCTTAAAGAAGAAACTATGTTAAAGGTCCCTGGTTATGCCAATCCTGTACAGTTTGGTGTATTGATATCTTTTGCCTATCCTCTTGAGGAAGGACTTGGTGAGATTGTTGTAGCAACCACCAGAATAGAAACAATGCTGGGCGATACAGCAATAGCTGTTCACCCCGAGGATGAAAGGTATAAGCATCTGCATGGAAGATATGCAGTCCACCCCTTCAATGGACGAAAACTCAAAATAATCTGTGATGCTGAGTTAGTTGATCCCACTTTCGGTACTGGGGCTGTCAAGGTAAGACCTGCTGCTGAGGACTACCTTTTTATCATCTTATATTGTACCTACCTGTACCTTCCTCATATCTATCCTCTTATACTGCATTGTTCTTTGCTGTTTTTATGCAGATTACTCCTGCCCATGATCCAAATGACTTTGAGGTTGGAAAGCGTCATAACCTTGAATTCATCAATATATTCACAGATGATGGAAAAATAAATAGCAATGGAGGTGCACAATTCGATGGAATGCCTAGATTTGCCGCTCGAGTTGCTGTTATTGAGGCACTGAAGGAAAAGGTATTATTACTGGATTTGCTTAACTATCCATTAAAAAAGTATCTGAACATAGCTGATTATCAGTCGCTTTTTATGAATATGTATGTCTAACAAAGTGAAAATAATAATAGTGAAATATCATGATTGTTGTGCCATAATAGTGTTTTATGCATTTATTTTGTAATGTGTTGTACAAAGAAGACAATCAGTTTGAGTCACATTAGTATATATTCTAGCATGAATTACTTTCAGTTCAGCATTAGTATTGAAAACAGCTTATCATTTAATTTATATAAATATTGATTCTATTAAAATTAGCAATTCAATCAGGTATTCAAGTTGGGATCGGCTAGCCATAATTACGATTTTTCTTTTTTCTCAAACACGATAATCATGAATTTTCTTGAATCTCATGTCTTACATATATCCTTCACACTGGAAATTATGGATAACTTATTTTATTGTTTCATCATTTTTTGAAGACATTGGTCTTTGCCTTCTTGTTTTATATATGTATTTTGATTTTAACATTTTTTTATTCTTGTAATTAAGGGGTTGTATAAGGACACAAAGAAGAATGAAATGAGTTTGGGCGTTTGTTCAAGAACTAATGATGTAGTGGAACCTATGATAAAACCACAGTGGTTTGTTAATTGCAGCTCCATGGCCAAGGCAGGCCTTGACGCTGTAAGGTCAAAAAAGATTGAAATTATTCCCCAGCAGTATGAGCAAGACTGGTACAGGTATTACATACAATGTGTTGTCACTTGTAATTATCATGCCTCATGCCAAATGAATGAGATAAATCTGAAATAAATGACCTATCCATTACTGCTGTCTTTGTAGATGGCTTGAAAATATACGTGATTGGTGTGTCTCGAGACAACTTTGGTGGGGACATCGTATACCTGCATGGTATGTGACACTAGAAGATGACCTGGATAAAAACCTTGGTTCCAACAATGACCGCTGGATAGTTGCAAGAAATGAAAGCGATGCAAACCTTGAGGCACAGAAAAAGTATCCAGGAACAAAATTACGTCTAGATCAAGACCCTGATGTGCTGGACACATGGTTTTCATCTGGTCTTTTCCCCTTAACAGTACTTGGTTGGCCGTCTGATACCGCTGACCTCCGTGCTTTCTACCCTACATCGGTACTAGAAACTGGACTTGATATTCTCTTCTTTTGGGTAGCAAGGATGGTGATGATGGGAATGCAACTTGGTGGTGATGTGCCATTTCAGAAGGTATAACATCAGTCTTCATTTCCTTAGCAGTCTATTTGTTCATGTTAGGTACTCTATTTAAATCCTATCGCTGCCTTTTATGTCCCTTCATGTGGTTAATTTTTGTAATATTATAATCTGATCAAGAAGAGACACATGCTAGAGCAATGGTCAGTCTACCTACAATACTGTGGATGTTTAATCAAGTTATTAGAAATTTGTTAGATGAAATAAGGACCTGCCCATTTTAGGTCATTCGTTACTGCTTTGCTCCGCCCTTCCATCTCTACAGGCCACACTGATATTTAATATATATTGTTCACGTGCTTTGGTCACATCATTCATTAGCAGAACGTGGTGTCTGCATATCTGTTGCAGTCTATAATTCATGATGCCACCATATTCTTTTTTTTTTCTGGCTGCAAAATATTCCTTCATTTTTTTAGCTCAATTAGCAAGTCACCCATATACCGTGCGTCTACCAAAGAAAAGAAAACAATGCAGTCTAGTTGAGTATATATTTCCTAATCATCTCTTCTCTGATGATCAATAACCATGTGTTCTCTTCTCAGGTTTATTTACATCCTATGATTCGGGATGCACATGGCCGAAAGATGTCAAAATCACTTGGTAACGTTGTTGACCCTCTTGAGGTGATAAATGGCATGTCACTGGATGGTCTTCTGAAACGTTTGGAAGAAGGCAATCTGGATCCAAATGAACTAAATATCGCAAGAGATGGGAAGAAGAAGGATTTCCCTGATGGCATAGCAGAATGTGGTACCGATGCCCTCCGCTTCGCACTGATATCGTACACTTCCCAGGTTCTTATGGCACCCAGTTGATTTTTTCATGTATAATTATTATACATGCTCTTATACAAGCTCTTTTTCCCCCTCAGTCTGACAGGATAAATCTTGATATCAAGAGGGTGGTTGGATACAGACAATGGTGCAACAAATTATGGAATGCCATCCGTTTTGCGATGGGCAAACTGGGTGATCATTACATTCCGCCAGCAACTGTTGATGTGTCTCTTATGCCACCAATCTGCAAGTGGATACTCTCGGTGCTTAACAAAGCTGTTGGGAAAACCGTTACTTCTTTAGAAGCATACAAATTGTCTGATGCAACATCTGCTATATACTCATGGTGGCAGTATCAGCTATGTGATGTATTTATAGAAGCTATCAAACCTTACTTCTTCAACGATTCTCAAGAGTTTGAATCAGCAAGAGCTGCCTCCAGAGATACCCTGTGGATTTGCCTGGAGACTGGTCTACGCCTGCTCCACCCATTCATGCCCTATGTAACAGAAGAGCTCTGGCAGCGTCTTCCACAGCCCAAAGATTCTTGCAGGAAAGATTCAATTATGATTTCAGAGTATCCATCTCCTGTTGAGGTAATAATACATGTGTCCTAAAGAAGATTGTTCTTGTAGGAAATATTCAATTATGATTTGAGGAAAGAGTAGTACTTATTACCCATGGGAACATATGGTTCTTTATGATAGGAATGGAGTAATGGCGGACTTGAAAATGAAATGGACATTGTCTTGGATGCTGTCAACAAAATAAGGTCTCTGAAGCCACCAACAGATTCAAACGAAAGGTATGTATACTGCGATCTGTTTTGCTCTGTGTTTAGTATTTGCTTGGTTGATTCATCAACCTGCTTCTGCAAAATGGAGTAATAGCTTATTGATGTTTTCTTTTTTATTTTTTTTATAGACGGCCTGCTTTTGCACTTTGCCGAGGGCAAGAGATTGCTGCCACTATCCAATGCTATCAATCTCTAATCGTGTTTCTTTCTTCCATATCACATCTCAAGGTTATGACTTACACTTTTGTATGACTATCTGTGTTAATTTCCAGAAATATCTTTTCCCTTTCATCATCTACAATCAGTTTATACTTTATGGATTGGAATTTATGCTGAAACCTAAATGGAGTTTTGTGACCTCAAATAGCTATTGTTACCCACTGGTTCTTCCCAAATAACATTTCTTCATGTATTTCTTCATCTGTTAGCATTTATATGCTACCTACTTACGCTAGAAAAAAAAATCCACCTGAGTTAAAAGGTCCTGAACGAAAGCACTGATCTGTTATTGGTACTTCAGATCCTGACGGAGAACGATGAAACTCCAGCTGATTCTGCAACTGCTGTTGTCAACAAAGACTTGTCTGTGTACCTTCAGCTCCAAGGAGCTTTAAATGCAGATGCTGAACGTGAAAAGCTAAGGAAGAAAAAAGACGAAATTCAAAAGTAAGTGCACCCCTGTCTTCTTGGCTCATTTTCGACAGTAAAGATCCTCCACATGTTTAAGTGTTGTTCGATCTTATCGGTAAATAAGTCTCGTATCATACACGCAGGCTACAAAATGCACTGGCACAAAAAATGGACGCCTCTGGCTATCGCGAGAAGGCTCCACAGAGCGTGCAGGAAGAGGACATGAGAAAGCTCACCGCTTTGTTGGAACAACTAGAGGTCATCAGTGAAGCTGAGAAGAAATTAGATGCAAACTGAGTCTGTGTGACCTGTGTTGAAGACGCCCTGATTGTACCGAAGTTAGTCCCCACATTTTTCTTGTTTGCAAAAAGCTCAGCTATGTTCTTGATTGCTCAGGTTTACAATTGATGGTTCAGATGGAAGCCACACTTTTGCAGCGTGTAAGAATATTCACTAACCATATTTTTTAGATGTTCTATTTTTCTCAAGTTAGAAACTTTTGATGATGCATATGGAAACTCTGAGAATTAGCAGGTAATCCGGCGCTTTGTGCGGGAAAAAACTGATTTACCTAGTGGGTAAGAAAAAACAAACGTGAAAAAAACTGACCTTTTAGTTCTGAAAGATGCTACAGTACCGTGGACAGGTGCGCTAGTAGT
>Ga0182004_10005594_pt1 | contig 10224 bp, 7 predicted proteins | sample Sormic07211540_1_FD_120479 | JGI IMG/M metagenome (GOLD analysis project Ga0182004, IMG submission 120479) | Endophyte microbial communities from Sorghum bicolor roots, Mead, Nebraska, USA - 072115-40_1 MetaG | ecosystem: Host-associated > Plants > Roots > Unclassified | place: USA: Nebraska...
AAAATTTGTACTAGAACATACTATATTATATATTCAATGTGTAGATCTACTGATCTAAAGTCCAACAAAATTGAGTTTTTTATTTTATGATTTTTATGTGATTTATTGTGATTTTTCAAAAAAAAAATCAGCCAAAATAAATAAAAAGAAAAAGGTAAAACCGCTTTCAAAACCAAGTCAAGGATGTAATGTGTACAGTTTAAAAGTTGAGGGATGTATTTTATCCGGTTTTAAAGTTTAAGGACGAAAATCAGACTTTCACGAAAGTTGAGGAACGTAAAGTAGACTTTTTCCTCTGAAATATGCAAGCGACAACTCGTGGCCCAATTCACAGTCGCGGACGAGTGGGATTTCCTTGTCGGATTGATACCTCCAGGCACCACAGCCCAGCTTGCTGAAGCCCCATGCAGCCTTGCTTTGTTGTGTTCACGAGATTTCTCAAGTCCTTTTACACATCTGTGTGCAAGACCAGTTTTTTTTTCTGTGTGCACGACCTGCGTAGCGTGAACTGAGCCTATATATGCTTGTTAGACTTTTATGGTGTAACATGTTCATTTAGATTTAATATATCGACTTGATACGGGTACATGGTAACTTCGTTAATATCGGAATTTTATCTTTTCTTTATATAATAAAAATCATCCGGTTTCATCTCCACAAGACCACAAGTGAAGAATTTGACTAAAGTTATTACAAAATAGTATCAACATCTATCTGATCTATCAGATGTACTCATAAAATATGATTTGTGCACGCGTGCGTACATTCATATGAGTGATTGTACGTGTACATTTGTGAGCATGCATGTGAGTATATTGTGATTCGCAAATGTACGAAAGTGCAACCAAGAGATATTATATACTCCCTTCGTTCCAAATTAATTATAAATTGCCTTGACTTTTCTTTTATATTTTTTGCTATGGATCTAGTATAAATAAATAATATATCTACATATATAGTTTAATGGATAAAACAAAAAAAATCAAAACGACTTATTATCATTTGAAACGGAAGAAATACATATTATATATCCTATACAAATCTAATGTAAACACTATGACTAGGTCTTTGCTGAGTGCTTGCGGCTTTGCCGAGTGTCTAGGGTTTTGCCGAGTACTAAATATCTTCTCTTTGCCGAGTACCGCACTCGACAAAGAAAAAAAACTTGGTAAAGAATATTTCTGTTGAACACTGTCCTTACTCGAGCTGTGTGTGTGTGTAAACTGCCCCGTGACACTGTGCTATATGCAAGAACCGTGAAAAGAATCATTGCACAAACTACGGACTTGTTCAGTTTGTATTTTTTTTTTTGCATTTTACACTGTAGCATTTTCGTTTTTATTTAATACATATTGTCTAATCATGGAGTAACTAGACTTCAAAGATTCGTCTCGCGATTTACACATGAATTGTGCAATTAGTTTTTGTTTTCATGTATATTTAATACACCATGCATATGCCGCAAGATTTGATGTGATGCGGAATCTTGAAAAAATTTTGGAAATTAAACAAGGCCTACATGTAAACACATAAAACCGACGTTCAATATAGGATCCGTATCCGTGTATCTAGGGATGAAAACGGTACGGATATTTTCCGACCGTATTCGAGACCGAATTCGTTTAGAGGGGTTCAGATCTGTCCGTATCTGAGTCCGAATATTCAATATCCGATATTGTATCCGTATCCAAATAATTAAATCGTATATTTATGATGTCGACATCTAATTATATCTTATCCGACATAATTAATATCATCCGTATTCGAATTCGAATCCGACCAAAAATATGAAAACAAATATAATATTGGTAATATCCGTTCGTATGCGATCCGTTTTCATCCCTACGTGTATCTTTCAGCGCTCGGCTCTATCAGGGAGCTGGACTGAATGATCACCTCTGGTATCTGGAAAGCAGGGAGACTGCGAGAAACACCAACCAATCAACCTGCCTGCCTGCCTATTGCAGCTCTGAGCTGCCACCGGAAGTCCAGGCCCGCATGACCAGGTGTGCCGTGTTCGACGTCTCTCCAGGATGGCAGGGGTCCCGGCCGGGGCGGAGAAACGACTCGTTGTCCTCTTTGGCCAACCCACATGCAAAAGCCAACAAAATCGTTGCTCCAAGCGTGAGATTCGCCGTGCCCGTGTTTACTGCCGGAGTAGAAGACGATGCAGGAAGCTGTCAGTGTTGCCTTTGGTTTCGACAGCCTGACGTGCCCAAAAATAGCACTCGAGTGGATCAAGACGCAAGGATCAAAGAAGACACACTAGTAGAAGTACACAAAGGACATTATTTCACCTTCAGAAATCGGATGGCAGTAGTATATATAAAAAACAAATTATCTGGTAGTCTTTTTTTTTTCCTTTGTTTCTCGAGGTATTTACATACATCTCCATCATCCCTCTTTAGTCTTTACAGGATTCATGGCTTTTGTTGGATCTGTGCCAACCAAAGAGAATCGAGAGGGATTTCATTTGACGCACTCAGAGGGGGAGAGAATAATAATGATAAAAAAAATCTCAATTGGCCCGACCAGGGTGTTTTAGGGGCAAGCACGCAAGAACAGAAATTGCTCTCATGCCCACGATGCCAGGCAGATCGAATTATCAGCATCTAATGATAATTCATTCACAACCCCCAAGTCCAGGGGCAAAAATCTATCTAGATTGAATTTGAACAAAGAAACCATACATGAATCTATGACGAGGACCAGCTCCTGAGGAGCGACGGCCTCCCAAACAACTGGTCGAGCGCCACCACCACGGCCATGGCGAGCGACACGTCGACCCCCGGCTGCACCACCAGGCGGAACACGTCCGTGCCGACGACCGCCTCCTTGGGCTGTACCTCCGCGACGGCGCGGCGCTCGGCGTCGTACACCACGCAGCGGCGGCGCGCGTAGGAACCCTCCACCTCGTACGATGAAGCCCCGGCCCCGGCCCTGGCCCCGGCGCACGGCGTCACGCGCGCCATGGACTTGCCGCCGCCGCCGCGCTTGACGGCGTAGACGGGCCGCCGCGTCTCCTCGCCCGCGTAGATGAGCCAGTGCTCGCCGGACAGGCTGAGGCGCTTGCGGCGCACGGTGAAGGCCGGGCGGCCGTCGGGGTCCATGAGCACGACCTCGGCCTCGTCGTCGTAGCTGTCGACGCGGAAGGCGAGGTCGCCCCTGGCGTCGAACACCGTGTACCCCCTGCAGTTGAACAGCAGCGACTTGCGCCACACCGTCAGCGACGTCGCCTCCTCCTCCTCCACGCCGCCCGCCGCTGCGGCGCCGGCGGCGGCTCTCTCAGCCGGCGACGGCAGCACGTTGGGGTGGACCTTCGCCATGCGTTGATCGGTGGCTGGATCGATTGCTGGTCGTCGATCAACCTCCGAGGGCCCGATCGAGCGGATCAGGGACGGAAAGGATCGGAGGAGATGGAGCTAGCTAGCGAGCTCGACTCCCAGCCCAGGTGGTTGCTGAGTAGCAGTCAGGCTTAGCTAGCTAGGCAGCTAGCTAGTAGGTCTTGTTGGCAGCTTGCTTTGAGAGGCTGGTAGCTAGGGGAGGTGGTGGGAGTGGAGAGGTCTGCTAGTGCTGTATATATACAGGGGCAAGCGAACAAACAAAGCCACATGTTGCCCCCTAACGTGTGTGGGGCACGGTGACGACATGGGATGCCGGCGAAGCTCAGCTCTGCGCAACTCATAACGGACTCGCCCGAATTATGGCAGCGCGCGAGCTGCTTTAGCCAAAGCAACCACCGGTGCATGCAACGGGGATGCATGTGTTGGCGCCCTGTTGCGGATCCATGTATAATCTCGGTAGGCCACAAGGAACAGTGCAGTTTAAAAACGACGCGACATCAAAAAAAGATTATATAGATTTTTCCCTGTGGAAATATCAATTCGATCGAAACAGTTGGGGGCCGGGCCTCTCGATGATCGGAACAAACAGAAATTTGTAGATATAGCCAATGCGAAACGTGTGCGAAATGTGGTGACGTGGTGGAGGAGTTGTTTTTCTGGTGGTTTGCAGTTTATCTCGGGAGATAATATTGCATGCGATTACGCACGGCAACGTGGACACGCGCGTTTACCGGCTCGATTTGGACGCTAACATATGCCCGGCAGCGGGCAGCGGCTGCGGTTGCGCCGTAGTAGAAATTACTAAGAAATTGATTGGACGGGATAGGACCGGCGGGCTGGACGACACGCGGCGGCAGGCCAAGCTTTGGGCGGGTAGAAGTTGTCTGGAACCGTATCGCAGTCGCAGGGGCGCGCGCCCGCTTGGAGCGAGGCGGCTGATGGAGACGCACTCCTGCTTTTATTAATTTTTTCCTTGACGGGCTGACGGAGATGCGCGCGCATTGATATACAATGGCATGGCTCAGGTTTCCTACGCGGTCTAATACTACATACGGTCGGCTAAATTTTATTGCAAATACATTCAATGAGTGTATATGTAGATTGATCTGAAATTTACTAGAGCAGCAGCACGTTGCTTAATTTGGATAAGCGCCGTGACTATGATGAAATTGAAGTGCATGCGATTTATTTATCAAAAGCTAGACAGTCAGCAGTGGATCCGATGAGAGTATACTATATGTGTGGTATGATTAATTAAGGTTTAAGGACGAGGAATACCGAACATTTCTTCGGCTGCATTCGAGACGTCATCGCTAGCTGACCATCTTAACTTGGTGCGGCTAGCCTAGATATTAGTGGGTGTTTAGTTCCATAGAATTCAAAATGCAAAATGCCAACTACTTTGGAGTGATATACAAAATGCTAAATTTTTTAGGATCATGTTTAGTTCCATCCAAAATGCAGAATTTATTTTCCTCGTTAAGCCTCCTGATCCTTATTTTGGGTAATTTTTTTTGTCTCTTGAGACCAAAATCCAAAATGGAGAATAACTGCCTTTTTGCCAAAATTTTTACATAGTGTTTAGTTCCATTTTACAAAATAATGAACCAAAATCTAGATTTTTTTGGGAAAATTTTGAACTAAACACCCCCTTACTAGCTACGTGCGAACTAACTAATAAAGAATGTTTTCAACTAAGTTCGGATAGGCCACCTGCACGTACGCCATTGGTTGGCTGTGTGTTCATGAGATAATGAACTCTAGAGAGTAGATTGGTTAGGCTTCGTTGTCATACAAATTATTAGATACCCTTTATATTTGTCATTAGGCTGGTAGAAGGTGCAAACAAACGCTAAGCTTACGTGATCAGAACATGTCCAGCGCCACTAAACTACACTTGAGGATCGATGTTGGCCGGACGTACGACGACTGTTTGATTGATCATATACTTCAAATTAAACTCAGAAAATTATTGTCTTCAGTCAATAAGACCACGTCCAGACCGGGACTAGATTTCCGCAATTATATTTGTTCAGACAGTATTCTAGAATATCTTCCTCTACACCTGGCGCTAGCTCCACCACAGAGCATGTGGTTTACATATCGCGAGAGTGATTTAAATTTCCCTACTAGATGATATATATAATTATTTTTGTTTCCTTTGACGCGACGATGGTATCTTATAGTAATTTATAATTGTTCTATGTTGAATGCCAACCATACAATTTCCCCACGGTATATGGAACTATTAATTGACCGTAATGTTCAAGACCCAGATGGATCTGACGTGTATATGCAGCGGGTGAACTTGGAGTTCTTATGTTTTGTATGTACTGCCGTTCATTGTTGGCCTCACGATTGGGATATCATATTTTGCTTTTGATTCTTTTTTTTTTCTACATGACACTACTTAATATTGTTTTGTGTGCTCAGGATAGAACTATTTGAGACGAAATGATAGTTCATTTCTTTCTATGTTCATATTTCGTAGCGTCTTAGCTAGGACACCCTCAACGAGGCATATGTTAACTCTATATATAAGTCAACTTCATACAAGGTGGAGATAAATTTTTTGAACGGACAATAAAAGCTTTGTTGTCGCATATATTATTAGAAGGAAAGTAACAAGGTGCTAGCTCAAGCTTTTTAGTGAAAACTGGACACAAAAACCACATGGTTAGAGGAGGTGTGCGCTTGCACCACACTCAACTTCAATGATAATCGACCAACTAGCCACTCAACTCGGCAAAAAACTCTACATGACTAAATACTCACTCAGTTGAGCCCAACTAGATTGAACACTCACCAACTAACAACTCTCTAATAATATCTTGATTGGCACAATTATTACAATCACTGGCACACCTGCACAACTAAACGAATGGACGTACGGTGAAGCTACCCCTAATAACTTGAATTTTGACTCGATACAAACTAAGCATGAACTAAATGCTAATAAACTTCAACTACTGGTGAAGTTGACAAAATTAACTTCATGGGATGTACAACTGAAGCTAAGAGCTCCCAACTTGGGTGTCGACTTCTTGGATGTGGCGTGGCATTCAAATGTTCAAGGTGGATGACACTGCTATAGCATTGATATGTTTTTCTTCTTTGTAGAGTGTCCCTTCTCAATCAAGATCGTGATGGCCTCCATCTTCTCTTTAGTCATAGGACGAGCAAAGTGTTGTACATTAAATTAAATTTAAAAAATATTTGCCTTATCCTATAATGAATTAGGAGTCACACTAGAGAGAAAAGGTTATCAACAAACTTAGCCAATGTCTTGATAAGTTGATAACGTCACTTTCCATGTTGTAGGCCCTATCCATGCATGTTATTGGCTACTTGTTTGTCTCTTTCTTTCCTTTACTTCTGCTCCATAGCTAGAGCTTGAGGTGCATGGTGCAGAGCACAAGGACACATCTCAAACACTAGTAGGGAAGGATGGCGCAACTCATATCTGTCAATGCTAAGAAGGAGAGAAGGGAGACTAAGGAGCACACAAGAAGGGATCAATTGGCACCCAATGCTGATGTACACGCAAGGAGCAACCAATAACTTGCTGCACCAGGATGCACCGGTTAGGGAGGACGGAGGATAGGTCCTTCACTCTTTGATATGACATCCTCTAGCAGCAAGGGCATTTGGTTCATGCTCCTTTTGCTTCAAGATATGTTCGCCTATACATGGTTGGTGAATGACAATGCACGCGAGCAGAATGGGGAGCGAAGGCGACAAAAGGGATGTGTTGTTGGTGGGACAAGACAACAAACACTACCTTCAAGGCAACATAGTCACCTCTAGATTTGACTGATGTGTCGCAATGCGTCGAGAGAGAGCAAGAGATAGACGAAGGTTGTAATTTTATCCATTGTTTTGGCTAGATCTAGGCTAGGAACAAGAGATGAGAAATAGGGACGCGAGCGATAGAGGGTGAAGAGATTGATGTTGTGCAAGTGGGAACCGATAAGAGAGAAAGGGTGGGTTGATTAAAACTATTCTAACTTATTGACCCTTTTATCCCTTGTATAACATGCAAATAACTAGACAGTTGTAGGAGTTATCTATTAGCTTGTTGTGTGTAGGTGAGGTGGGCATCCCTTATATTGGGAGTACCCTTACCAATGCTAAAGGATTACTAAAATTAGATTTTCATAACTGCCAAGTGATACATGATTACTAAATTGTTTTTTTCATAATTGTGTCTTGGCCATTTTTTATTAAGAGAGAAGAGGACTACGAAATTGTTATAGCCAACACAAGTAGGTACGCGACGTCTATTGATGTGCTACCCACCCATAGAATGGTTGAGCACATCCTTAGCTGGTTTCCTCTGTTGGTAGCTAGGATGCTCGACGACTGAGAAGAGCAACAATGTTGGTAGAGACTTGTTCGAGCCCACAGCTAGCACAATTTTGTCCATGTTTTCAGGCCTATCTATCGGATTATATGGAGTGTATAATGTAAGAGGTGTGTGTTGGAAAAAAAAGGCTTCTAAAATTTTACCTGGTAAACCAATGATTATGCTCCAACTATCATGTATTTCAACATATATCAAGGCTAATATGCAAGAGAGAGTTGGAATACCAAACGGCTATCTAGATTTTTTTCTGGTAGAAGATTATTGAGCTTACAAAAAATTATTTGATTTGCCAAGTAAATTTCAAGGGACTTTTAATTTGGAGATGCTATACAAATTACTTTCTTGGTACTTTAATTTCACGTATTATCTCCATTTCTTCGGTCTCACTTCCAAAACAAGCAATATATGATACAGTTGACAAAAAAATGTATATAAAGTGAACACATATATATATACATCATCATTTTTTTATCAAGTACAACTTGGACACACACTACCATGCACTCCACAGTCACACCAACATGCACACACATGCTTAAGCATCCATACACACACAAAGAAGAGATTGGAAGACATCGTCTCCAGTTCACGTGAAACGCACAAGATTCTTTATATAATCCACTTTACCTTTTAGATTTCATATTCTATGTTATATATAGATGCCAACACCAACGCTAACAAAGATCGTCCTTTAAAACAAACGTTTGCTTTAGCTTAAGGAGACACATATCTACCCACCAATGCGAGCTTGGTTTTTTTAAGCACAAAGTCAAGTCCCCGTGCTGGCCATTATCGTTGCATGTAGACCCCTTGCTCGAGTATCGGTAGCACAGCACTGCACCCTTTAAGTCTTTTAACCTCTTGTTGGAAAGATGCCTATAGCTACCTCCTTCTTTTTATGATCACTCTCATCTCGGTACGTTCATCGCCCCCACTAAAGCTAGCTTTTTTTTGCAAGCTCAGGAGTCAGGACCAACGACGTGTGCGTAGGAGACGCCGGCCGTCCCGGACAGGGCATATGCATGCATGAAGTGAAGGCCCAAGCCAAAGCCAAAGCCATGTACTCTACTGCTACCCGACACCATGATGGCGGCGAGGCTGCAAGACGCCACGAGGTCGCTCTCTCGCCCGCGCATTAGGTCACGGATCCACCCATCGCTCGAAGCTGACATGCGGGACGGGGAGGAGACACGGGGATTAATACGCACAGCGGCTTAATCGCACCATCATCGCCACCACTAATCATTCTGTCCTCCTGTCTGGCACTGGCAGGCCAGGCGAGCGATGCCTCCTCCTCCCGCCGTCCAATCCGCGCTGACACCACCCAGCTAGGCAGGCAGCGTGTCCCCAGCGGCTGGCTCCCGACACCGTCGCTCTCCGCGACCGAACCGATCGAGCGCGGCGTCATGCATGGACGGAGGACGGACCATCCGCCGCCGCTGGCTGAGCGGTCGCACATTGCGTTGCTCCCCCCCGTCCCCCGCCCTCGTTTTGAATGGGGGGCGGGCGGAGTGGGGACTGTAGCTTGCGTGCCGCGAGGATCGCCATGTAGTCGCAGGACTGCAGCTACAGTGAGCGCCCCCAGCTGATCGGTGATGCATGGGATGGGAGCAGAGCACACCCGTGATCGCAGGGCGCTTTGGCCGCGTTGCTGCCCTGCGCATCACACACCCCAGCTGGGTCACCAGCTGATCAGCTGGACAGGCCATGTGGGAAGCTAGGCAATGATGCGACCGGGGTTTGCGATCCAAGAAAGATTGCAGTAGTGACGCCGCACAGATGGATAGGAGGCAGGAGCAGAGCATCTCTCTTGTTTGGGATTGTTTTCCTTTTTTCTGAACTGCAGTCTGCAGTAGCAGCTGGAGACAAGTAGCACTTTTGCTTTGAACTGTTGTGTTGTTTGTGAGATCTTTTGTTGGCAGTTTTATAATGTTTATATTCCCAGGAACGTGCGCGCATGCGTGATATAGGGGTTAATCTTGTGTGGCTCGATAATAAAGGTGGTAATAAAGCACTAGGATTACTAGCGTGGTTTTTTTTGCTGCCGTTTGAAATGGACGGATAAAAAGGTGTGGTTTCTGTATCATGTTATTGGATCTTGTGGAGTTTCCTTTTTCGAAATGGGAGCTTTGGGCAGCTAAATCTGCCAAGATGGATTTTAAATGGAGGATTGCAAACGGTAGAAAGATTAGACTGTTGGAATATTACTAGTTTCGAAGCTCGAGCTCTTAGCAGTACAATTTTGGCCTCTGCATATCCTTCAAGAGAACTTTCTGACCTGCTATAACTGAATCTATTTTGGTCTATGACGATTGCAATGCTTGATCTAGAAATATAAATCAAAGCAAATTTACTTTGTCCGATCTACTGGATCTGGATGATCTATTTTAAAGGCCTCCTTCCAATGTACACACCTGCCATTTGGAAAGTTTGTACCCCCCGCTACCCCCCCCTCCCCCCCCCCCCCCCGCCTCTACCTCCCCTACCCCCTCACCCCCCCCCCTCTCTCATTCC
>Ga0182004_10005595_pt1 | contig 10223 bp, 4 predicted proteins | sample Sormic07211540_1_FD_120479 | JGI IMG/M metagenome (GOLD analysis project Ga0182004, IMG submission 120479) | Endophyte microbial communities from Sorghum bicolor roots, Mead, Nebraska, USA - 072115-40_1 MetaG | ecosystem: Host-associated > Plants > Roots > Unclassified | place: USA: Nebraska...
AATCACGAGACGAATCTTTTGATCCTAGTTAGTCCATGATTGGATAATATTTGTCACAAACAAACGAAAGTGCTACAGTACCGAAAACTTTTCACTTTTCGGAACTAAACAAGGCCTTGGTTCGGACCTAACAGTGCCTAAAAAGCCAGCAGCAGCCAGTTTACCCGTCGGAGACCGATTGACCTGCCCGTCAAGTCCTCACGGAGTCGTACCCGCCATTGGACCTTTAACAAGTCAGCCAGTCATCGCACGCATTGGACTCTCGGCAACATCCGTCGTGGGAGACAAGGTGCGGGGGATGCGACGCGAGCGCGGTACCAAGGCCTTGTTTACTTCCCAGAAAATTTTGCAAATTTTTCACATTCTCCATCACATCGAATCTTTAGATGTATGCATGAAATATTAAATATAGACGAAAATAAAAACTAATTGCACAGTTTGGTCGAAATTGACGAGACGAATCTTTTGAGCCTAGTTAGTGCATGATTGGATAATATTTTTCAAATACAAACGAAAGTGCTACAGTACCTGTTTTGCAAAAATTTTTAGAACTAAACAAGGCCCAAGGATCACGTGCCAAGTTTTGGCAAAGCTGCAGCTGCGGGACAGCGGGAGCCAACAACCAGTTGGTGGCGGCCTTGTTTAGTTCCGAAAATATTTCAGATTTCGGTACTGTAGCACTTTCGTTTGTTTGTAGTAAATATTATCCAATCATAGATTAACTAAGCTCAAAAGATTTATCTCGCGATTTACAGATAAACTGTGTAATTAGTTTTTGTTTTCATCTATATCTAATGCTTCATGCATGTGTTCCAAGATTTGATGTGACGAGTATTAGTTTTTGTTTTCATCTATATCCGTTGCCGGTTGACGGCCGCCGCAATCCGGGTCTTCGGTGGAGCCTAACTACATTTCAAAGAGCGTTGCCACTACCAGTACTAGACCAAACGATTTGACGATGGGTAGTTGGGTACAACACTAGCGCCTTGTTAGACCTTGTTTAGTTTAAAAAAAAATTGGCAAAATGAACACGGTAGCATTTTCGTTTATATTTGACAAATATTATCTAATTATAGACTAACTAGGCTTAAAAGATTCGTCTCACTAATTACAGATAAACTATATATTTAGTTATTTCTTTTATCTATATTTAATGCACCATACATGTGCCGTAAGATTCGATGTGACGAGAAATCTGAAACATTTTGTAATTATTTTTTAGAACTAAACAAGGCCAGGCCCGTCACATCGAATCTTGCGGCATATATATGGAGCACTAAATATAAATAAAAAAATAACTAAGTACACAGTTTACCTGTAATTTGCGAGACGAATCTTTTGAGTTTACTAAGTCTATAATTAAATAATAATTGTCAAATAAAGCCGAAAGTGCTACAGTAGCGAATTCCAAAGATTTTCGCGAACTAAACAAGGCCTTAGTTCTCAAAAAAAATTGTAAAATTTTTCAGATTTCCCGTCACATCGAATTTTACAGCACATACGTAAAGCATTAAATATAGATAAAAAAATAACTAATTGCACAATTGACCTGTTTTGCGAATCTTAAGTCTAGTTAATTATAAATTGGATAATATTTATCAAATACAAATAGAAGTGCTACAGTATCCATTTTGCAAAAAAGAAATTTAGAACTAAACAAGGCCTAGAACTGGTCGATCCAAGCTGCTATAGTGCTATCTGAACCTCTTTCATTTTGTTTTTCTATTCTGTACCTTTCCAAATTAGTTATTTTCTCTGTCTCGCTCGTCAACTATTTTACCATTGGCTCCGTCAAAACGAAAGTGTACGCTTCATTTTTTATAGAGTGCCTCTTGCAATCAGCTAAGGCCTTGTTTAGTTTACCCTAAAAACTAAAAAAACTTAAGATTTTTTATCACTTGAAATCTTTTGATACATGCATGAAGCATTAAATATAAATGAGAACAAAAACTAATCGCACAGTTTGCCTAAAAATCGCGAGACAAATCTTTTAAGCTTAGTTACTCCATAATTAAATAATATTTGTTAAATAAAATAAAATTACTATAATGTCAAAATCTAAAAACTTTTTTAATCTAAAGAAGGCCTAAAAGTCGTATCCTGCTGAAGAATCAACAAATGTCAGCAAGGAGGACACATCAAATATTGTGAACATGAATAGCAGATCAGCTGATCAGGTGCTGCCACAGGCCATTCTTTAGTTGACGCAGCACGCTCTCACAAGCATAACTACCATTTCCGAATCAAATAGAGAGGCTCGAACACTGGGAAACCTCGATGGACTTATTTTAAAGGTCCGTGTTAGGTACTCTGATCGGCCATAGTTCTCCACAACTATTGAGACTTTGACTTTATACGAATTCATGACTTGGACACTTTGGTGCAGAAGAGAGGTATATTGCCCCTGTAGTATACGTGCAGGCCGTACTGTGTCCTACATGTACACGTGAAAATGCCTGCTGCATGCAGCATGCTTCTCTAGGTTCACAATTGTTTAGTTCTCACCAAAATTCAAAAAGTTTTTAAGATTCTCCGTCACATCGAATCTTATAGCACATGCATGAAACACTAAATATAGATGAAAACAAAAACTAATTACACAGTTTGCCTGTAAATCATGAGACGAATATTTTGATCCTAGTTAGTCCATAATTGGATAACATTTGTCACAAACAAACGAAAGTGTTACAGTAGCAAAATCCAAAAAAAATTCGCATCTAAACAAGGCCTAAAGATGCTCGTGTCATGTACTCTACTTCTCATGTGCTGTCTCTGAGTCTCACGCTCAGCGTCTCGTCCCCTCCAGCTCTGCAGCATTGTGGGGCTGTTTGGTTGCTAGACACAGTTTGCCACACTTTATCTTAGGCTAGTTTGACCAAATTGGCAAGTGTTTGGTTGACAACTAAGTTTAGGTATGATTCTTTTGGACTCCACATGTCATAGAGTTAAAAAATGTGGCAAGATTCCTTTAGGCATGACAAAGTGTGGCAACCAATTTGCTAGCCACACTTTTTGTGGCTTGCCACACTTGCCTAAAGTTAGTTGTGGTAAACTATCGCTAGCAACCAAACATCCCCTGTGTCGGTGCATCTTTGCAGCATTGCGTATAATGCACTTCTTGAAGGTAGAATAGTTTCATTTGAAGGCCACAAGGAAATGGGGGGTTGCCCATGGTGTGTTCTCAATATAGAGTGTGCTGGAGCTCTTAGGGGTATTTAGTTTGGAGTGTTAAAGTTTAATATACACTGTAGCATTTTTATTTTATTTAGTAATTATTGTCTAATTATAGGCTAATTAGATTTAAAATATTCGTCTCACAAATTACTCTCTAAATATGTTTTTAGTTTTATAAATAATCTATATTTAGTATTTTAAACGTTCGATATAACGGGAGTTAAATTTTAACTTAGGACACTCCCAATGCAAGACTCTATCATGGAGTCCAAGACAATTAATTACATATTATTTATGGTATTTTGCTGATGTGGTACCATATTTATTGAAGAAAGAGGTAGAAAAAATAAGACTCCAAATCCACATTGTTCGAGGTAATAAATGATTTTAGACTCTATAATAAAGTCTGCATTGTGAGTGCGCTTAGAGCAAGTTTAATAATACAGCCCACTTGCTGGCTATAAGGTTTATTACAGCATTCTCCCAGCCCACCCATACAATAGTTAGCTATTCACTATTAATACATGACCCACTTGTCTCTCTCACAAAGTTTCTTGATTCCTGTGCCTAGGCTGGCTGTAAGCTTACAGCCCGCTTCTCCTCTCTCTCCTCCCTTCTCTCCTCCACCTCAGCATTTAGCCAGCTTACAGGCCACTATAATACTTGCTCTTAGCCAACCAAACGGGCCTATGAATCGATGACTCCATGGGCCGCAAAGGAAGAGCTCAAGAGCGAGCGAGCGTGGGCGCCGACTCTCGCGGCTGATTTTTCGCGCAGAATTTCAGAGAGTGGCGCACTCACCGGCATCGGAAATGTCGCGAGCGCCGAGCGGCAAGCCCCGCTTGATCCGAGGCTGATTTTGAGATCACCACACCACACCACTCGATTCGTCTCGTGCGATGCGATGCGAGGAGCTCACAGAAGATGCTGCCGCGCAGCCGCGCACTGCAGTGCACAGTGCAGCGTGTGCTCGGTGCTCCACGCCAGCGATCGCATCTTCAAGCGTGCGCGGGGAGCACCGACATCGAGGCAGCTGCCGATCCAGCTGGAAGCCTGGAACTATATGCCTGGCGACATGCTGCCACGCGTCACGTTCTTGAGTGGACCCACAAGCCCAGAGGATCCCCACCTGATTCATCAGGCAATCAACACACGAACAATCATCGCTCACCGACAAATCAAAACCCCACATTCATTTAAATTTAAAATTTTAAAATCCAGACTACTTTAGATGCCGGAATAAAAAACCTGTGAGCAATTTAAGCGTAGTGGGCATCACATGCATGTCATCATGTAGAGTACTTCCGAAAATCGGCGGTGGCCGGCGGCGGATTATTCAAAATGCTCCAATCACAAGTCTTGGTTTGTTGGTTGTGGCTTTACCGGAGGAGGGCCTTGTTTAAATCGCGTAAAGTTTTTAGGTGTTATATCAAATATCATATAAGGGCACTCACCAGACTCTATTATAGAGTCTAAAGTTATTTATTACCTCGAACAATATGAATTTGGAATCTAAATAAGACTTGAAGTCTTATTTTTTCTACCTCTTTCTTCAATAAATATGCTGCCACATCAACAAAATACCATAAATAATATGTAGTTAATTGTCTTGGACTCTGTGATAGAGTCTTGCACAATGTAGACTCTATTATAGAGTCTAAAGTTATTTATTATCTCGAACAATGTGGACTTAGAGTCTAAATAAGACTTGGAGTCTTATTTTTTCTACCTCGTTCTTCAATAAATATGTTGCTACATTAGCAGAATACTATAAATAATATGTAATTAATTGTCTTGGACTCTGTGATAAAGTTTTGCACTGTGAGACTCTATAATAAAATAAATTATAGAAGTCATTGTTACTCTGTGAGACGAAATTATTAAGCCTAATTAATTTATCATTAACATAGACTAATTTAGTTTAAAAGATCCGTCTCGTAAAATAGTCACAATATGTCCAATTTGTTATTCTTATCTATATTTAATACTTCATGCATGTGTCTAAACATCCGATAGGGTAGAGAGTAAACTTTAGAGCAACTCCAACAACTTCGTTATTCCTGCTGTGGAGGCTATTTTAATTTTGTATAGCAAAAATAGGCTTCAACAAATGTGTTATATGACTTTGTAAAATAGAAAGCTGCCTATCCCTTAATTTTTGGTGGGCATATGTGGCCAACCACGGACACTGGTTATCTAACTATGTAAAATAGCAAGGTTATTGTAGATCTCTTCCTTTTTAAGGAGCTTTTTATATTACAAAATTGATAAACAATGAAATTTGGCTACTAATTTTAGGAGTTGCTCTTAGGGGGTGTTTGGTTGGAGGTGTTAAACTTTAATACGTATTGTAATATTTTCGTTTATTTAGCAATTAGTGTCCAATCATGAACTAATTAGGTTTAAAAGATTCATCTCGCAAATTATTCTCTAGCTATGTTTTTAGTTTTGTAAATAGTCTATATTTAGTACTCTATGTATATGTCCAAACGTTCGATATGATGGGTGTTAAGAAAATCAAGAAGAACCAAAAAAGCGCTTAGGAAGAGGAACTAAATAAGCCCTTAGTTTAAATGCTTGATGACTTGATTGGCTTCATGTCCTTTGTTTCATTTTACTACCATCATAGTGAAGTGGCAAAAACCACTGACTATAGCAAAAAGGGAAAAGATAAATAAAAGCACGGTTTTTGGCCATACTAAGAGCATCTTTAAGAGATCTTTATATTTTGTTCTTCAAAATATGGTATTTACCAACTCTTAAATTAGTATGAGGAAGGAAGAAAGAAGTCATCTGTAAGAGTTTTCTATATTTCTATCCTAAAAGTTTTCTCGTCGTCACTTTTTCCTACGACTCGATCTCACATTATGTATTACGAACCTTGAATTTATTTCGGTACGCGTTTAAGCCCTTCCACCGATCTTTCTCTCTTTGTGTTTTTCTCACATGTAACCATATCTTTTTTTCCTTTTACTAGACGGGCCACGGAACTCCGGATACGTCCTCCAAGGCTACAAGCATATATGCATGCTCAGGTAAATTTTTGCAAGGTTGAAAAAGATGGAGAGAGAAGATGCAAAACTATTGGAGAAGATTTTTTTTTATTTTGTCAAAAAATTAAGGATAAAAAAGCCATATGACAAATTGGTAGAGATGCTCTAACTAGTTGGATTAAGACAGTGGGTCGTGGAGCACCACAAGATGAAGTATTAGCAGGTTGTTTTCTGCATCAAAATAATAAAAAAATAATAATATGTCACACTGTGGTCACCCAACGAGGGCTACACAATTTTAATGGATTTACATCATGGATCCTCCACTATATTAGTCCCAATCTGTGTTTGAGCTTTTGCTTTAAGAGATGATTTTGATAGACAACGTAGTAAAATCACCAAAAAGAACGCAGTGCCAGTACTTCCAATCATTTCCCCTCCCATATCTACAAACATAATCTCGCTCCACATTTGAAGAAGTGAATTTTGCCCACCCTATATGCTACCTCACCCAAAACAGAAGACACCATGTGATACACAAGTGGAAGCATATTATTATTGAATTATTAAGGTAATAATAATAATCGCTTTAACTATATATCAACGCACCTTCAATTCCTTTCACGCGGTGGCGATGCCAGACCTCACCGTCACGGCGTCACGGCACACGCAAAGTAGCTGTAACTTTTTGCAAAGATTACACGGATATTTAACCACGAGTTAATCCCATCCCTTTTGTTGTTTTCCCCCTTGACGCGTTCACATCAGCTCCCCCACACGCTTTTGCTCAGTCAGTCATAGCCCCCCGCAAGCCTTTGACCCAAAGTTTGACACCTACGCGTTCTCTCACCCGCCCGTATATAAACCCGGCGGGCCTCGCCGCGCTCACACAGGCCTCTCCAAACGACGCAAACAAACTTCACCGAGATGACGCGCTCTCCTCTGACTCTGATCCTACTGCTCCTCCTCTGCGCCGCCGCCGCCACGGCGGCCGTGCCGCGGTACCGCGAGGCGCCGCACTTCACCAACTCGGCGGCGGCGCAGTGCCCGCCGCCGCTGCATCCGTCGGACGCGGACGCGGCGTGCTCGCCGCACGCGGCGGTGCACGTGGCCATGACGCTGGACGCGTCGTACCTGCGCGGCACCATGGCGGCCGTGCTCTCCGTGCTGCGCCACGCGTCGTGCCCGGAGTCCATCCACTTCCACTTCATCGCCTCCGCCTCCCCCAAGTCCAGGGCGACGGCGGAGGAGCTGGGGGCCACGGTGCGCGCGTCGTTCCCGTCGCTGGCGTTCCGTGTCTACCCGTTCGCCGACGAGGCCCGCGTGGCGGGGCTCATCTCCACCTCCATCCGCGGCGCGCTGGACCGCCCGCTCAACTACGCGCGGTCCTACCTCGCCTCCACGCTTCCCCCCTGCGTGCGCCGCGTCGTGTACCTCGACTCCGACGTCGTGCTCACCGACGACATCGCGTCCCTCGCCGCGACCCCGCTCCCGGGGGAGGAGGAGACGGCCGTGGCGGCGCCGCAGTACTGCGGCGCCAACTTCACCGCCTACTTCACGCCGGGGTTCTGGGCGTCCCCCGCGCTGTCCTCCACCTTCGCGGGCCGCCGCGCCTGCTACTTCAACACGGGCGTCATGGTGCTGGACCTCGCGCGGTGGCGCCGCGCGGGCTACACGGCGCAGATCGAGGAGTGGATGGAGCTGCAGAAGCGCGTGCGCATCTACGAGCTTGGCTCGCTGCCGCCGTTCCTGCTCGTGTTCGCCGGCCGGATCGCGTCCGTGGACCACCGATGGAACCAGCACGGCCTCGGCGGGGACAACTACCGCGGCCTCTGCCGCGGCCTGCACGCCGGCGCCGTCAGCCTGCTGCACTGGAGCGGCAAGGGGAAGCCCTGGGACCGCCTGGATGCCGGAAGGCCCTGCCCGCTCGACGCCGTCTGGGCCAAGTACGACCTGCTCCGGCCGGCCGCCGGCATCGAGAGCTCGTGACCACCCACAACGGCGTTCGATCGAGTTGAGCGCTCGTTTTTTTTGGTCGGTTTAGAAGCACGTGATGTTCGTTGTTTTGTTGATCTAGACTAGATATTTGGTAGATCGATCATCAGAGGGTTCATGTGAACTGTACATACTGTTGCTAACTTCAATAATAATAACTACAAGAGCAATATTCCTGGAAAAGTTTTTAGTTCTCCATTTCGCTTTATTTCCTTTCACTAAAATATTGAGAAGCATTTTTCCGTCTGGTTGTCAGATTTAGATTATTGTTACCACTTTACCAGCAATTATCCAGTATATAGACAGTTGGGCTGCTTTAACTGATTCCTCGTATAGAAAAATCGGACCATCAGTGATAGCAAACAAAAAGAAATTACTGGGCGGCCTCTCATTTTTTTAAAACAAAATTAAAAAGATAAAAATATGATCTTATCTTTCTAACTTTAATCACCAGAAATTCAGGATTTCGGGCACTTTGGGCCCCGCAGCTGAGCGCTAGGCGTCGCGTGGAGTTGGTGAGAATCCTACAACTGCAAGGCGCCGGCGCCGGCGCCGCGGCTGGAGAGGGACCAGGCCGTGCCTGCCGGCTGCCGCGGACGACGGGGACGACCGGCGGTTCGTCCTCCACTTTAGGTAGCCGCGCACCGAGCCTTTCTCTGATGATCCGCGTTATTCACGGTGTCAGCTCCACCGCCTCCTCTCGTCATTTTCTTTAGAGAAACTTTTTTGTCCTCTCGAAGCCGATCTCCCGTCATCGACTCATGGTCAGTCAGCGATTTTCAACTTTCGAACGGTCCATGGCCCTCAACTCATCCTTGCGTTGCACTCCACATTGCAGATTCGAACCTGTGATGAGCTGCGTCGATCGGCACCCGGCCAGTTTTGTCAACGCAGGTGGATTTCAGGCTTCCCAGCAGTGCGGGTCTTGTTTAGAACCAAAAAGTTTTCAAGATTCCCCGTCACATCGAATTTTATAGCACATGCATGAAACATTAAATATATATGAAAACAAAAACTAATTACATAGTTTAGCTGTAAATCACGAGACGAATCTTTTGATCCTAGTTAGTTCATGATTAGATAATATTTGTCACAAACAAACGAAAGTGCTACAATACCGAAAACTTTTCACTTTTCGAAACTAAACAAGGCCGTGGTCGCCCTGGTCCACTGTTATCGGCAAAGGCAACAGGGGATCTAGAGCTGCCCGAAGAACGTGTGCTAGCACAAAGACGAGCGTATCTAATCCCAATGCCTATAACAGCCTACGTGCCAGACTAATTAAGCACGCTGCAAAAATTAAGTCACACTACACCACAACCTTTAAACAGCGATGGACAATCCGTTGTTACAAGGTGTGTACACCAATGGACAATTCGTTGCTAAAGGCTATAGCGACGGACCACTGCCGTTGCTATTGAAGCCGTCGTTGTATATATACAGCGACGGACATCATATTTAGCGACGGACAGTTTGACGGTCCAACCTTTAGCAAAAGACAGCCTGTTAGAGCTTTTAGCAACGGACAATCCATCGCAATAAGAACTTTTAGCAACGGACAGTCCATCGAGCTCAATTAAATAGGTAAAAAAAATAAAAGCTGCTCTAAATTTATAGCCGATGATCAAACATTACTCATACCTTGGTTCACATACACAAAAGTGATGACATTCAAAAGTGATCAAATTATCCATACATTGATTCTTGTATCGACCTAGTACATTATATATGTAATGTCACTTATGCAGATATATACACCATTATTTAGAGTTTCACATATGCAGATATCCTTTTTCATTATTAGCCTATCACTGGCGACACATATAAATGCCTGACTTCATGAGTGAACTTGAACCAAATGGTAAGAATAATGTAAAGAATTAATCAAGCTCTCAGGTTGTACTAGGGATCCTTACCTTTCTACTCTCTTGACCTTATAATATAATTTTGACAAGAGAAAAAAACGAATCTAGTAACAGATTGAATCGGCAGTACCTGTATAAAATGAATGTGGCAAGTAAAAACACTTGAACCCATTCCCATGTCTGTTTCAGCCTTCGT
>Ga0182004_10005596_pt1 | contig 10222 bp, 10 predicted proteins | sample Sormic07211540_1_FD_120479 | JGI IMG/M metagenome (GOLD analysis project Ga0182004, IMG submission 120479) | Endophyte microbial communities from Sorghum bicolor roots, Mead, Nebraska, USA - 072115-40_1 MetaG | ecosystem: Host-associated > Plants > Roots > Unclassified | place: USA: Nebraska...
AAGTAGAGAAACCATAGTTATCCTCTCTATTCTCCTACCATCGCCCATATATTAGATTGCTCTACTCTCTATTCTCATATTATCACCCATTGTTATCTTACCTTTAATATTGTTCTTATTCAACTCTACAATCTTTCCTATTTAGACCTACCTATCTATCTAGGTTAAGTTAGAGCGTAGATCAGTTCTCCCGTTTCCCTGTGGATACGATAAAACCTTTAACCGGGTAAAAGCTACAACGGTATCCGTGTGCTTGCGGATTTATTTGTGTGCGTATAAATACCATAGTACACTCTAGTGCCATGCTGGGGATGGCAACCTAGTATTCAAGTGGTGTTAGCAAGTGTCAACAATCGGCTCTAACATACTGTGGCCTGATCGACGCCAGCTATAAGGTCCCCGATAACACTATAAGTCTTCGATCGATATTTTAGTCCTTTTGTTACTCCTAACCTTATCGTTAACTTACTCTCTTCTTTCTAAACAGGTTGACAATCCGCCACCGAAAGTCAGCAGAAGTGGAAGACCGATTGAACTCCTCCCATTAGGTCCAATTTCTCTGATCGGTAACAACGCACCAAGTCTGGCAGCTTTAATGCATTGGAATGTGTGTTTTAAGAAGATAACCACCAAGCAGTCAAAGACGTCCCCATCGGTTGCCGCTGCTACCCTGGCACAGGCTTTCAAGGTAGACTTTTGATTTCCTTTGCTTATACCGATTTTGTCCCATACTCACATAATCTTTTCAGGATACATCGGTCGCTATGGGAACCTCATCGGTAACCTTTATCTTTTGAAAAAATTTCATAAACATTCTTTCACATTTGTACTTATGAAATCTTGGTTATTGTAACAATAAACTGGCAAATCGGCAAAGACCAGAAGCACCAAAATAAGTGCCGATGCCCCCCAATCTAGCCAAGTCAAGAGAAAAGGCCCCAAGAGCACCAAGTCGCAACCAAAGCGCCAGAAGACAACACCACCTTCTCCGCCTCGTCCGATGTCGCCGATTCATGTGGAATCATCTCCCTCTTCACCAGAAATCCAAACACGGTAAATACCGTCCCCTCCTCAGTTAGCACCTCAGCCACAAGAAGCTCCAGCCAATGTACTTGAGCAGACCGCCGATCCAGCTGATTTGATTGTGTCATCGGTTGTTCCATCAGAACAAACAAGTACTGTCCCCCCTCAAGGTAAAGCGCTAATCATAACATCATTACCGATGACTCTTATTTTTACTAATCATAACCATTCTCGTAATTTTCCAGTCGATATCATTCCATCGGCAGCTCCAGCCGATCAACCCATAGTACCGACAGTATCATCAAGCTAGAGGTGTGAAATTGCTCTAAAACAAGTAAGTTATATAATTTCCATCCTTTATTACTGATATTTGACCATCAAATAACTTATCTTTATCTTCTTTCAGGAACAGGACTCCCAGACAGCTTATTCTCTTTTGCCATTGATATTTCCGATGATGAGGGCTAAGAAGCGAGCTCATAGGTATCATCCCAATTGGTCTGCTAGCTCTGCTGCATCAAGATACCGCCCAATTGGTTGACGATTCTGACCGAGCCAAAGCTCTGTTCAAGACCCTTCATGGTCAGATCCCAGCCGATGTAGAAGAGGTCCTATTACAAGCTACGCACTTAGAGAGCCGTCAACTCCAATACCAGAGAGTTACCCAGCGTCTTGCCGATAGAACCGCCCATGCCCAACTCTCAGAGGAAGTAATGCAAGTGAAGCGTCTTGCCGATGAGAAACACAGCAGCATCGACATTCTGCAGTCCACATGGGAAACACTGAAGCAGAAGATTTCCGACATATCAGCAAGAAGGGAAGCCCTGCTGGCTGAGCTCAAACAAGTGGAAGAGGCCCTGTCTCAAGGTCAGCAAGAAGAAAGCCAGCTGCCTGAGATGATCAAGACTCTTTAGCAAGAATGAAACATTTAGGCTCGGAAGGCATCGCAAATGAAAAAGAAACTGAAGCCAGTAGTGGGTTCTGTCGATGAGGACATCCGGGTGATAGAAGAGGCCGACCAAATTTGCCTGCGCGCCATATCGACCATCCAAGCTCTGCTAAATTTGTGAACTCTTCATCGACAACTTGTTTGGTTCTGCTCTTAGAAACTTTTGCTCATTCTGGTCTAGCAGATATGGCTATTATCAGCACTTTTAAGAACATTATGCGTGACCTCAGATGCATTTCATCCAGCCGATAGGAGTGTTATCGGCACTTAAACTTTTATGCATCAACCCAGATGCTTGGGTAATATTTCTTTAAATATTTTCCATTTAATGCTCTAGGAAATTCAACCCCTTCGAGAGTTTCCAAAATATAAGCATTACCAGGATCAGACCGATTTATCCGGTAAGGACCTTCCCAATTAGGAGACCATTTTCCATACTTTGAACTTTTAGTCCCGATCGGTAAAATTAATTTCCATACCAAATCTCCATCGGTAAACTTTTTTGTTTTTACCTTTTTATCATACCATCTAGCAACTCTCTTTTTATTTTCTTCTATACTTATTAAAGCTCTCAACCAATGCCCTGCCAAATCATCTAACTCATCTTTCATCAAAGTAGCATAGTCATCGGCAGCCAATTGATCTTGAAAAGAGACCCGCCTAGATATAGTCTTCATTTCCCATGGTAGCACTGCATCGTGTCCGTATACCAATGAAACTTTGGTCGATCCATGACATGCCATCCGATATGACCACAAACCTTCATTCAACAATGTATGCCACCTTCTAGGATTTTCTTCAATCTTTCGCTTGATGAGCTTAACCTTTGTTAGATGCTTTGGCTTGTCCATTAGCTTGAGCATAATAAGGACAACAATTTAATACATTAATCCCCATACCGATTGTAAATTCATCAAACTCTCCCGATGTGAACATAGTACCCTGATCGGTAGTGATTGTTTGAGGAATACCAATTCGGTAAACAATATGCTCTTTCACAAAATCAATCATGTTAGCCGATGTCACTTTCTTCAAAGGAATAGTGTCGGTGTTTTCCACCCGGGGGGTCACACCAACGAGTAAAACTTGTGTGCGTACTCCCCTTTCCAGATGGTGATGCAAGAAAAGACATAAAGATTTATCCTGGTTCGGGCAAGAGAAGGCCCTACGTCCAGCGGGGGGGAGTGTTTGTATTATCTTGCACCTAAGCGCTTGTACAGGGGTGAATACAGGCGAGGTATGAACTGAGATGGAGTAAGGTTGCTCTACTACGTATGTCTTGTGTTGTGTCGCGTGTCTCGTATCCGCTCCCGAACCTCCCCTTTTATAGTTCCAAGGAGAGGTCTAGGGTACATGTATAGGTGAGAGAGTAGGGGTCGATAGAGGTATGGCGCGCTGACCTACTCGAGGCCTCCATACCGGCGTGGTCTCGAGCCGTCTTGTCTTGGTACTTTGATGATGATTACGCGTGCCCCTGAATCCCGCTCCTGTGCGTCGTCCTGGACTGGTTTGTCTGATGCGCGCCTGTACGTCGTGGTAGCAGCTACGTCGGAGTGGTTGAGGTGCTGTCAGTCGTCGCCCGATCCTTCCCTAGGAAGGAAACGTGCCTACTCGAGGGTCAAGTGCCGTGTAACGCCTCGCTGGCCAGAGCGCTGACTTTGGGCGTCTCGAGGGGGTCTCGACTGGACGTTCCGACCCACTCCCTGCGCCCTGCCACGTTCTGGCTTGTTTGGTGGGGAAGGCTGCAAAAAGAACGACAGGACGGGTGCTTGTTCCCTATCACGCTTCCCATGACTGACGGGTTAGGTGTGAACGCGGCAAGCGCATTAAATGCCCTGGTTCCCATGCCCGCGTCGGACGGCGGGCGGCGTCCCAGCGCTCGAGGCCTTTAGACTGGTACGAGCCTGTTTCCGTATTCGACGGTAGCCGGCGCTCGAGCCCTGGTCGATTCGCAGGACGCTCTTTCGATGTTCGTGGCTACGGTCGTCGAGGACCGAGCGTACAACTAGGGGGGCGTCGAATCGGAGGCCTCGACTTTCATACGGATGCTCTCGCTATGCATATCAGTTAGGGTACCCCTTACTGATATCCTCGACAGTAGCCCCTGAGTCTCTATTCGAGCGCTTGCGCTCGAGTGGACGCTCTTTTTTGTTGTTGAATTTCCGTGGGGGCGCGCGAGCGACCCCACGGGGGTTGCCTGTAACTTCCCGCCTCCACGAGGCCAGGCCCTCTTACATCTGGCAACTTTTCTAGGATATAGTCACCCCCCATAGACCAACACTAGTCTTTTCTACACACTTTGTCCTCACTCGTGCGCACTTGGGAACTACTTCCCGGTCGGTCACCCATCGCTAAATTGCTCTAGGCCAAACACGCTTAACTTTAGAGTTCTTTCCAGATAGGCTCTCGGAAAAGAAGTTGCAACTTGTTGGTTTGAGTCTCCTATTAATCCTATTAAGCCCTGGGCCAGGTGTTACATCCTCACCCCCTTAAGAGATCGACGTCCTCGTCGATCAACCCCAAGCCAGGAACGTCTCCTCTTGGCCATGTCCGTGCATCCAGTGCCAGCGCATATGCCATGCTGTGCGACCACTCCGGGTCCACACCAGCCATGGACACCATGCCAGCACAACTGCGACACACGTGCCCGTGAAACCGCGAGAGTCGGCTCTGATACCATTCTGTAACGTCCCGCCTCCACGAGGCCAGGCCCGCTTACATCTGGCAGCTTTTCTAGGATATAGTCAACCCCCACAGACCAACACTAGTCTTTTCTGCACACTTTGTCCTCACTCATGCGCACCTGGGAACTACTTCTCGGTCGATCACCCATCCCTAAATTACTCTAGGCCAAGCACGCTTAACTTTAGAGTTCATTCGAGATAGGCTCTCGGAAAAGAAGTTGCAACTTGTTGGTATGAGTCTCCTATTAATCATATTAAGCCCTAGGCCAGGTGTTACATAGCCCCCGAGCCCTTGGAGGAGTTTTTGACTCCTTCGAGGGTTATATTGCCTAATCTGCGAAAGTGCTCTCGATGCCCATCGTGGAAGGCGAGCTGAAGGCCTGGATTGGTTTATTTCGCACAGGGGTCACGACGTACTTCCAGTGGAGCGAGCGTCATCTACCCGAGATTGAGTTCCTAGCGCGTAATCCATGTGAGAGCCCGTGCCCCATTCGAGGGGGTCGGCTGTAGCCCGGAGGTGTTCTCATAAAGCGGGGTCGACGTGGTCGGGGTTACTGGTCTCGTTCGATAGAGTCCAGCTGCTCGATGCCTCCCCTTAGGGGGATTCCTCTCGACCATCTCGTCCTCGCCTTGGACATCCCCAGCGAGTCCTCGAGGCGGCCCTCGTTTTTCGACCGCTCGCTAGGCATCCCTGACTCGGGTACTCGAGATCGGCTGTCGAACCCGTTCGGTGGGTCAGCCTGCGACCTCTCGAGGTTCTTATGAATACGTACCTTGGCTTACAGGGGAAGGAAAAGAAAGCGGTGGTTTGCCTTTTTGCCCGTTGGGCGCGCCTTTTTAGGCGGGAGCCGTTGTGACACTGTACTAGTGTGGAATTCGTAGCATCCCGTCTGTGAGAGAGATAAGGACCATTAGGCGGCGCATTTATTGGTGGAGTTACCGTATCAGTCGGATCCGTCTGTTGGTGGGTTGCCGTCTATAAATGTCCTGTGGTCTTTCTGCCGTCGCTCCTTCTGCCTTCTCCCTCCGTTCTTGCCTCTGCTTCCTTGCCATCTCACACGCGCGCACCCTCGAGCAGTAGTGAAGTTGCCCTTCTCCCATCTAAAAATGCCGGTGAGACTCATCGCTGCCGATGACTGGCGCCCGTCATCGATGACGGAGCACCGGCTGTTAGAGCTCGAGAGGGAGGGACTCCTGTGCCCGCGCACTTCGTCGTCGCGGCCAGAGTGGATCGCGCTGGCGGCGGACCACCGGGAGCCAAGGCCGCCCAAGGGCTATGTGGTCTCCTTCGCAAAGTTCCACCGCCACGACTTGGGCTCTCCTCCGAGCTGTTTCATGCGGGCGCTCTGCCTCCACTATGGGGTGGAGCTCCAGCATTTCTCGCCGAACGTCGTCACCGCTGCGGCGGTTTTTGCCGCGGTGTGTGAGGGCTACCTGGGGATGATGCCTCGCTGGGATTTGTGGCTCCACTTGTACCGGGGCGAGCTCTTCAATGCCCCTAGTGGAACCACATGGGTGAGGAAGCCGGTACGGGCTGGGTGCCTCAACCTGGTGCTCAAGACCGGCAAGTCGAAGAGGCCGTGCGAGTACATCCTAGTGGAGTTGACGTTGAATCATGCCGGATGGGACTCCCAATGGTTTTACTTACGGAACGACAACGACCTCTTCCACGCCTACACCGAGCGCTTGATCTCGGAGCGCCCGGGCCACTGGAGTTACGGCGTTGTCCAAGCCCACCAGCCGCGGCTCGACCCCATTCTCGACGCCCTAAAGAAGCTGCGTGAGGAGGGCTTGACTGCCGCGCTCGTCCTTTCCGCCATACATCACCGACGAGTGCTCCCATTGATGTCTCGGCTGTTGAGGATGGACGAGATGGGCCCTGGCGTCCTGTCTCTCGCCCTCGAGGCTTGCCAGATGTCTAATGAAGCGCCCGCGGACGATGAGGTCGTCGCCAGAGTCAGGGTGGCCGTTTCAGCCTGAACACGTCAACGGCTTCCCAATGAGGCCCGATCAGGGATCGATTGACCTGGAAAGTCCATTTCCTATGTATGGTTTCGATTCTCGATTTTCTTCGACCACTTTTAAGACTTATCTTTGCTAGTGCAGGGACCGATCGACGCTCGGTCCTTGAAGCCTCTGGTGAAGGAGGACGGCGTGGATCGTGACAAGAGGTGCGAGTCTGTGGAGAACCTGAAGTCTGTAAAGGACTTGGAAAAGAAGTTGGAGAAGAAGAAAAATCTCGCGCGACAAGCATTGGAGACTCTTCGAGCGAAGTCCAGGCAGAGGGGGGAGCCTGAGGAAGAATCACCCAATGAGGACGACGGTGGCGATGGTGATGACGATTGCGACGACTCTGAGGGGATGGCGTCCCATCTCGATCGGATCCTCGAGGCCCCGCCTCAGAATGGCGTCGACGTCCCGCAGACGGTAGTCCCAAAGGGGGCGCCAAGCGGGTCTCGTGAGAGTCAACAGAGGGAGTCATCCCCACACCGCTCCCGCGCTGACACTCCCCCAGAGCCTGTGCCAGGTCGGACCATCCCCTGCCCCCAACCTCCTCCCGCGTCTAAGGCGGGCCACCAGGTTAAGTCCCTGGTGACGGGGCCGCTAACTCGTGGTCGTGCCACGGCTTCGAGTAAGGGGGAAACGGATCGCGGGAGTACCAGTCCAGGCGCTGGCCGGGCGGGAGACGCCGAGCCGAGACTGGCGCCCGCTCGCGAGGAGCTGGGAGCCTCGATGCAGGGTGGCTCGAGGCCTGCTAATCGAGGGACCGGTAGGCGGGTCGCCCTTCCTGTGGGGTAAGATTTTCGATGTTATGATTCTCACCTTTTGATGTCTTTGCATTTTCTCGGGTTACGGCTTCTCTTACGCTTGTTCCTCTCTCCTCAGGTTGAAGCGGATGCTCGAACAGGCCCAGCCCTCGATGGCCAAGAGGCTTAAGGTGGGAGCGGTCTCCAAAGACTTAGGTTAGCCGTTCATTCCCGTCATCTTGGGAGTCGTGTTGCCCTTATGTCGATCATCATGACGACTGACTTTTTGCTTTTGAGTGCTTATAGGCTCCTCTGATCCTCGGCCGTCGACTGGTGTCGAGGGCGCCCCGCCTCGTCCATTGGTGGGGGAGTCCACCCCGCCTTCGCCGAAGCGGGTCGAGGTGCCTCGTCCTCAAGAGCAGGAGGGAGCCCCCGAGCCTCCCCGATTTGGGGTCGAGGGGGATCCTATCACAATAAGTGACGGGTCCAGCGGCGACGGGCCTTCGAAGGATGCCCGCCCCATGGACGAGGAGGTCGAGGCTTCTCCCGTCGTGAAGCGGATGCCTTGGCCCATCGGGCTTCACTCCGTCGAGGAGCAGAGGAAGAGAGGAGAGGAAGACGCAGCAACAGCTGCAGGAGGGGCAGCAGCAGCCGCAGTAGGAAGGAGAAGAAGGAGAGGAGGGGCGGCGGCCAGAAGGAGCCCAGCTCGAGGAGCTGCTGGAGCAGGATCGACAGTAGGAGCTACGGGAGCTCTAGGAGCAGCAGCAGAGGAGCCAGCAGTTGGAGGCGCTGCTCAAGCCACCACCACGCAGTCTGCCCTGGCCAGTGCCGCCAACGCCACAAGAGCCTAAGACCGGGGAGGAGGGTCTGCCGGTCTATGGTCCTCCGACTCTGGCGTGGCTCCGTCCAGGAGCGCCCACTTCTATCCCGGTGGAGCCAGGGCAGGCGGATGGCGTGGTGGCGCTTGCTTGCATGATGCGCACGGTCTACGGTCTACGGCATCGAGGGGATCGCTCCCAGATTTCTCCGAGAGCGACGGCCGTGGGAGGACCACAAACCCTCTGAGGAGGATGAGGCCGGGATGTCGGGGGGTGACGCTACCAACGAGACCGGGACCTGGAAGATAGTGGATGACGACGGGCGATTCCCCTCCCTTATCGACCTATTTTTACGTCATGGGGGGTCGCTCGAGACGGTCCACGAGCTCATCCGGGGTGTTAAGGCGCGCACAGAGGAGGAGATGGAGAACTGGTGCCCCGACCGGATCCGCATCCGGGCCTCCACCGACCCGTTCGAGCCTAACATTTTTATGGATGATCGAAAGGAGGCCGAGAAGTGGGAGCATCTTGAGGAGCTTTGCCTCTGGATTAAGCATGTGGTGGGTCTCCTGTCCGATGTCGTCAACAATGGGCTTGGCCCGGCCTACTTTGTAAGTGTCTTTGGGCATTACTTATTATAGCATGTTTTGGTTTTATGTTCATACTGTTCCACTGCTGGCTCACAGGATCTGAAAGAGACCTCCCGCATCAAGTCAAGCTTTATCCATGCGACGTGGGGCGGCTACGAGCAACTCCCTCTCCTCAAGGACCAACTCCTGGAGTCGCAGGAGAAACTCCTCAAGGCTTACAAGGAGCTTTTGGTGCATGAGGAGGTGAAGAAGGAGAGGGAGGCCGCTCTGGCCGAAGCTCGGGAGGCCTCGAGGAAAGTGGTGGAAGAGGCTACGCTGTTGAGGGAGCGGACCGTGTCGGTCGAGGAGGCTGCATCGAAGGCTCGGGAAGAGGCCGCATTCTATAAGGATGCAGCCGCCGATCTTGACAAGGTAAAGGTCCTTATCAAGGCTGACCTTGCCTCTGCTCGAGAGGCATTCCAGGAGATGAAGGTGGAGTGCGTGAAGGGCAAGATTGCTCGAAGCGCCGTAGAGGAAGCCAAGAAGAAGGCCCTCGAGGATCTCGAGGCAGAGTAGGCTTGATCTCGCAGCCTCTCTGACGACATCGACCATCTGTAGAGAGCGTTGTTGGAGAAAGATGGAGCCATTGGGCAGGCGGGCAAGGTGATCGAAGACCTGCGGGTCGCAAATACCGACCTGGCGCGCTCCTACAAAGGGATAGAGAGGGCCAACATCGACCTTGTTGATGAGAATACAGCCCTAGAGGAGAAGATTCGCGGTATGTTTGTACCCTCGTGTTTCCTTTCCATAGCGTACTTTGTGTTATCTAACTTCTCTATGTCTGTCTTTGTAGGGCTTAAAGATGAGCTACTTGCTGCTCAAGTTGAGGCCCGCTCCACCAAGGCTCAGCTCGAGGGGGAGGTCGCTTTGAACGGTCGGCTGTGGACGGCGACAAGCGATCTCTCGGCCTCCTGGGAGCTCGTGCCCGTGGACGAGTCGAGGGAGGCAGCTCGAGGCGACGCACTGGTCGATCAGCTATGCTATCTAGGTGCTATGCTGAGGGACCGGGTGCGGGACGCCCTTCATACCGGGGTGAAGCGGGCAATGGCGGTTGTATGCTCAGGCTTTTCCTACGATATGGAGGTGGTGTCCCATGGCTTTGTCAAAGACATTTCCAAGACCGACGCAGAGAATGAGGAGAGGCTCCATGCCTTGATCGACAACGAGGAGGCTCCTGGGGAAAGGCTGGCGAGGCTGTTCGAGCCGGAAGTACTTCCTCCTGAGACTAGCTCGGGCGTATACGAGGGTGGTGAGGGCCGAGATGCAGACTGAGGCCTGCGAGCCTACTATGGGTGCTAAGGCCCCTTGTACAGTACTTATTATTCTGTCTTAAGTGTTACTGTGTTTTGAGTGGTTTATAAGATCTCTGAAT
>Ga0182004_10005597_pt1 | contig 10222 bp, 5 predicted proteins | sample Sormic07211540_1_FD_120479 | JGI IMG/M metagenome (GOLD analysis project Ga0182004, IMG submission 120479) | Endophyte microbial communities from Sorghum bicolor roots, Mead, Nebraska, USA - 072115-40_1 MetaG | ecosystem: Host-associated > Plants > Roots > Unclassified | place: USA: Nebraska...
AATGAAATACATGACACGCATATTAAAAAAAACACTCCGGTGGATAAGCTCAGCCCACACTCCGTTATTCGCAATCTGACCTCCTCGCCGAGATAAGCCCACAGCTCACATACTCCGTTTTTTTTTTCCTTTGACAACACAGCCCACGCTCCGTTATTCGCATCGCCTCGTCGTCGGCGTCACGAGCCACCTGACCCACCTCCTCGTCGGCGTCGACATCGTAGACCACCGTCCCATCCCCTCCGGCCCTCCCCTATGGGTTCCAACGCCCAGGTACGGCGGAGAACAGCCGAACAGGCGCGATCCGACGCGAACCAATGCGACCCCCTGCTGCTACGCCTCCCGCGCTCTCCACGGGCAACCGGAGTGGGCTCCGTTCGCCTCGACCGCTCGACTCGTCGTCGCCCAGCCGCGATTCTCTTTCTTCTCAACGGTAATGTATCTCCTCCAGTCCCCAGTCTCCACCTCTGTGATTATCATGTTTCTCGTTATACTACTGTCGATTCGGAACCGCTGCGGTGCCAAACGGTGAGTGAGCGGCGCGGCGGCGTGCACCCGGTGGCTGGGGGGCGCGTGGTTCAAAGCAAACTTCGGTTCGCATCTCGCCGGTTCATAGGCGCGTTGCCTGTCGTATCTTAGTTGGAATGGACGCTGGGTGTGTGAGGCCCTTAGCACTTAGCAGGCCGGGTCAATCTGCTAGTTCTCAGATGGTGCGCTATCTGAGCACGCAGGATGGCCATGTCCATGTGGCATGGTCTCCTTCATGCTTAGACACAAATGAGTTGTTTGTAAGTGAACACCTTTTCTCATAATTGCTAATACGAACATCATAATCTTTATTGAGGTGGGTAATATAGGAAGATGACCTCCAAATACTGTGTTTGTTTCATATGATACGAGTCAATTACTCTAGAGCTTAGCTGCCAACTAACATCTCATATATTTTCAACTGTTTTGTGGATTAATTTCTGAATTGTGAATGTTATTGCCTTGATGTTGATGTTTCTCTGTATCTGTTCTTCAGCTTGATCCCAGGAACCTGTTAAATCAACAATAAAATATTGTTAAGAAATGGTAAATGTCTAACAGAACTGTTCTCCTAGAATAACATGCCTGATTTCTCGTGTAAGTGTAGAAAGAACACAAACAGAGGGAGGGGTTGTTGTGATAGTGAATTTATGTGTGCCTCTTTCTTGTATATGGCAAGGAGGTGGAACATGATCTTTTTGTACTGTTTGTGTTGTTTTTTTAATTTTTCATAGGCTTGTATCGCTTATTTCTTAAAATAGCCATTGTGTGAAGTGATGGACAAGCATTTCGTCACTCATTTAACTTAGAAAGAGACCTTTTCTTTTTATTAGCAATTAGCAATGCTAGAGGCACTGATTGAGATACATAGCTTGCTTATGGCCTGCAGCACCTTAGGAAAGAACACTCCTCTCCTAAAAGGCATTTGTTCTAAACCAAGGATATATCATGTGAGGAGAAGTATTTCTTTTAGATTTTGAGTATTCCTCAATTTTGATACTTCGACCTTTTTAGACTTTGTGCTTGGTGTTGGATGACTTGTTAATGCCCAATGCTCAACCATTGTCATCTATCTAGAGAGAGGACCCTTTTGGATCTGAGAGATTTAGTGTCTATTTAACATCTACTGCTATATTTTTCTAAAATATAAAGTTTCTGTCCTACCTTCTGCCACCAACACCGCTTTCCTTTTGGCAGTTGAAGTATAATGCAGCAACTGGTGCTCCAAGATTGTAAATTGCTGAGAAGTCTCTGATGTTGAAATTTTGCCGCCATCCTGGTGCATAAACTGTTTGTCTTGCTTGCTGTTTGAATAGCACAAAAACAATTCGATGAATTCCAGCTGGTGGCCTTGGGCTTTCATAGGGGACTATTTCATTGCCTGAAAAAGTGTGTATTCCTTATTAGAATGCTTTGCTGTAATTTGTAAGGTGAAGGCTAGCACTAGCCATTTTGTACTAATGACTCTTTCTAACTGTTTTTCACATTGAAGTTATTGCTATAGGTAGCAATAGCTTCATCATCCCACAGAAAATACCATGATGTCAGATCCTCAACTTGAGGTGCTGTTGGACAAATAACAACCGTGCAACTGCTTAACCTGCATCAAAATAGGTGCAGTCACATATTAGAGTGGGGTTCATCCCCCTCTCTCTAAAGTGCTTTGCATTTGATTCGTAGGTATGCATTATTAAAATGAGTCTCTGTAAGTGTAGTCTTCAACAAGGTTATCTAATTGTATTCTCTCAATTGCTGAATGATGCTTAATCCAAAAGGTAGGAGATTTTATGAAATTGCATTCAAAAGAGGCAAGCTGTAGCTACTATGGAAATTAAGGAGATTGAACCAAACCAGAAAGTCTGATGAAAAGATAATGCCAGCTTTTTTCTTGAACCTATTAAATTCACCTAGCATGCATTTGGCCAGATAGTATTTGATGCAGCTGTCAGATCCTGGTATTTTACATGACACCACTTGTCACTAATGTCGGAAAAATTTGACAGATTTAGTTCAGTACAAAATTCTTGAACTTACTACAAGTCCATGCGTGCATGTTTCTTCAAATATTGACATCATCTGTAATACTAAGCATGGATGCCAGGCATAATAACTTGCACACAACATAAGATAAATGCATGAAGGGTTTTGGAAAGTTTTACTGTAAATGATGTGTTACATAGCATCTTTGAAATGAAATTCATATGACCATTTGCTGACCAAAGCAGTTCCTTCATCAAAGCCTTGTATGTCTTTCATAGCAATTATTATTGTCAAATTCTACATGTTACATTTGCAATTGTGGTTCTTACATAGTTTCTTGAATCCTTTAATATCATCAGATGTTTTGCCATTTGATATGCATTTAACTGACCACATGATTTGTTGCATTTCCAAGAGCAAGGTGCTGGTGACACATTTAAATTAAGTGGATGATGCCACGTATCATGTATATTTAATTATGATACAACATGATTCTGGAGTTATTTGTGCTGTTGTGTGCAACAATAATGTTTGAAGATGCAGCCTAAAAAAAGTTTAAAAAGATCCATGTGTTAAATGCTAATTCAGTAAGAAGAGGTTACGTAAGGCGTTACCCACCAAAACGTATGTCTCTTGCCTCTGGTATATCTGTCACCAACCTGTAGAAAATAAACAAGATGAAAAGAAACAAGAGCCTGTCTTTAGATCTTTGATTGCAATCAAAATTCTTATGCACTATGTAGATAATTAAGTAAATGACTATAATCGATAAAATTAAGTATACAACTATGTAAAACATACATGACATTGGAAGATTGATGTTCATGTAAGAGGTAAACTTGAGTGTTTTCTATTAACAACAGCTGATGTGCTAATTCACAAGTCACACTAATAAATATAATCTGTTATATGGATTTTTATATACACTCTGGTGGTTGATTCCTAGTAGCAAGTAGCAATATAGGATTTGATCAATTAATCAAATGAAATACTTCATTGCTGCAAATGGCAATCATGTTACATTATTCTCTTTGTAAATTAAGCAATTATAGTTGTAATTTGAGTGTGCTAAGTAGTATGCTAGCAATATAAGTCAATGTCACCATAGTATAACCAGTATCAATACCACTTGGTTCTTTTGATGAATTCTTTGAACTCTAGTCTAAGCAGTGTAAGCCTTTATCCCCATAGTTCCAGACTATCAAAATAAGCGTAAAACTTTAACTTGATGCATGCATATGCAATATCTTTCATGTCGATCTTGTACCTAATGCCTTATCTGATTAAATGCTATAGCAGTTTACCTTATTCTGTTTGATAATTGTAGCCACTGAGAATTATAATATTAAAGTGGTCAGGTTACAATTTGGGTCGATGACTGTTCTCTTTAATTCATCCATGAAATAGTTAATTGACAGATTTTTATATATCACCGTACAGAGCATCTTGTCCATACAAATTTTGTAAGATATCTTCTCGACGAATTTAGAAACTAAAAATATCTGCAATTACTCATTTTATTTCTGCAATATTACTCATTCTATTTCAATACTACAGATATCAATTCAACTTGAAACTAATATTTGTTCATAATAAAATGATATTCTGAACAACGATACTTAGGTTAAGCGAACTATGGTGATAGAAAACAAAAGTTACACTATCGCAGAAACTGTGCTTTCTTACCCAATAGCATACATAACAAGAGTTCTTCAGATGTTGATGGATGGAAAAGAAACACCCCCCTCCTTTTTTGAGAGGGCTGCATCCAATCCTGCAGGTTATCTAGGTAAGGGGTTCTTGAACTACAAACATAAAAATAATGTGCCAATTGCCAAGCAGCATTCATTTGTTTCTTTCGGAGAGGTGGTGCTATCCAGAGTTTGGGAAAGATGCAACTCAACACAGTACTTGAATAACAAATATAATAAGCTCACCAATGCAGATATTCCCTGTACTCTGGTTTGCTCGGACTTGGTGCATCAGGATCCACCATAACCTTAGAAGAGATAAGTTTGAACTTTAGCATTTGTATTTCATGTGTTATAAAGGAGCCAAGACTTAATTCTAGAGAGCAAATGGTAGGGGTTTAAAAAAGAGAGTGCTTTTGATGACCTTACTGGAAGGTGAATTTTTTTTAACCAAAATCAGCCATAAGTCGCGATAAAGCACAAGTTGTTTAGCACTTACAGCCATGTTCTGCATGTGCAGCATATGTTGTGCGTGCACAATGTGTCTGTGAGCAAGCTAGAGCTGTACGGGTGTGGGAGTAATTTATCTGTGACTTTCCTTAGTTTTTTTTTACCATGGATTTAAAGAATGTTCACAGGCAGAGGCAGTAACATGAGAGCGTGCCATGCAACGAATGTACTTGTAAGGGCATACCAGAGAGTACAAGCAAGATAGGGTGCAGAAGCATATTCTAAAATAGTATGTAGGGTACATGAGCTTTTCATCAGCAAAAGGATTCAGTGTGGCGTTCTTTGTACAACCAACAAATACCATTCAGTGAGATACTCTGTTTTTTGTTCTCAAAACAACATTCTGTTCAACCTAATCAATAATTCATAATTGTTGAAAGTTATACATATTTATATAAACCAACATTTGTGCAAGTTTTATTGCTTATTCTAAGTATGTCTATGTTGTATTTTTTTTCTTAAAGAGAAAATACATGAAAAATAAATTAAAGTTTGGGTGCATGGATCACTCTAAGAACTACTCTGGTTATAGTATGCGTTATCTCTTCTCACATGAGAGTAAACTTTTTAGTTGAACCTTTTCTTGCAATCAAAGTCATGTTTCACCTTACACAATGCAATGCGAAAACACATGCACACTACATATCAGGATCCTGCAATCTACTATGGTCACTTACAAGTGTGTAGAGCTTTGTTTGGTCGTGGCCTTCAATCTCAACATGTGGTGCATTGAACACAGCAGATGCTCGTAGTCCAGTGCCATTTGTGATCTCCTTGTCACCATAATTAATCCTCATTGTTGCTGACTTTATGAAAGGATCCAACACATCACCAATTACCTGGCTCAATGCCAAAGGATCCCTTCCTCGTGACATAGTTCAGTACAAAATTGAGTTGATGGCTATAGAAGAGAGCTTTGTTGATCCACTACTAGGTGGAAATTATAGTGTGGTGGAAGGGCTACCAAATGATATTTTTTCTGTGGGAAGAACAGAGCAGTTCTTCGTAAATTTATATTAGTTTGGAAGCATCCACTTTATGTTCGCAACATTCCATTGAGCACTATAAGAAGATAGAATCTTGCTTTTAATATTATATTATCATTTTCCCTTATAGTTGCTTCTTTGTTGCATGGACATGTAGAGCACCTATCAACCTCCAGATGGCCTAGTTGTAGTTGAAGCTGTACGATCTTTGTGAATGATATCTATGGTCAGTTTTTCATGCATATATTCTCCAAAGATCAGGGTATGTTTAAAGCTCCAAGAGTTAGCCTCCCCTGCATGGCACCTTGCCTGGGCTTGGCCAAAGGTTCACAATGTGTCATTTCATGTTCAACGATGCTTCTCTGAGTGGTGAGCACATAGATGGAGAAAGATTCTTTGGATCAGCATCACAATGCAGCAGTACGAAACCTGGGGAGGTAGAGTCAGGTCATTAGCAATCTTGTTTCTTCTCTTTCTTTGCTTTTCCTTGACGGCAATTGAAGTATCGAGCACTTCACTCTTCAGCTTTGATTGAAAACTATTATGTGGACTTGTTCCATAAGACCCTAGTTCATGTTCTTAACTACAATAGCCCCCATACATGCATGACTTCTCTGTTCATTTTCAGTTTTAAATTTCTATTTTTATGTTCTAACGTGTTTTTCCATTTACATACCTGTGGCATTTTCATATATTCGTATGTTGCTACTTTGTCCCTCGTCCGCAGAGTACAGATGTATACATGTAGAGGATTATTCGGACCAAATAGGAACCAAAGATGCATCTCCTGGCATGAGTCGACGCATCAATGTCTTAATATCATCAGATGGACTTATTCCAGATTCCTCACAGCATTTAAAATGCCTATGCAAGAAGAAATTACACTTTCGATGGCGCGAATGGGCATTTAGAACTTCTGAGAATAGTCATATCAATGCCATGGAGCTTGCATTCAAGTTGTTCCAGCCAGAACACATTCTGCCTCGCCCCTCTACATAAGCGTTAATATCTGCAACTGCTAAAAACAATTCATGCAGATGTGTTTTTTCGTCCAGCAGGGAATAAAAGGTGAGGGCCACTGCCTGCTAGATCATATACCTTATACTCTACTTTATACTCTAAACAATATCCTCTACCTTATACTCCACTTTGTCATCGGTTTCATAATAAGTACACCGTACTGTCCCAGGCTTCTTTCACCTTTTTCTGAACAGCATATAAATATATACTGGAGTACTGGACTGTAAGCAACAAATGTATGAAAATCAATTACATGCATATGCATCAGGGTTCTCATTTTGTTCCAGCACTCATAACTGCACAGAGTGCAATCTGGTTTAGATAACTACTACATAGTTTGCACGTGTACTCTGGCAGAGTTGCTTGAAGACATGCAAGTTTGTTGTGAGAACACAAAACCCTTTTGAAGGGAATATACTCGACGTCTAACAGTCTCTTGGAATAAGGTACTGTCTTGCAGATCAGATGGGCATCTCCGCCAGGACGTTGCAAGCAGAAAGGTAGAAGATCACCTTTGAATTTTGAAAGTTCTGACATCCCAAGGGGGCGAAAGGCACCAGGGAATTTCCCCGCACTGCAAACAGCCTACACCCATACCCAGCTTCTGTGGATGAACTCTTGCCATGCCAACCGTTGGTCCTCCCTCGGCTCTCTCTAGATTGTTCACCAGCCAGCTGGAAATGCTGCTAAAGTTAGTACATCATTTCTAGGTAAGAGCTGAATTTATTCTACCGGTGGGCAATCTTATCATTCTGAAAATCTGCATCGAAAAGATGCTATGTAAAGCTTATAGCACACTTTTGATTCGTGTTTCAGCTGCTAATAGCTAATGCTCCTGGGGCCCTATGCTTGTTTGCTGTCTGCAAATGTATTTGTCACAAGTTTACAAGATTGAATTTTGGCATTGAATTGGATGATTCACATCACCAATTCCTCGTGTCAATTCTTCAAGGCTGAACAATGCATGATGGTTCTAGCTTAGAGGTAAGACCTTTGCAATATATACGTGTGGACTGGTTGATCCAGATTGGTTACACTTCATTTCAGGGTTTGTTTAGACTGGTGGCCCCTGGCAAACGTGAGACATGAACCTCAAGTGAAGACGAAGTGGTAAGATTCTGGGACTTCTTCTTGCAGCGAAGTGAATGAAGACGAGGTGAACGTCTGCAGTCCACACCAAAATGAACTTGGACAACGTGTGCGGAAAAGGACGAGAGCTCGCTTGCACTCCATCGGTACTATGTGTTCCGTACTCCATACAGGCTAGTGGACAAGAACGAGGCCAAAGGAAACGCCAAGCAGCAATGGCTAGTGTCTGATAAAATGTCGATTTGATAGAGAGAATAATCAATCTAAAAACGTTGATGTGATGTGATGCCAAAGTAGAAAAGGCTATAGTTGCCCAATTTCCATTCGGGGCTATTTGGACCGGGTGGATTCGGCGTTTGGGCCCAATTGTACGCACCAGGGCCGTAAGATGATGGAGCCATTTGGAAATATTTGCATGTTTTTATACGTATAAGAATACTTCTGTCCGTTATTTTCTACGTATAATAATACTCATTCTAATTTTTTCTAAATCAAAAAATTTTAAATTTAACTAAAAATTATAATATGAAATAAATATTATTAGATTCATCATGATATATACTTTCATGGTAAATCTATTTGGTACTATAAATGTTGATAATCTTCATTATAAATTTGGTCAAATATAAGATACTTTCATTTAGAAAGAAAAACTAAGTGTGCCTCTTTACGTGTCAGAGGTAGTATACTAAGAAAAGCAATAGGTATTCATGATTAAAAGAGTAGAGTGCGAATCTTCCTTACTGATATCTAACCTTTATATATTATAAAAAAAACATCAGCCATCTAGACCTTGTTTGGATGCTAGTATCCTACTAAAATTAACAGACTAAGAGCTACCACGGGCTAGCAGCACTGGATTTTTTTTTTATCATCAATGTCTGAATGCTCGTTACCCTTGAGTTTTTATTAGGACAGTTCATGCATCACCCTTAAGTGCAGCATCAAGATGAGCACAAGAAGATCTTGTTGTCTAAGGAGCACACAAGGTTACAACTAAATTGGAAGCAGGATTGGATTGGAGGAAAAACAAAGAAATTAAGAATCACACGAGGACACAGGTTCATCGTGCTTGAGAAGATGAACTGTTCAAAAATCTACTTATGGCCAGCTCCTCACGTGGAACAACATACATATAGTCTTATACTTCATCCTTTTTCGCGTAAACAGAAGTGCTACAATTGTAACGAGAAAGATTATAAGCCAGTCCAAACCTATTTAAACAACTAAGGCCCCGTTCGGTTCTGCAGGATTTCATCAGGAATTATTCCATTTGATCAATACTTATATAAATTTGCAAAGCAATTCTAGTAGGATTCATTCTAGGCAATGATTCCATGCCAAACGAACGAGTCCTAAGGTGGAACTAATTCCATCATAAGACAACACATGGACCACAAACATGTCAAAACTAGAACACCAAATGAGGCAATTTATAGAAACGGCAACCAAGATAAAATAAATCATGAGTGTAGCAACAAATTGGTCTAATTGTGCTTTGTTTGCTAGGCTTAGGGCATGTTTGTTTGAGCTGCAACTTTTGAGTTTTTTGCTAAAAATGGCTTTCTAACTTTTGGTCTTTTTCTATGTATAAAAGTCAAGAAATTCTCATCGAATATTAAAAAATTGTACATATAGAAAACTCTAAAGGAATAAAAAAGGAGACTCATGCCATTATTTTTAAATATTTTAAAGTAATATAAGTTTTATGATGAGGATAATTAATTTAGTCATTGTGGTTGGACTTTGTTATGGATTTCTAGCCACATTCTGCTTAGGTCCTTCTTAGTGGTCATTTAGCAGGACTCCTTACAAATTATTCTCCATGAGAATCACTCCTCCCCGAGTAAGGAGGAGGCAAGAATTACTTCTTCTCCATTTGCACTAGGAGAGAGGGTTAAAAAAGCATGTTCTCCACTACTCCCTATTCAAAATCCACAATAATCACTCTAGAATCAATTCTCACGTACTCCCCCACCATAATCAAGTAGAATCACTCTGCTAAATAATCAAGGAGCGGAGTCAAAGAATTTAGGAGTAGAGCTCTGCCAAACAGGCCTTAAGTCTTCTTTATCAAATTTTAGGTTAGAGAAGAAGGAAATATTTTATGACTACTGCAGTTTCATTATGGGCAGCTCATGATCTTTATATTGATCTATTATCCACCTCTACATCTATTCTTTCTTAGCTAAACAAATGGAAGATCCATCCAATTTTGTTATATCATGGACTCGAAGACAAATCAGCTTTTGACTCTTGGATAACAGAAGCTAGATAAATATTGAAATGAATAAATGACTAAGTAATAATACTGACAATTCGCTTGGAGGCCTTCAACTTTTAGAGGCCAAATACGGTCATTTAGGATGAGCATGTTGTTGGTCTAACACCTCTCTCTCTCTCTCTCTCTCTCTCTCT
>Ga0182004_10005598_pt1 | contig 10220 bp, 10 predicted proteins | sample Sormic07211540_1_FD_120479 | JGI IMG/M metagenome (GOLD analysis project Ga0182004, IMG submission 120479) | Endophyte microbial communities from Sorghum bicolor roots, Mead, Nebraska, USA - 072115-40_1 MetaG | ecosystem: Host-associated > Plants > Roots > Unclassified | place: USA: Nebraska...
AGAACCTACCACCGTCCCAGCTAAGGAGGAAAACGGTCGGAAACGGTCGAAAAACTCCTAAATTGTTTTCTATTTTTACATTTGAAATACGAAAACGAAAACGAAAACGGTAAAGTCGGACACAAAAACGAACGCGAACTTACGAAATATCAAGAATTTCGAAAACGAATCAATTCGAGCGGATTTATGTCGAACACGGTCGATATACGAAACTCAATACGAAATACTGATATGTAGTACCAAGTGCATAACTAAGTATATACACGATCAAGTTTAAGTGCATATAATAATTAAAAGTGCATGATCCTTGATCTTAGGTATTTAATACAATAGCCCACACATAAATAAGAACAAGCAATTAATACCTAGCAGGAACACAGCTAGCCACCAGTAGAAAGAACGCAGATGCATGGTGAGTAGTCTGTAATTGGGTTGTGTGACCGTGAAGTTGACTAAATTCGGTCTAAACCAAATTTTGAATTCGAAATATTTCAAATTAAAAGTAGAAAAGTAGAAAACGGTCGAAAAATGTCTAAACTGTTTTCTACTTTTACATTGGAAAAAGTCTATTCACCCCCTGAACTATGGGGTGGTATCTAATTTAACCCCTCAAACTATCAAACAGTCTAATTTACCATCTGAACTATCCAAAACCGTTCAAATCACCCCCGGGCGGTTTTTTATGGTTGTTTTGCTACAGTACCGTGGTTTTGACTTTTTCTTTTTTCCTATTTGTTTTCATATATTTTTTGAAAAACCATAGTAAATCACAAAAAAATTATAAAATAGAAAATCTAATTTTGTTATACTCCACATGAGTAGATCTACGTAATGAATATATAATATGGTATACTTTAATATAAATCTTTTCTGTAGCTTTAAATTAGTTAGAAAAATCAAATTTTATCTCTAATTAATTGGAATAATTCATAGCTGCAGCTTTTGTGGTCCAATTGTGGTGAAATTTTTATGGTGGACTAATTATTCTATGCTTGAACTATACTAAATATTTCATACTCATAGGATCATGTATAACAAAGTTTATTCAGGTTTATTCAGGTTAATGCTTGTTAAATATAAATAAATCTATAACTAAATTATACATGATCCGATGAGCATGAAATATTTACTATAGTTCAAGCATAGAATAATTAGTCCATCAAAAAAATTTTACCACAATTGGACCACAAAAGCTGCAGCTATGAATTATTCCAGTTAATTACAGATAAAATTTGATTTTTCTAACTAATTTAAAGCTACAGAAAAAATTTGTACTAAAGTATACCATATTATATATTCATTGCGTAGATCTACTCATGTGGAGTCCAACAAAATTAACTTTTCTATTTAATATTTTTTCTGTGATTTACTATGATTTTTCAAAGATTATATGAAAACAAATAGGAAAAAAGAAAAAGTCAAAACCACGGTTCCTGTAGGAAAACCATGGTTACTGTAGCAAAACCGCCGTAAAAAACCACCTGGGGTGATTTGAACGGTTTTGGATAGTTCAGGGGTAAATTAGACTGTTTTATAGTTCAGGTGGTAAAGTAGACACCACCTCATAGTTCAGGGGGTGATGTAGACTTTTTCCTTTTACATTTGAAATACGAAACATCTAAAATACGAAAGCGAAAACGGTAAAGTCGCACAAGAAAATACGAATTCGATCGGATCTAATATAGAAAGCGGTGCGGTTTGGTTCGGGATATTTCCATTCTATTTTCATCCTTAGTCCCAGCAAGACCACACGCTCCAGAAAAGACTACAAGACAAACACCAAGAACTTATGGATAAAGAAGAAATCTACCACATCCAGAGAGCTAAGAAGCACTGGGCTACCGCAGGTGATAGAAACATATCTTTCTTCTATAAAGCCATTATAAAGAGAAACCGGAAAAATAGTATTACCCACCTTATAAACCCAGATGGATCACACTCTACTACCTCGGAGCAAATTCAAAATACTCTTACCAACTATTTTACTAATATCTTCTCTTCCCAAAACTCTTATCAGTATGATGCAGGTACTCCCCATAGAGATATTCCTACTAATAACCAACCTGCACCAGGCCCTCAGAACAATCGGGTCATACAAGAGCATGTACAAGTCACTAATGACGAATCTTTCATGTATAGTTACTCCATCCCCACTAATGACGAAATACATTGTATCATCAAGCAGATGAGGAACAATGCGGCTCGTGGACCAGATGGTCTTAATGCCGCCTTCTAAAATCTTCCTGGGAATGGACTTCACAAGTTATTTCCAAACTGGTGACTAATTTCTATTCTAATGCTCACATGCCTTCTGATCTCAATCACACCTTCATTACTCTTATTACCAAAAAAAACTAATCCTGTCCTTCCTCAGGACTTTAGACCTATTAGTTTATGTAATGTGATTTACAAAATTATATCCAAAACCTTGGCTAATAGAATAAAAGATCACCTGCCGAATTATATTTCCAAGGCTCAATCTGCTTTTGTACCTAATAGACATATTTCTTCAAATATAATCATTGTGCAGGAAATCATCCACTCTTTCAATTTAAACACTTGGAAGGATCACTCATTCATCCTAAAGTTAGATCTCGCAAAAGCTTTTGACAGACTTGAGTGGAACTTTATCACATCTGCTCTAAGAAGGATAGGATTCAATAACCATTTCATTAGCCTCGTTAATGCTTGCATATCTTCTCCCACTTTTGCAGTACTTGCTAATGGTGAACCAACTGACTCCTTCACTTCTCAGAGAGGACTGAGACAGGGCTGCCCTTTATCCCCTTACCTTTTTGTTATAGCTATTAATGAATTATCTATTAGACTTCAGCAGGCCCTCCAAGATAACAATCTCTATGGAATTTCTATGGGTCCCAATGCCCCTAGACTTCAGTCGTTATTAATTGCAGATGACCTTATTATTTGTGGTAAAGCGGACGTTCACGAGGCCCAGGTAATAAAAACCATTCTTAACGACTTTTGCTGCCAATCAGGTCAAACACCCAATATTACTAAATCTTACATTTACTTCAGTAAGAATGTGCCTTCAGCTCTTAAAACTCAGGTCAAAGCGGTGTTTCCAGTTCAAAATTTGAGACTCAATACTCTTCACCTGGGTCGCCCCATTATCTTTAGCCACAAAGATAAAAACAGGGCCTATAACTTCATTTCAAATAAATTCTTTGCTAAATTTGGAACTTTGAAAGCTAACACTCTCAATCATGCAGGTAGACTCCAATATATTAAATCAGTTTTTTCTTCAATTCCTATTTATTATATGTCTAATGTCCTTTTCTTCAAAAAATTTTATTGAAAAATTTAACTCTATTATGAGAAGATTCTGGTGGGCAAGAAAATCAATCCACTCCAATACCCTATCAATCATGGGAGGACATCTGTAAACCTACTCAGCAAGGTGGTCTTAGGATTAGGGATATGGAACTGGTGAATCAAAGCCTCCTCATCAACTCTGCTTGGAACATAGCCACCAATAAAAACCCTCTGCTTTCTGATATTCTTAAAGCCAAATACTACCCTTCTACTTCCTTCTAGAAGGCCACTGCCAATGGTCCCAAATCTATACATTGGTCATCCATTCTAAAGGTTAGACACCACCTCACCTCCAATGTCATATACCAAATTCACAATGGCAACACCTCTATTTGGTCTCAACTGTGGTGCTCCATTTGTGAGAACATCCATGACTCTCTCTTCTTGCCTATCATGAACCATCCTCTGCCTGCCAAAGTCTCTGATCTCTAGAACCAGAACTCCCAAATCTAGAATCACCAACTTCTTAGCAGCACTTTCAATGATCAGGTTGTCCATGCTATTGAATCTACCCCTCTTGTCCGTCATAATGACAATGATATCCTTAGGTGGATTACGACCAAAGATGGCATTTGTACCTCCAAAGCTGCCTACTCCCATCTTACTTCCCTGCAAACTCACCAGCTTCCCAATCAAGGACCCAGAAGCATCACGGAGGATGCCAACAAAATTCTTCACAAGATTTGGAATTGTAAGTTAATCTCTCCAATTATTAAAACCTTTGCTTGGAGACTAACAAGAAGAGCTCTTGCCACTGCGGCAAGAGGTGGTACTTTCTCTATCCACATAGATACGAACTGTGATTATTGTGGTCAGCATAAGACAGACTATCATCTATTTTTTACATGTATTCTCCCAGCCTAGGTTTGGTCTATAGCTAACCCACCCTTCCTCACTAATCAAATTCCAGTGGAAGATGATGGGGTTCAACTATCTCTGTCCTTCCTTTTTCAGAATGATATAACAGAGCAGGATTTATGTAACAGAATGTTTTTTCTGGTATATTTGGAAAGCTCGTAATGACAACAGGTTCCAAAGGAAAACATGGACAACAAATCAGATTCAGCAAGCAAAGATGCTCACATGAATGCCCATTTGGATGCATTCAAAAATCCAAGCGTGTCTCCCTTGGATAACCTCAGCCTCTATACTAACAACATTTCTGCAGGTACTGGGCAGAGGGGACTTCAAACGATCCCTGCTACAGATCGTTACCTGGTTATTTTCCCTTCCTCAATTGCAGGAAACAGGTGTTACACAGATGCGGCCACAACGCCAGACATCGATACTTCTGTCACTAAACAAGCGGGCCTAGGTGTATTCTTAATTAACACGGATGAACACCCGCCGACAAGTATTTTTATTAAAGCTATTATGCAGGTGTCCTCTTCTGTAATTATGGAGGAGTCGGTAGCCTTGGCTTTTGCAGCCAACCTGCTCAACCAGCTCCAATGCAGGCGGTCCACAATTTTATCTAATAATCAACAACTGGTGCACTTTCTCAATGAATTCAATCACTCAAACCCACCATGCGTAGAATCAAAAGAAGCCAAAACCAAATGGCTGATTCTCTGGCAAGACAGGCTTTTTAGGCCATTCGCTCCAATCACCTAGATTATTACACCAGCTGTACTAATCCTAGTCATGAAAATGATTGCCTCGTTTTACGGGTAATGGTCCTTTCAGCCTCGTGCTGTTAATAAAATTTGGTTACTTGTCAAAAAAAAATTACACATCTAATTCCTTAATGTATTTAGGTGATCTCATCTAGGTCCTCAAACTATGAAATCACACGTTTGACTCTCTAATGTATTTAAGTGATCTTATCTAAATCCAAAATACACATAAGGAGGATTAGAAGCTGACAAGATTATACACATGGATATGATTTTTAAGCATATGACCTCTGATTTAAGCCCACGCGTGCAGCCACTGGCTTGCCCCTGCTCACCATCGTAGCACCCGCGACATATAATTTGATCATGTAGACAGCAATGGCGGCCGGTTACGCGAGTGAACGTAAACCAGATGGCCGCAGACCAAGCCTCTCCCCTCTCATGTCTACCTCACCCCGCTCAGCAGCGTAACCGTCCGCCATTGTCATCTACATGATCAGGTCCTATGTCGTGGGCGCTGTGATGGTGAACAGAGACAAGCCGGCGGCCGCATGTGTGGGCTTAAATTAGAGGTCATGGCCGCATGTGTGGGCTTAAATTAGAGGTCATGTGTTAAAATCATATACTTGTGGATGACCATGTCAGCTTATAACTCTACTTATGCGTATTGTGGACTAGATGAGATTACTTAAATATATTAGGATGTCAGACGTGTGATTTAGTTTGAGGACATGACATTAGAAATAGAATTAGAAATAAAACATAAATAAAAAATAAAAATCCACATAAGACATAAAAAGAAGAAAAAGATAAGTAAATAGAAGAAAAAATAATAAAGAAAATGAAAACAAAAAATATAAATAAAAAGTTATTAATTAGGGCAAAAGGAAAATCAATAAAATAAAGAAAAATTAGAAAAATAAAAAGAAGAACAAAAGGCCACGTATAAAAGAAAAAAGATGTAAAAAAGGAAAGAAATGACACACAAAATAAATTAAATTAAATTAAAAAAATAAAAAGAACGGTAAAAGAACACCGTGAGAAGAAAAAAGGGAAAAGGAAAGAAAAAAGAGAATTAAAAATAAAAGAGAAACTAACCTGCCGAAGAGGCCTACGCAACCACGATGCGAATCGTAGAAGGCCTACGCAACGGTACCGATCCGGGCATCATGGTGGGCTCGCACCTGTAAGTGGGCCGCAGCCTGGGACATGGGCCGCTGGGAGTCAGTCGCACATGCGGGGGAGCTGGGGGGTCGGCCGCCGGTTCCTTCGGCAGGGAAAGGTTTCCGACTATTTGCTGTCCATCCTCCCTCTGGATCTGCCGTCTCTGTGCTGCGCCATTCCGTTGCTCGTGCGTACTTTCCCCAGATCTCCCATGCTGTCGTCTGACTTCGTGCCGACCGGATTCCGGCTCGTCCCACGCATGCGCTGAATGTGCAGGGCGAAGCATTCGTTGGGGACGAACGTTTAGGGCGGGGATTGGGGAACACGAGCCTGCTGGTCGGCGGAATCGAATTTGGGGTCCTAGCTTGAAGGGCTGCCATCGTTTTTGGTTGGTGAGCTACACATCACATGCCAATCTCCCGTTTCCGTACTCTTGTATCGTGTTTATTATTTTAATTATCTCCTGTGATAGCATTTGTTCTGTCTCTAAATAGCTTGAATCAAATTACTATCTCTTAAGGTTTCTTGATTTATGATTTTATACACCTGTAGTTTCTAACTCTGTTCTTTGTTTGATTTCATTGCTCTGTTTTACATGTATACATTCTAACTTGGTTCTTTGTTTGATTTCATTGCTCTTTTGTTGTATCGTGAGAATTTTAAGGATTTTCTTTGTTTGATTTCATTGCTCTTATGTTGTATCGTGAGAATTTTAAGGATTTTGATTAAACGTGCGGAGCTGAAAAAAAGCTGCTCCTTTGAGGCTTTGATTTGCCTCTCTCTCTCTCTCTCTCTCTCTCTCTCTGCCCATGGCGCCGCCCCTGACTGCAGTAGGGCACATCGCCCTTCTCCTTCGCCTCCCTCCGCTATGCCTGATCCCAGGCAACTTGTCAAACGGACAGCTTCTTCAATCACTTTACTATGGGATCACTTCCCCAGAGAGTTGGTAGTTAATTTCTGGGGATCCCATCTTCTAGTTTATCAGAAATCATTTGAGTAGATCATAAAACAAAAACAACAATTGCCCTCATGTTGACATTGCGTTTACTTTATTGTCTGGGACATACCAGTTTCCTGTTGTCCTTGTGATATCCAATCATATACGTGCAATCTGAAGGCTTATTGTTTTTTCATGTGACCAACCGCTTCCTCTTTCTTCTCACAGGGATGGCTGGAAAGGGATATGTTCCTCCACAATATATTCCCTTATATGGCGTAGATACCGAAGATGATCATGTTCCGGCTGTGGAAGAAAACCATGCTGCACGCCATAAACTAAACCGGGATCTGACACAATGGTCATCTGGCATCTGTGCTTGTTTTGATGATCCCCAGAGCTGTATGCCACTTTCTGATCTGTGGTGCTATTTGGTTGCATGATAGGTTGCATATAGTAAGTAAACACTAAAATGTAATGCCTTTATTTTCTCTACATACCAAATGTAGCATGTTCTTGTGTTTATGTAGTGTAGTAATGACGAATTGTGCTTCAGAGAGAAATGTTTGAATTCAGCTATGCCATATTAGGATAACCTTCCTTAATAATCTGTAACCCTTCTTGCCTCTTTTCCTTACTAGTATTGCTTGGTGGTGGATTTCTAGGCTGAACTAGTTCTTGTAGATAAATAATATCTCTGCATGTTACTTTTGACATACATGTGTTGTGTCCAATCTGTTCAATTCACTACTCATCTAGCGCTAGCTGTTTTTTTTACTGAAGTAATATAGTAACATTCCATAGATTCTTATTCTGGTAGTGCAGTACAAATATGAAAGCAGTCCTACTCTTGCTCTTCTCCTTACTAGCATTGCATAGGGACTTGTATAATATATACATATGTGAATGACTAAATGGTCAAATATCGTACACATGTGAGAATGAGTGAGTGAATGGGAGTTTTGTGACAGTGGACAATACCTGATTGTGTTCTTGTTTCTAGGGAGCTTATGAATAACCTAATGCTACCCTCTCATTTATGGGTAGTAAAAAATTGGAAAGGTTGGAACTACTTCTCATGGTGAATAATGCAGTTAGCCACATCTGCACAATAATATGCAGCTGACTTGATTTTTTTTTTCAAGTTCAACAGAATACTGTAGGATTGTGTTGATATAGATCTTACACTGTTTCAATAAAGTAAGTTAATATTTTTTTATTATCATGCTTGTTGCTTCTTTAAGTTGTCATTCAAAATAATAGGAGTGTGGTGTTTCCCAATATGTAGCGGCCTGGCTTTACGTGTAATAAGTATGCGGCATTTCGTAAGGAAAATTATGTAGCTTTAAGCCTCAGCGTGTCATAAGTAAAAATAGGAAGTTTGGATAAAATGCTCATTTCTAATTATTTCCTGATGCTTTGTTTATTAGTGGTTTATAAATTTGCTCAACTGAGAAGGCGACAACAAAATGTTTTTTCCTCGAACACGCAAGAGAGCTGTGTATCAATATATTAAGAAGAAAAGGGTTTAAGAAACCCAAGGTACAGCCAAGTTTTTAAGGAAGAACCTAGCAGGGAAAAACAGAAAGGAAAAAAAACACCTAATACCAAAGAAAATGTAGCCATGGTAACTAGGACCAACCAAACAAGATGTAGTACGATGGAACTGTGCTTGAATAGAAGATCTTCTGTTTATCTATTGGGTATTCTATATTTGTTCAATCCAGTTTGGAGGTGTCATCATCCAATGCATAAGCTTGTAATACTGAAAAATGCCATTTACTCGCATAACAAGATTTTCTGGCCATTTTTCTAGGTTGTATTGGTGCGACTTGCCCCTGTTTTCTTTTTGGAAAGAATGCACAGTTCTTGGGATCTGGAACTCTTGCTGGATCATGCACTACACATTGCATGTTGTGGGGCCTTCTTACAAGTCTATGTTGTGTATTCACTGGAGGTCTAGTATTAGCAGTTCCAGGGTCGGCCGTTGCTTGTTATGCTTGCGGATATCGCAGTGCACTAAGAACAAAATACAATCTTCCGGTACGTGGTTTGAACCTCTGCAGTTGTTATATTGGCGTTTTCCACCCCTGCATATGGCAATCAGAGGCAATTTCTTAATATCCTGCAGCTTTTTCTCAACTACTGTAATTTGGCTATGGGGAGCAGATGAGTAGTGCTGCATATGATTTTTATTTTTGAGTTTAAATATACTAGAGACATACTAGGTACAGGGCATTAGGGAAACATCCTCCACTGTTTCTAGTAGTGAGCTCTGCCATATAGTCAATGTGCCTTTTATCCCTAAAGTAGATGATAACTTGATAAGCTGTTTAAATAGAATTATTAGGGACATGTTCTTGTATCTCTTTACAGCTATTGTGTTTGCAACTGATTGCACAAAGTCACTGTCAATGATACGGTAGCTCTTCTACTGGATGCTTGGAATTTTTTTACATGGACATTTGCTATGAATATGATGAATTCATAGAGATCAGATTACCTCTAGAAATTAGTCTATTTGGGAGTTCAACTGTAGATCATTCTGATTTCTTATATAGCACAGCAAAATTTTGCAGAATTTTAATATTCATCTGTCATTTACCACCATTAGTGTGAACTTTTTTTTTTGTCTCTCTAATGTCGTTTTGTGGGTTTAATGGAATGTTTTTCCTATGCAGGAAGCACCCTGTGGCGATTTGACGACACACTTATTCTGTCACTTGTGTGCTATATGCCAGGAGTACAGGGAGATCCGTGAGAGAACAGGCAGTGGCTCCTCATCGGCTCCTAATGTGACTCCACCCCCAGTTCAGACGATGGATGAGCCTTGATCTCAACTGGTATGATTGTATGTTATCTGACAAAGTTTGGTGTGTGACCTGGTGGCTAGTGCTGCCTTTGCCTGACGGTGTTTTGACATATTTTTGTTCTTGTGCTCTCACAATGTTACTATGTGGTTTGTAGAGTTGTAAACATGGGTTCTGAACTAGTGAACCACTGACAGTTCACGGAAGTTGTAAACACAGTTGTACCATGGCACTATAGCAGAATTGTTAAGTGTAATTTTTTTTCGTTATTTATATTGGTAAGAGGATGAAAAGGGGAAAAGAAAAGAAATGCACTTCTCTTATAGAATGTTTCATTGTGTTTAGTTCTATGAAGTGTCT
>Ga0182004_10005599_pt1 | contig 10219 bp, 5 predicted proteins | sample Sormic07211540_1_FD_120479 | JGI IMG/M metagenome (GOLD analysis project Ga0182004, IMG submission 120479) | Endophyte microbial communities from Sorghum bicolor roots, Mead, Nebraska, USA - 072115-40_1 MetaG | ecosystem: Host-associated > Plants > Roots > Unclassified | place: USA: Nebraska...
CGAACAATGTGGACTTAGAGTCTAAATAAGACTTGGAGTCTTATTTTTTCTACCTCTTTCTTCAATAAATATGGTGCCACATCAGCAAAATACCATAAATAATATGTAATTAATTGTCTTGGACTCTGTGATAGAGTGTTGCATTAGGAGTGCCCTAACAGTTTATATTTCCCACTTATTGGACGATGCTTATCGTGGATAAACATGAGCCACGAGTATGCAAACATTTCGCCACCAGTAGTTTTTTATGAAAAAAACACGAGCCCATCGATGGAGCACGCTTAGACCATCCACGTGGCCTGTCGAGCCCATCGACGCACTACAGCTACTGGTCAGTGTATTCAGACGTCATTGCCGCTCCTAGCTGGATCCACATGAGTTGCGGCCGCTCAGTGTATTCGGCCGTTGTTACAGCTCCTAGATGGATCCGCATCAACCACCGCCACCGCTCGGTGTATTCAGGCATCGTCCCAGCTCCTAGCTAGATCTGCATGAGCTACCACCGTTGCTCGTCGCTGGATGCGTGTGGACTATCACAAGTGATAGGGTGGGGGTTCTCTTGTCTTCTGTCATGCTCAAAATAACTATCGATTTGGTCAGGGAATGACAAACCTATCCGGCTTCAGATCACAAAGACCCGATCCGTGCAATCTTAGCACCACTTCTCCTACGGTTATCAACCATATCACAGTTCAGTTGACCTTGCTAAGAAGGCTAATCCCTGAAACAAATCAAATAACACCAGCAAGAACAAGATAAAATATAACTTAGTTGAAGTGACAATTGTGGATATATAATTAAGCACTTGAAGTTAGGGTCATTTAAACCAATAATAAGTTCAAAGACAGATTTATCTAAAGCAAAACTCAAACCCTCATGATGGTGATGGCGGCTAAGTATAAGGTTTAAGGGTACTCCCCCCATAGATGCAGCCCCTAACGGGCTCAAAGACTATACACGGCCCAATGAACCAAAAATGGTGCCGGGGCACGTGACAGATTCTGGAAGCTATCTTGTTTCGATGATTCTCGTTGACTGTGACACAATTTAGGCCTCAAACCAAAGCCATTAGTTAGGTTACAATTCTATCCATATGTGGATCATTGAAAACAAAGTTTAGATACGTCTTAAGCATTCATTTTATTGTAGACTTATCCTAAGGTTGAGACAGACTCTAACTCAAGTTGGACTCCGCCTCCAGCTTGGCTTGGACGCCCTTGTTGTGCTCGTAAGGAGGTGGCCAACGAGGTGGATGTCCAAGGACTTTACCGGTGAGTTCTCCATTTCCTTGGGGCATGCTCTGGCTTGGGGTAGGGTCCCAAAGATGAATAACAAGCTCATGATGACGATGTAGCTCCTAGAAAAAATAACAATAGAATATCTGTATGAATTGTAGACATTACCGACGTGATATTGAGGTGGGACCAGATCTATTTGATGGACTTGCACTTTGAGACATATTTGTACCTACAATCAAATTATGACATATACATGTGGAACCAAGTGAATTGTTCCAAAAAATCACTATACAAATATAGGAATGAGCTTACCTTATAATCACTGGTCATATCTAAAGGTGTCATGTCCTTATCAATTAGATCCGTAAGCCTCATCCCTAAGTGTCAGTCACAAGCAAGGCCACCACTGCAGCGCGAGCCCCACCATTGTTACTATCGCTTCCCCACAACTGTGTTAGATCCTCATGCACCATTCCTGGATCCGTGACCTTGGCCCTAGATGTGGGACACAAGCATGGCCGCCATCGCCATTGCTAATCCAAGAAGAGCTCATCATTGTGGGGCATTGTGTGCGAGGAGGTAGAAGTAATGGAGAGCTTGTCACCCAGATTAACCAGTGCTACGATGACGCCAAATAAGACATCCCCATCATGGTTGTGGTGAAGCCCAAGGGGAGCCAAGCGATCAATGGGGAAGCACCAGATGTGGGAAAGTGGAGGGCAGCGAGGATTGGCCGCCACATAGACCACTTTTGCCTTTCCCACGTGGTGCATCCACGTTGGTGAGGTCTAGAGACAAAGAATGAGAGTAAGGAATGAGAAAGTAAAATCCCAAGGATGGTTTTTATATGTGAGACCAGCAAATAGGCCTGGGGCTTATTTGGTGATGCGAGAGGCCCACCTCTTAAAATGGGTCCCAATTTCAGAGGTGGATGACTTAAGAGGTTCACCACCATTAATGGATTTATTGAGATGGTCTTCTATTTGTTGTTTCCTAAAAGAAAACTTGTCTGCCTCTCAAAAAAATAGCTGCAATTTTTCGGAGACAGTAGGCTTTGCATCTGCGCGCCTCCGTTAATATGTGAGCTCTATCTCATGCAATCATTGTTGTAGTAGTGTATAGCCCCGATTAGATCTCATGGTCTAAAATTTAGTGGTTTAGCTACTAAATTTAGCCACTAAATTTAATTTAGACCAGTTTAAATCTTGAAGCACCTATCTAAAGTACTGTCTAAAATTTAGGCCATTAAGTTAAGCAAACTAAACTTTAGACTAGAAAATACAATCATACCCTCTATATATCTTGTTAGTACAGCCGGATCATAATCATGCATGCACGCTAGGAATTTAACCGGCAGTACTGGAGGGAATGTGTAACTTCCAAGCAGTAAAGCAACACCTCCACTTACACACTCCCTCCAATACTACCGGTTATGATCCGGCAGTACTAACCGGATATATAGTACCAACCGGAAGTTTAGTTTGCTAAATTTAATGACTTAAATTTTAGACAATACTTTAGACTATGTTCGGTGCTTTAAGAACTAGAGTGTTGCTTCACTGCCGCTTCCATTTTAACTGACATTGCCGGACTGTATGAACTATTTCTGTATTAGTGAAGTCACAAACAAGTAGTATCCAAATGCTTATTTAAAAAAGGACAATAACAATGTTAGGCCTCATACATATAATTTTTTTTAAAAAAACTTATGGCCATGGAATTTAAAAATTCTCAAGTTGACCTAATATCAAATTGAACGTGCAAGCGTCTTCTGCTGAGTAGGATCCGATGCAAAAGTGCTTACTTGACATAGCCTGGTTTGTTAGGCCAAAGGCTGAAAGAGATGGCACTTTTTGGCACAATGATTAGAGGTAATGCTAGTAGCATTAACAACTACTAGAGGATGGTGGCCTCTCCACAACAAGATTGGAATCCTTAGAACAAGGAGGCCTTAAAGCTAAATCATTCCAGAGGCATATATACTCAATAAGGACAGGTCAACGTGATGGCCGAACCATACTTGTGCATGTCGTGATCACACGTTAGAGTATGCTATATTGATTTACTCAATTCCATATTATGTTTTTCTATGTATCTAAATATAATTCGTAAATATACAGCAAAAATTATGTACCAAAAAAGACAGAACGACTTATATTTTAAACTGTGGGAGAGTATTATAGAAAATGTTATGGTAGGAGGTAGGACCATGCACTCATGCACAGAGATCCTTGTTCACATATCAGCTCTCCAATATGTCGAGTATATATACTGGAAAAGGCATAAGCTATATGTAGATTGAATTCAAATAAGAAGAATGGACTCTTTAAATGAATGATGTCAAAATAGGTTTTTGAACATTTTTTATCTACTAGTATCATAGATGTTGTCGCCCTACATCCACTAGTACAGAAATGGTCTGTACTCACGGTTGGGAAACACCTTTAGTCCCAGTTTCCAACTGGGAGCACCAATTCGGGACTAAAGGAGGACACCTTTAGTCCCGGCTGGGCGCCCAAGACTAAAGATCCACCTATAGTCTCGGTTGTTAATAACAAGTGGAACTACAAGGGGCCTCCAGGTCTGTCCACAGAGCAGGCTATTTAGTCCCGGTTGGTAGTAGCAACTGGGAGCAAAGGTTCCTTTTTTTTCTTTTTTCTTCTTTGTTTTTGTTTTGTTTTTTCAATTGATTATGTGTTTTGATATTAAAATAGGATTCAAACATGGTCTATACGCTGCTAATACTATAGATATGTCGCACCCGTAAGTTTTTGTTCGAACACTGTACATAGTAAATAATAAATTATTATACGTACATATGATCACACGTTATTTTATGTATACACAATATGTATATATATTACATAGGTTTGGCATACACACAAATTCATGTCCTTGGCATAACAATTCACTCCTGACTTGGATTCCACATTTTGTTTGGGTCATTGTAGAACTCGCCATTTAGGTCGATGAGTTGGTCATTTAGAAATCCAGCTACGGTCTCTTGAATTGCTTTAAGTTGGTCACGTCGTATGACTCTTTTCTTCAACCATTTAGTCTTTAACAAAAGTAAAAGAAAAATTATTAATATATATGTGTTGGTAATGTGATTACTTATGCAGATGAGAGCAATAAAAAATTGTGAATACACAATCCAAATAATTAATATAATTAGACAAAAAAGTATTTATATATACATACTTTGAGGAACTCTTCTGGAGTTCTATTTGAGTACACCATGATGAACTCACAAATATAGTATCCGCAGTAGTTGTTCCCCTACTCCTGCCTTAGAAACCACTTTTACGATAAAAGATCAATTAGTTAGGTGAATTGAAATCATCATATATTGTAAATTGAATATAAATATAGCTATAGTACTTACATTGTGTGCGATTATATCCGGTGGCGCTTTGCAATGTTTTATTTTTTGTTACTCAATAAACTTTTTCCAAACCCTGTGCCCAATAAAAACACAATTGATCCTTTAATAATTGTTGAGAGATCGGCACCATTATATATTGTTTTATAGAGAAACTAAATGAATTACCCTTGAATAATATCTGTCATGTCTTGATAGTCCGTTTATGGTTTTCTCAATGAGTCTAAGATTTTCAATCTACTATTGGCCATATCGATGACCATCAATATCCAATAATTGCTGCATATATATATAGGACATAACTTATTAACTACCTATAAGGAAATAATTAATTAAAGAAATGTCCCATGTGATCGATATTTTAATTACTAAATACTTACTTGAAGTTGTGAGGGAAGAGTATGTCATTCTTATTGCGTTGGTTCACAAAGAACACCATGAAATTATTGTCTTGTTTAGGCTTATAATCACACGAGGGGTTAGGGTGTTTGTATATGACATATGGATCAACGAAACCAACATTATTATCATTTCTCTTTCTTAGTTCTGCCATCTGATATCTGCATATTGTTGACATTCATTAGTGCATAAAGAAGTATAAAAGATTCTAGGTATCATTATATATATTTTACTATAGGGAGTATAGGGTTAAGAATCTGATAATTCACTATCATACATCTACTAACTCAGAGTATCAACTAAACCAAAGCAAGGGTAAATGATATACTATAAGATAAATCAATTAAGTGCATATAAGAGAATTCAATGATTAATTTATAGATAATCATAGCAGGAGGACAACGAGAAAGATCAAGGTTCCTTTATACATCTCTATTACTTAGGTTCTAAGGCAACAAAATATGAAAAGATGTAGCAGTCACACAATGGAACTTTAGAGCAATAGTACCTTTTGGACATTCGAAAGAGACTGGGAAGAAAGTAGTTAGGGGAAGGCTGCCAAAAGCTCTATGAAACATCAACCTGAACGTGATGGAACACAAAGGCCTGACAGGGCTATCACCCCTAGGGCTACCACAACTATCCATGGGATTGAGCACAATCTCAAGTAAACTATAGCCTAGATATCCTGTCTACACTGACGTTCACTACTCTAGTTACCATGGTGTTGACACTTCTTAACACAATTACTAAAAATAGATTTTTAAACCTATCTCTAGCAACGACGTCAAAAATACTTTATATCACTTAAGCTATGTTGTCATCCCTAACATGATGTAGAAGTGCTGATATTAAATCTATATGCTTTTTTAGGAAAAATAAATAAACAAAGGATCTGCAAGCTCACAGATAATACCAATGTAGCATCTTAACCAGGAGTATTCTAGGTATCGTTATTTATATTTTTACCAGTGAGAAGAGACTTGCAATGGATAATGAGCATTTTGCATTGCATGTAATTATGGAGACCTTAATCGTGTATTTATCTATCTCTCATGGAGGGTAAGTGTCACATAAGATAAATATATGAATATGAATATTAAGTGACAGATAAATAAGAATTTATAGCCATATGATAAACATGATAATCATCTCAATTAGATTACTCTAAGTCTATAGGACTAGCATGGTACTAGGATAATCTACAAGAGTAAATCCTAAGTATTCTAATTATACTGTCAAATCATACATTGATTAGTGCAAGTACACCTAGCATCATCGCAAGAAAAGGAATACAAAGGACTCAACAGGACTGTCACTCCCGCAATATACCTCAAGCTCTAGACTATAAGGGGTAATCGTAGACAAATACGGTCTAAGCACCTCGCCTACACAATATCTACCACTTACTCATTGTCCTAATGAGTAAGCGCTATACGATCCTATGCATAAACATAAATCTAATCTAACTAGGATAAGCATATAATCAAAGTAGACTAATAACAATATATCTGAGAACATAAGCAAATAGAATAAAGTCAATTCCAATATAATCATATAGATCAAAGTCATATTCATGGTAGAAGAATAAGTGTTTACCAAGAACTAAAGATGGATCCGGACCTCAAGATTAACTTGACTCCTTCTAGATCTATTCCTATGTAGCTATGATATGAAACCATAGAGATCTAATTGAGATTGTGGCTAAGAATCCAATGGAGACAGGTCCATCCAAGGGACCCCTCTCTATCTAATTCTTCTTCTCTTCATCTTCTCAAAGAATTATTAAATCCTCCTCTAGGGGTTAGGCTTGTATTTATAGCCACCTAGGAAGCACCACAACCCTTGGATCAAACTGACTAAAATGTTCGCTTAAGATTACTCCTCAAAGGCGATAGAGGCAAGATCCGTGAGGTTCACCCTGATTGGTGGAGACCTCTGGGCGGCCGCCCCTAACAAGGTGGGGCGCCCACCCCTGCCCTACGGTAGGTGGGCCCCACCTTTCAGGTGGTGTCTTCCTGTGTCTTCTAGAGTATTCATGAGTTGACATTTCATGTTTTATCTATGTAAAACTAACATGTGGACCTCCTTTTGTTCTTATTCCGATAACCCCCTACAGAAATAGACAATCACCAAAACTTGTAGAATTCTATTAGTGATAACCCCTATAGCTAGATAGTATTCTAATTTAAATCCTTTCTCATGCTATGTTGACGGTTAAAAGGAGTACTTATCTACCATCAACAAACTCCCGTAATCTTTCCTTTTGCTCGTCCCTCAGCAAAGATAGACTCAGTGATGGATCAGAAGTTGCTACAATACTTTCATGTCACACATGTACACTTGCGTTCAAACAAGGATTCTCCTCCAGATTAGTGTGAACTATTCTAACTCAAGACTCACTCATTTTACCTTTCACCATGGGGCTTATAGCTATCACTTAGATCTTGGGCAGTTGAAAGACAGAATGGTTAAGTCGAGTACTATGGTACTCGCTCTTTGATCAACTATCATTCCATACTTTTGCAAGATTTTCAAATAAAACTAAGAGATTCCTTGTATGACACTTTCTAGTCTCTCATGTGTAGTATTTTTGGATCCTCTCCAGGGCAAGTGAGTATGCCTTCTCTTCACTCTCAGAATATGTGGTATTTGTAGGACTAAGGTATAGTTGCCCTCTCTCTCTCACCCTACTTCTAATTGGCTTATGTGGAGCTCATAGGTGAGAAAGACAATTCAAACCTACTTGCATGTATTGCATAGTTAAAACATGGATCCAGAGAAACTAATTATACAATCAAGTCATATGTGCATGTGAGTGCAGTGAATGAATGATAATGACGGAAGTGGTTATGAGGGGTGATAACTGATGGTGAATATCTAATTCTACGTTTGCTCCTTGGGGAAACATACTTCCCTAGTCTGAAAATAAGGACTTGGTCGTCTTTCTTTTCTTTGGGACTTTTGTCCTCTTTCTTTCTTTTTCTCATTTTTTTAGAGATCAGCCAACACTTTTAATGCACAGATAGCAATAGGGAGTATCAACTGAAATAACTGAAGCTTAATTAGATAAGTAGAATAAGACATAATGGCAATGAATATTTTTGGATGTCTTCTCCCAGTGTAGGAGTAGAAAGTTTTCTAGGTGGATGTGGAATGTGAATGAAGGAATGCGTACTCCGAGTGTAGGAGCAGCATAAGTGCGTGTTTCCAGGATAGAAACAGCATAGAGTGTAGTGCGTATATGTGGGTGGTACTTCCAGGAACAGAAGTAGCACATAATGAATGTGGTGGATGTAGGTGGTTGCATACTTCTGAGGATAGAATGCAACACCCAAAATTTAATTTTCAATTAATAGGATTTAATTTGATTTAATTAAGTATTTTTGTGAGCATTTAAATTTAGGACTTAAATATTTTTTTTGTGGAAAATAAAATTTATCATAAGTTTTAGAAACATGTTTTGCATTCATGTTGGAGCACATTTTATTCTATGCTTGTTGTTTTTGGTGAGAATTTATTTTTGCACACAACTCTATTTGGAAAATTTTTTGGAAAAAGAAAATAGAAAAGAAAAAGAAAAAAAACAAACCCAGCCAGCTCCCCTCTCCCCCGGCCTGGCTTTCGTTTTTTCCCCCTCGGCCCACTTCCTTTCCGGCCCAACCGCGCGCGGCCGTTTCCCTCTCCACCGGCCCAAGCCGAGCAGTAGAGCAGGCACGCCCTCCCCTCCCTTCTCCCTTCGGCTGACGACCGGGCCCCGCCCCCTTCTCTCTCTGCCGCACTGGCCCCGCGTGTCAGTCTCTTCTCCCACCTTTCCTTCTTGCTTTCTTCCTCTCGTGGCCGCGCAGGACTCAAATAGGAAACTACCGAATCACGATCTTCCCGGAATCCCTTGTGAAGAGGCGTAATCAAACCCTATAAAGCCCCTAGGTCAACACCGCGTCCTATTTTTGCATGTAGAACGCGAAACCACGCCCTAGCCGCAGTTTCCTATGTGTTTTGAATCTCGCCGAAGCGTGTTTTTTCCCCACCGCAAACCGAGCGTCTCGCTCCCTCTGTGGCCGGACCAAGCACTCATCCGCCTGGCATTTTTCTTTTGTTCCCTAGCGACCGGAAACGGGAGATCAGTGGCGCCGGTGAGCTTCAAGAGCAGCGGCCATGGCGCCACCGCGCCGGAGAGAAGGGAGCCGGCTGGCCCGCCACCAGCGCCCCCCTGCGCGATTTCAACCGTCCGATTGAAGATCTGCGGCTGAGATTAGAAGAAAACGTTTCGGCCTACGTTTTTGCTAAAGAGTCCTTGCGAAGTCTGGAAATACAACCCGCAGTCCTTGGCGTCCCTGGAAAACGCGTTTTGCTGAGGAGAAAGCGTATTTTCGTCGGTTTAGAACAAAATACGTTTTCAGCTATTTACAGTTTTGCCACTGAAAGTATTTTGCTCATAAAATATTAGTTATAACTCCGTTTTTGTCCATTCAAATTTCGTTAGATTCGTAATTGCGAGCTCTACATGTTAGAAGTATTAGTTTACTGTTTTGAAACATTTTAATTCTGCAGTAGCATTTAATTAATTATTTATCTATAGGAAATCTTGAAAAATACATATCTTCTACGTTTTAATTCTGATTTTGGTGAACTTTACGTTTGTGTGATCGTAGCGCTGCATAGAATATTTTGATAATCTTTTATCTTTGTTTTACTATTGTTTGGTATATTGTTCTAATTATAGCTTATTTGCTTCGTGTATGATTGTCTACATTGGATTGCGTGTTGATGATTGATGTTTGGGAATAGACGGTGAGCCGTACGTTGGTGATCAAGGTCAATCTCTTGAAGACCAGCAGCAGGCTCAGGAGAGCTTTGATCAAGGCAAGTATAACTTGGGATCATCCTTGTTACCTATTCACTTATAAACACACATATATATCATATGCATGCTTTCACCTTGTCGACCTTAGAACTACTTGATATGCATTTGGTGTAGTTGTGCTAGTGCTTGATATAATCTATGATCTTGTAAGATGATTAACAGCTATGCAATGAACATAAAAGAATGACAAATAACTGTATGAGATCTTGTCTGTATGTGATCACCCGGGATAACAGTGCAACCATGAGGGCTATAATGGCTCTGGCTTTAGCACAGTATGAAGACCTTTTCTATCTTGTTAGAGGTTACCCGAAAGGGCGGAGGGGCTGAACC
>Ga0182004_10005600_pt1 | contig 10218 bp, 10 predicted proteins | sample Sormic07211540_1_FD_120479 | JGI IMG/M metagenome (GOLD analysis project Ga0182004, IMG submission 120479) | Endophyte microbial communities from Sorghum bicolor roots, Mead, Nebraska, USA - 072115-40_1 MetaG | ecosystem: Host-associated > Plants > Roots > Unclassified | place: USA: Nebraska...
CCTCTCCATGATCTTTCTACCCCACAGTCAACACAATCTCCACCACCATTCAATTCCACCCCTTCCCCACAACTCAAAGATCTAGAACCAAGAAGTGAGCCACCAAAGGTGCCAAACAAGAAATTTCCGATACCCAAGTTAATTTCACCATACGAGCCGAAGAAAAAATCAGCTGGGCAAGTGAGATTTTTGTCAGGCATTGCTTCGAAACGCACAGTAGAAGAGCATGAGATTTTTGAGCTAGCAAAGTTAGAGGTGTCGGCGCCTAAGGTCATAACTCCTGCCAAATTCAAGGTGCCAACTGCAGAAGACTACAAGCATATCCCTAAAAAGTACGTGTGGGGAAAGCCTCTACTCAGTCGGGCCATACTTATGAAGAAACCATGTGGTATAAAAAGGTTTCATGACTGGTACATGAGAGCCTCTTCTGCTGGCATCGACACCATCAGCATGCGCATACCACAAATAGCATTTCTCAGCTAGAGTAGTGATAAATGCATGCTTACATTCGATGGCATGTGGGCACTGATGAACCACGAGATGCTAGATGTACAGATCGTAACGGCATTTGCATTGTAAGTGTTACATAGTTACACACATTGTAGTTGCATCAATTTTCAATATCTGACATGCTTGTGCCTTGTAGAATGTTATATGATCAACAAGATTTGTATTTTGGTTCAGACTTTAATTATTATGTCGAAGAAAGGAATGACTATCTCTTCCCAATAGATATAGCTGAAGATCGGCATACATTCTGAATCGGGAATGCCAACACAGAGTTAAAGGGTTTGGAAAGTGCAGAATGGGATGAGAAACTCCGAAAGTTGAAACTTGATTTTGAAGCCAAATACGCCTTCTACATTGGTCATTCACTAATAAAGTTTTAAGATAGGAAAGCAGTGGTGGCCCCGTACCACTTTGGGTAAGTTTGAGTTTACAAATATCTATCTAAACTATTCCAATGCACAAATATATCATGGATTTAATTCAAGCAGGAACCACTAGATATGCTTCATCATTTACCCGAAAGAAAGCTATGCTCCATTCATCAAACTGCTAGAGCTGTAAGTCAAGCTATGCATGCATACTTAAGCATAGTAATAGTTTAAGAATAACGTGGTTCTATAAGATAAATCATGGAAAGTGCGAGTCCAACAGACCAGGGCAGCCATTGGAGGTTATACATAACTGGCCGGTACGTATAAAAATTTATTCTTATGAATACAAATCATACACATAGGACCACAGTTGCAACTATAATTAAATAATCACTCTCCTATTATGCAGTGCATGAAGCAACCACCCTTATCTGTCCTCTGTGGCTACTACGTGTGCGAGAACATGAGAGAGAACGGACGATATGAAAGGAACCCTGCCTAGGTATTATAAGTAATAGTCCATTATATAGTTCAGACATTAAAGTTGGAAGTCATAAAATATATAATGTTTATAAACTTTCTTTGCAGGAATATAAGCAAGGGATGGCGTAGCGCATGGACGAACATGCTTTAGACAATATAGTGAGGACATCTGCTCGTTCCTCATGAAGCATGTCATTCCACGTGAAGGCAAATATCATGATGATGAAAGCCAATTATCCATGCCACAGTTCCGGTTGTTAACAGAGATTAGTAAGCTCAAATTTACTAAAGAGGGTTATTAGAGGACAGAAACAAACATTGATGTATATATGATGTGTGATGATGGATATACTCTTGTAATTAACTTTATGTCTTTGAGTACCAAACTTTAATGTATACAAATGTATGTATGAGATGAAATATTTAAATTGCATGTTGCTATGTTTGAAGACCAACCAATATCAATTTATTTAAATAATAACAATATAAATAAATAAATAAATAAATAAATAAATAATATATTTTTAAATATGTTTCCACAGGCGGCTCTCTTAGGGAACCACCTGTGTAAATGTGCCATTTAGACAGGCAGTTTCCTAAGAGAGCCCCTTGGAAATGTTTTCTACAGGCGGCACTCAAGGAACCGCCTGTGGAATTGGACGATTTATACTGGCCCCCAGTGCACGCAGTGCTGAAAAACGACTGTAGAAATAGGTTACCAACCGCCTGTATAGTATGCCCCTATACTAGTGAATTCCTCATCCAATGTTATTTAGAATTATTTATGAAAGGAAATGATAGTAGTAATAAAAAAGTCCTTTTACTGGTAAAAAAACTTATTCCTGCCGAAATTATTTGCCCAAGGTAATAATAATTTTTGGAAAAATATTCGTGGTGATTGGCAAAGCACATCTACTACCTGAGTGGCTCGAAGTAATTATTTAGCAAAAGTAATAATAATTATTTTAAAATTTTATTCCTGATGATTAGGCATAATAATAGTTATAAAAAATATCATTGAGCATAGGTCGGGTGCCATAGCAAGTAGCAGGTCCAAAATTTACTATACATGGACCTATTTTTAGAATTTTTATCGAACCAATTAATAGTAGAAATAAAAAATTCCTCATCCGATCTTATGTAGATTTATTTATGAAAGCAAATGATAGTAGTAATAAAAAAGTCCTTTTACTGGTAGAAAAAAACTTATTCCTGCTGAAACTATTTGCCCAAGGTAATAATAATTTTTGGAAAATATTATTTATGGTGATTCGTAAAGCACATCTACTGCCTGCGGTGCACATAGTAATTATTTACCAAAAGTAATAATAATTATTGTAAAAAATTATTCTTGATATTGAGGCATAACAATAGTCATAAAAATTATCATTGACCAGGTAGGGCGCCACAAAAAGTAGCAGGTCCAAAATTTAATGGGTATGGGCCTATTTTTTAGAATTATTTATCGAACCAAATAATAGTAGTAATAAAAAATTACTCATTCGATCTTATTTAAAGCACATCTATTGCCTTATTTAGCAAAAGTAATAATAATTATTGTAAAAAGTTATTCCTGATGATTAGGCACAAAAATTATATTGACCGGAGGCCGGGCGCTACAGCAAGTCAAAAATTTTACTACTAAAAAGTACCATAGTAGTAATAAAAAATTTTTGGACTCCTCACTAAGTAGCACGGCCAAATTAACCGCAGGTGAGCCTGTCTAGAATTATTTATTGAAAATAATGATACTAGTATTAATAAAATATCATCATTCGAAGATCGTACGCTATAAGTAGCAGAACCAAAGTTTACTCTGGAATCAGATCATAATAGGTGTAACAAAAAATCACCATTTTTAGATCGACGCCTTAGTAAATATAGCACAACCAAATTTACTATGCATGTGCTTGTTTAGAATTATTTATCAAAGTAAATGGCAATACTAATTAGCATAGCCAAGTTTACTTCGAATGTCCTCACATGTAATTATTTGTGGATACCAGTAATAACATTAGAAATAAAAGATACATCATCTAGAAATCATATGCGGCGGTAAGTACAACCAACTAGCCAAGTTTACTGGACATGGATCTGTCTGGAATAATTTATCGAAGGATAAAATAGTAATAAAAATGATTACAGTAATAATAAAAATATTACTATAGTTAGTGTTCTAAGTATAAAATTATTCATGCTTACTGCTTGTTTATATTGCACTATGATTGTCAGGAATAATTATTTATTAAATTAAATGATATTATTAGTAATAAAAAATTAACTTGTTCGGAGACTAACGTCTTGGTAATTTATCACATCCACTTTTACTACACACTGATCTTGGACTAATTATTTGTTGAATCAAATGATACTGTTAGTAGTAATACCAACCAAACACCTCAATAACTATCACAAGTAATTTTACTGTGCACAGGTTTGGTTGGAATTTTTTACAGGCTTAAATGATTTTTTTAGTAATAATTATTTTCCACGAATTGCTCGATTAAATAAAAATTCATTTTTACTATGTCCACAGTTATCGTAATGAAACAGTCATCGGTTCATCAAATTTAAGCAAAAACAAAGTCTGTTAATTAATTGAACAGAAAATAAAATTTAGGCTTATTTGAAAAAAGTAATTAAGCAAAATGGAAACGCTACTCTCGCTGTGTGCTACAGGTGGATCTATTCAATTGTCTGGGCCTAGGCCATTCAATGTACCGGCATGCATGCAGTTGATTTGTTAATCATGAGAACTAGGTGAATTTCCACGTTGCTACGGTAAAAATAAATCATTATATACATAATATTACGATATGGTATTCAGTCTATTATATATATACATATAAATTTGACTTGTATGTATTTTATTGTATTAGATCTAGTAAAAAATAATAGAACAAAAACTAATATTTGGTTATATTATAGAAGAATTAATTGGTGATGAAACAAATAGTGTAGTACATGACTTGTATGTTAATAGATTAAAGATTTAAATTATTTCACATGATATATATATAGATGACATGGTCATTTTTTTTAATTAATATGGGATGACATGGACTTAATAGGAAATGATGTGAACACCTTACATGAAGAGATAGTATATTTAGTGGGTCATTTAGTGGAGAATGATGTAAAAACCTTGCATGAAAAAAGAATTTAATCTAGTGGAGTTTAGCTTTTATAAGAGTTATAGATGGAATGAACATCTCGACTCCGGCAGCCGCTGCGCTAAATACTATTTATAGGCCGGGTTTCTAAATAGTAGTGTATATATATATTATTTTAAGGCCTAGCCTTTGAATAATACTCATCACTTCGGCGGAGTGCCGCCACTCAGAGCCAATACCTCCATCCAGCAATATAATTAAAAGCAATATAAAAGGCCACACAATAAATGAGCACACCTAATTACAGCATCTGCATGCAAAAGGCCAAGTGAGAAAAAAAAAATACTCCATTAGTCAGACGTAATCACAGCACCAGCATGTAAAAGGGTCCCTCTCTTCTTTCATAAATAATTGTTCTCTAAAAATAATGATATTGAGTGTGCAATTACCAATTTTTACCACCCCTCTCTCCTTCCCGGTTTTCCCTCTCCTCCACCCTTATTTTAAATAGTGCACTATAGCGGATGCGATAGTGGTATTTAGCGTTTCTGGAATTGAAGATGACTGCTAAGCTATGAAGATTTTAACGGTAAATGATTGTTCCCGCTATTAACAGCTAATAACGTGCTAATTTTGCTATATTGGGTTAGTTTAGTGCCGCTATTTGGCCTTGGACTTCATTCCATGGGCCCAAATAGCAGGGATATGTCCCTATGTGATTGATGTAATTTGTTAGTAAGACATTGAAATATATATCCCTGTTGGTATTCATTATGTTTTTACCTTTATTATGTGTAAAATTATATAATGTTTGATATATTTTTTGCTTAGCCACTAAATGGCTTAGCCCGCTATTAGCGCGCTATAGCTTTTCTTAGCCTTTTAGAAAGGCTACCGCTAAAAATTTGCCAAGTGCATATAGGGTAGTGTTGGAGAAGCTTTTTCCATGTTTTGCCAAAAATTAGAATTTACCAAGTACATATAGGGTAGTTTTGGAGTTGCTCTGAGACTTGGCCCGCTATTTAAAACATTGCCCCCCACCCACGAGATCACGTAGGCAACGACACCAAGAATCGGCGAGCGGATCTCCCCGGCACGTGCCTTGCCGGCCTTCTCTACCCCAGCGTTATAGACACGGTCTCAGTCTAGACGGAGGGTAGATCTCGCGGAGTGGCGGCCGGCCTGCTTGTGGTGTGGACGCCAGGGCCCAGCCGTCGGGGGCATCGCATGGAGAGGAGCGGCCGGGCCTGGCGGCGGCGGTGTAGAGAGTGGTCGTCCCTGTCAAGAACTTCTTCGTCTCGGCGGTGATGCAGGTAGTTACATATGTGTACGCTGAAAAATCCCAATCTCAATTTAATTTGGTTGATTTTAATTCGCAAATTTTGATTATTTGGTTTCAGGATGGCAACACACCATTAGTTCCTCGCTAGTCTCCACCGCCACCAGGAACAATGACACGGCCAACAACAGGTCAGTAACCGCCCCGGTAGAGTATTTCATATACGATTGACTGGTGGAAACTGCTCGCATGCTCATGTAGCAAGATCGAGATTGGATTTTGACATGCTCATTTGCTCATGTAGCAAGACTGGCGGGAATGATTGCAATGGACTTCTGTCCTTCAATCAGGTATCTCATATGCATTGTGCTTCACTTTTATATTCTTGGTTATCAATGTAAGTTTAGTTCTAATTGATAACTAGAACGTGTGTATTTACCTAGACAAACGGATGAATATATTCAGATCTCATTTTGTTACTGAACTTGAATTCTTAGCTTAGGTTTGTTACAGAAATTAATATCTATAATAATTACTATTTGAACATACAAGTAGCAAGAAGGATCATGTAAGTGCAAGTGATACTGGCTTTGCCTGGGAATGAGGACGGACATTTGCCATTTTTTCTTTGTTTCTATTTGCTAGTAATGACGTTCCATAGTCTTGAAGCTTTCTCTCCATTTGAGTACTGAATTGTAGGTGGCAGCAACATGTTCATGAATCAAGGATGTATTGTGCTGAATCTTTGATTTCTTTTGAATGTCGTTTTCTGAATCTAAAAGCTATTAATGAATTTAGTTTGAATGGATACTATGAATCTTTGTCTAATTTATTACTTGATTCGTCCTGCAATTGTTGTTTACGTGTTACCATAATACATGAATATATAAAAAAGTAGTATTACTTGATTTCAAACAATTAAATCGGAATAATTATGGTTGCAAGAGAATAAAAAAAGTAGCACTAATTTCCTCTCCATTCCAACTAATTACTCTCTTTGTATTGCTACATCTAGGTCCAGTGTGTAGTAGACTGGTGGTTCCGGCAATGCAGGTCCACCCAGCCTGTTGGTGGTGTTGTCCACTCCAGCATGGGTGAAGGGTGGCTTTGGTGTGTCAACTGTGGTGGTAGATCGATGAGCCCGCAGCTACTGACGGTGGAGTGGAGCCTCGTCCAGGCTGCCTCATCGGCGTCACCATGCTCCGTCTCCAACCTAACTGAATTCGTTTGGGATCTGCATATGTTTTTTTATGACTCTTGGGATGGATTTGATGCTACTTTGATCTTGTCATTTCGATCACTGCCAAGAGCGAGTGATTTTATAACACCCCAGGAGTTTGTCTTGCATCTTGGCACTTACATTGCATGAAAGTTGATTTCATCCATAGCAATTGTGCACAGGATGCTCCTGCACTAATATATTCGGCTTCGGCGGTATATATTGCCACACTATTTTGTTTCTTTGAGGACCATGACACTAGTGATCTTACAAGGAATTGACATGTTCCACTAGTGCTCTTCCTATTGATTTTGCATTCCCCATAATCGGAGTTTGAATATCCAATCAACTCAAATTGTGACCCCTTGGATACCAAAGTCCAACATCTTATGTATGCTTCAAATACCTCAATATTCTCTTTGCAACCTTGAGATGAGTCTCTCTAGGTGAGGCTTGATATCTTGCACACATACATACACTAAACATGACATCCGGCCTTGATGACATCCGGCCTTGATGTGGTGACATAGAGTAGGTTTCCAACTAGAGACTGATATTCTTTTTTATTCACCATGTTGCCACTAAGATCACTATCAAGGCTTTCATTGGTGCCCATTGGAGTTGATATAGCTTTTGCCTCTTGCATTCCAGACTTCTTCAACATGTCTTTGATATATTTTCCTTGACTCACAAATGTGCCTTTCTTCAATTGTTTGACTTGAAGACCAAGGAAGTACCTAAGTTCGCCAATCATAGACATCTCAAATTCTTTGGCCATCATGTCACCAAATTCTTTGCAATAATCCTCATCGGTTGACCCAAATATGATATCATCAACATATATTTGCACAATAAATAGGTCATTTCCAATCTTCTTGGTGAATAGAGTAGTATCAACCTTTCCCATAATGAACCCTTTAGAGATAAAAAAATTTCTTAGCCTCTCAAACCATGCTCGAGGTGCTTGCTTCAAGCCAAATAATGCCTTCTTCAATTTATACACATGGTTGGGTTTCTTCTCATCTCCAAAACTGGGAGGTTGCTCAACATATACTAACTCATTGATGATCCCATTGAGAAATGCACTTTTCACATCCATTTGATATAACTTGATATCATGGGCACAAGCATAGGTTAATAAGATTCTAATTGCCTCCAATTTTATCACCGGTGCATATGTTTCTTCAAAGTTAAGACCCTCTATTTGAGTATAACCTTGTGCTACTAATCTTGCTTTGTTTCTCACCATAACTCACCATAATGCCATCTTGATCTTGCTTATTCTTGAATACCCATTTGGTACCAGTGACATGATGATCATTTGGTATTTCTACCAATGCCCAAATGTCATTTCTTTTGAAGTTATTGAGCTCATCTTGCATGGCCATGATCCGATCGGCATCCTTCAAAGCTTCATCAAGTTTCTTGGGTTCTTTTATGACACAAATGATGTGTGCCTACATATCATTGCCATAGATCTTGTTTGCAAACCACTTCTACTATCACCAATAATTTTATCAAGTGGGTGATCTCTTGCAATATGAGTGGGTTGGAGCACTTCATTTTGATTGCTTGAGCTAGGCTGGTCATTTGATTTTATCTTCATGAGATGGTGAACTAGCATGATGATCTTGCACTTGAGAACCACTAGTTTGCTTGATGGGTGATGTGAGCACTTGATCTTTCTCATCAACATCAATCACTTGCCTCGCTCTAATGTCCCAAATGTCCATGTTCTTCATTGCTTCTACCAACTGAGGTTCACTAACATCATAAATATTATCTTTCCTCATCTTGAGACCCATTGGTTTCATCAAATTGCACATCATGGACTTCCTCCACTAAACCACTAGCATTGTTCCATACTCTATAAGCTTTGCTTGTTGTTGAATAACCGAGTAGGAACCCTTCATCACATCTAGAATCAAACTTGCCAAGTCTAGTGCCCTTCTTTAAGATATAGCATTTGCAACCAAACACTCTAAACAATGAAATATTTGGTTTTCTTCCATGAAGTAGCTCATATGGGGTCTTCTCAAGCAATGGATGACAATAGAGCCTATTGATAGAATAACAAGCCGTGTTGATTGCTTCATACCAAAACTTGTGACTCACATTGTACTCATTAAGCATAGTCCTTGTCACACTCGGATGTAAAAGAGCATTCGGGTGCCAAATCAAATGTGCGCAGGATCTCAAATTCACACACATGGATCGACATCATCAATGGTACAAAACACAGTGTTCAAACGAATTACATAAATAAGTATAAAGTATCATTATTACAATCCATTGGATCAAAGTATGAACAGGAAGCATAAACTAAGTTGTTCCATAAATAAAAGGTGAAACTAAATCACGTCAACATAGTAGGACCACCTTGCCACAGGAAGGTCGATGGTAGAATCACACGAGCCTAACAACCAGGTGACTCAGGGTAGTCCTCAGGGAAGTCACAATTTGTACTCTGGTTCGTCCGAGCAACCTTTAATGATTATAGCAAGGGTGAGTTCATGTCGAACTCAGCAAGCACAGACGGAAAGTAATGACATGCAAGGCTTAAAACAAGGTAAAGCTGACTTGGTTTGAATGTGGTAGCATTTTAGTTGATCACTTTTAATTATAACTCTATTATTAGAACAACCTATCACTAATTGTGAGTAGCATAAACCCAACCCTTAATTAGTGTAAGTAGTATTTAGCATCTTTTAAATAACTATCCTAATAGTTATTGTAGTCCGGGGATTAACCCCCAATTAAGAACATAGGATAACAATCCTACCAACATGGAATAGCCATTCCGCCAGAGCATGAGGTAGCCACCTCAAACAAGTTCTATCTCCAAGTATCATGTGAATCCAATTTGCTCATCATGTGAGAGTCTAGGCCGCTTGTGACCGTGAGCACGGCTGATATATCAGTTTTACATTCTGTAGAGGTGTGCACGTTTACTTCAAGTCGTGATTCCCATTTGCCCGGGGTCATGACTCCCCAAAACACTACCAACGTGAGCAGGTAGGGTCTCACTACAAGACCTTTCACAGGGTCAAACTAATAGGATGCCACTCGCATGTTTTGGCCGAAGCGCTCGGCAGTCGATACCCATAGCCATGGCGTACCGAGCAACCAACGTCTTAATATCCATTACCTAAGTTACTTCCTCACGCCTACCCAGAAAGTAACACCCTACTAGTGGAGGTCCTGCTAATTAGTCAAGCCAGAGCCATATAGCTTGGAGCTGCA
>Ga0182004_10005601_pt1 | contig 10217 bp, 4 predicted proteins | sample Sormic07211540_1_FD_120479 | JGI IMG/M metagenome (GOLD analysis project Ga0182004, IMG submission 120479) | Endophyte microbial communities from Sorghum bicolor roots, Mead, Nebraska, USA - 072115-40_1 MetaG | ecosystem: Host-associated > Plants > Roots > Unclassified | place: USA: Nebraska...
ATTAATAAAATTTTATCTAAATACATCCATGTGAGATCTTGTTTTGAAGGATTTATTATAAGAAATGCGATGGTGTAATCGGATTTTAATTTAGATATTTAGTTTAGGAGTTATGACTTTTTAAAATTTGTTGATGAAAGTGGAGAATGCATGGATGAGGTGGGCTCTATAGAACAGACAGCATCTGCCAACCGTTAGCTATGCTACACTGATATTGGTCCTATAAGACAGACTTTATTCACATGCGTGCTACTCCGATTGGGCGGGAATTAATTGGGCGGGAAACCATCGGACGGCGAATTCTGTCCGCCCATTCGGACCCTAGCACCCCCGGATACACCCGTACCATATATACGTGCTAAAACGCTGTCAGACAGTACCCACCTGTGTTATGGAGAAAGTAAATTTTTACTCTAAGGGCACATGTACTGCTGCTGTGTGGAACACAAGATTCACACTTATATTCATACATAGCAGGAGAGAGAGCGCTCTCTGTCTTTGCATTCTTTATCTCCTACACACCGTACTACTTGCAAGTTGCAATTCACCACATGCGTGCGAGAATTCGATCCTTTTAGATTTTATGGTTTCATAAAGTTTATTAGTTAACTACTAAACTTTAGACTACTTTAGCATACTTATCTAGCCTAATAAATTAATGGTTTTCTTGTAAGATTGACTAAACTTTAGACAACGTTTTAGAGTGCCTGTTTGGATGAGCCTAAAAACTAAAGATTAGTGGCTGAGCTGACCTAGACAGGGCATTAGAGTATCTCCAAGAGTTTCTAAAACCCACTCGTTTTTGGCAAGATTGAAAAAACTAGTTTGCAAAAACTCCCTATCTTAACTCTCAATCTTTCCACGCTTAGAAAAATTAATCCAGTTGTAAAATACGCGTGTTGATCGTCAATCTGAAGGTGGAAGGATGTGTGTGGAAGAATATGAGTAAGATAGGGTTTCTAATGCAAATATACTAGAGAAAACAAGTATAAAAGCGGTTAGGGTGATTTGGAAAAAAGTTTAGGATTTTTAATACAAAATTATTTTTTTATATTTGAGGAGTAGGATTCAGAAACTATTAGAGAAGCTCAATAAATATACTTCTAATAACCTTTTTGTAGTCACTTCCAATTTTTGATGAGAACTATGGGACACGCTCTTAGCAAGTCTAGCATGAGCAAGGAATACGAAGCTGCAACTGGGCCGGAAAGTTTATTGGGACATGAGTTTTAAGCCCTGCCGATTTGCTACCTTTCTCAGATCACGGTACCACTTCAAGAAGGCCCAATAACATACAGACAGGCCTATTCTCCAACATCCATGCTCTTTTTTTTTCTTCTTCCAAATTTAGGCATTCAGACCGGCCCATTGTGACTGTATTTCCGAAGCAACGGCTAACATACATCTATACATTACTTTACTTTCATCTTCAATAAACCATATTTTATATATGTGTATACTTATTTATCAGTTTAAATATATTTATGTACTCATTTTATGATATTCCAAATCTCACTACGTGAATTTTTTCAAAAGAGCCCTATATTTTTAATATTATTATAATACCATTGCAGTGGTATATAAAATACAGATACTTTAAGAATATATGCATACTTGGCATACATACTAGTATACTACCCTAGATGGTCTAGTATGATCATATATACTGTCTACATAGACTTTGTTGGAGTATATAGACCATGAATGTAAAGATATAATATACATGGATGTAACTACTTTCTAGGAGTAGAAAATAATTTCTCTTTCTACCTATATAAAGATATATGTTCTCAACATAAACATTTTCTTTAATATTAATAAATTGGCACGAGAGTTTGGAAAAATCGACGTTTGTCTTGAGAATTTAATAGAACAATTTGATGTTATAAATGTTGGTGCATTTCATACAAACTTGATTAAAGCTGAAGAAAAATGATTTAGGACAAAACCAAGATGAACATTTTTTTTTAGAAAAATGAACCGTCTTTATTCTAGCCTTTGCATGAGTTGTGCACTCAGCCAATTAGAATTAAAAGTTTCAGGCTGAAAAACAAAAACTTTTTTTGACCGAAATGGCAAGGGAGTCCTATCTATTTTTTCTTTTCTATTGAGGAAAATAAGAGATTACAACTGTACAACTGTACAAAGACAACAAAAAGTACAAGGCACCTAGGCCCAAAGAGAAAAAACTGGAATATATACATCTAGCTGTAACTATATTTCCACAAAGAAAGGGAGACATTTTGCTGTTCTTGGCTTTGATGCACACCAAGCAAGTTCCTCTCTGAAGTGAGTCTTCCACGCATCATGGTTAAGTGGCCATTGTCGAAATAGTACTAGTCCTTGTGGTCTAGATGACCCAACAGATAGTGATAACAATTTCTCTGAAGAGTGAACCGTTGAAGCCTGTACTAGCTTCGATTATCATGCCCAGAGGCTGGCAGTTCAGGTTCCAGGAGATTGAAATGGTGTCCCAGCAAGACAAAACTAAAACTGCATTAAAAAAGTAGGTGGAAACTTGTTTCTTCACTTCCTGAGTTGCACAACACATAACCGTAATCATCTAGGACCATATTCTTTCTGCAGAGGATATTTTAGGTGTTGAGCCTATCTATGAGAAGGAGTCGCATAAAGAACTTAGGGAGTGTTTGGTTAGAGTTGTTAAAGTTTAACAGGTAAACTAAATCCATGGAAAGAGGGGTGAAGCTCCAGAATTGCAATGAGCGTTGAATATGTTTTCTTACTGTTGTACTTTCTTCATTTCAAATTATAAGTCGTTTAACTTTTTTGACCTCAAATTTAACCACACGTCTTATTCAAAAAATTTGTGCAAACATAGTCAAATTTAAGTCATTCTTAAAGAATTTTAATTAATAAACCAAGCCACGACAAAAAAAAGTGATATTTTACACAAATTTTTGAATAAGACAAGTGATCAAATTTGGTGTCAAGAAAATCAAACATCTTATAATTTGAGATGGACTAAGTATTTATTAGATCCTTCGGAGTAGTTCCACAAATCGGGTGAGGCATCATTCCAAACTTTGTTGGATGATACCTCACCAAAGGATAGAAACAAGTAAACAACAACAAATGAGCACCAAAGGATAATATGGAATAACAACAATGGCATGTCCCATGAAAGTTACTATGAGAAGTAGCCTGTAGTGCAAAAGAAGGAAAAAATACAAACAAAAAATACCTTAAAAAACACGGAGGAGATGATTTAATCGTCTTGATTATTGATTGACAAATGGGCGAATTGGAAGGTGCCAGTAGCTGTCGCTTGAGTTGAGTTGAAAGCTACAACGTCGCGGCCACCAAATTTAAAGATGTGCCGACATTTGTGATTTGTCACTACACATTAATACTTTCGCGACACGTTGTTTCTGCCAAATAATTCAACCTGATCCAAATGCAACGGGACCATGCTCCTCCTCACATCAAATCTTTAGACATATATATGAAGTATTAAATATAAACAAAAATAAAAATTAATTATATAGTTTAGTGGGAATTTACGAGACGAATCTTTTAAGCCAAGTTAGTCCATATTTCGACAATAATTACCATAAATAAACGAAAATATTACAGTGTTACCAAATTTTTCCCTAAGACCTTGTTTAGTTCCAAAAACTACATAAAATTTTAAATATCCCACGTCACGTCAAATCTTGCGGCACGTGCATGAAACATTAGATATAGATAAAAACAAAAATTAATTACATAATTCAACTATAAATTACGAGATAAATCTTTTAAACTTAATTACTCATACTTGGACAATATTTATCGAATAAAAACAAAAATGCTACGTGACCCAAAAACAAAAGTTTTTGCTGAACAAGGCCTGAACTAAACACGGCCAGCAGAAACGGCGGCACTCGCTGGCTCGGTTGGGTGGGCCCACGGGAAACACCTGTCACCTCCGTGGCGACGGCCGCGCCACTCGAGCCGCCAACGTGTCCCCCGAACCCCTCTTGTTAAAATCCAGCACGTGCACGGCGCTCACCCTCATCCGTTCCCGTCCCCGTTCGCCCCTCGCCGACGCCAAGTTGCATTGACTCCCCTCCTCCCCGGTCCCCCACCGCCCCTCCGGCCATGGATGTGGACGGGCCCACCACCACCGCCACCGCCACCGCCACCGCCACCGCCAAGCCCGCCTCCAAAGGCGAGGCCCGCGAGGTAGACGTCGGCGAGGAGGAGGACACGCTCGCCGGCGTCCTCCGCAGCTTCGTCGACGGCGTCTGGCACCCCGACGAGCACGAGCCGCTGCTCCGGCGGCTCCGGGCGGCGTCCTGCGAGGCCGCGCCGCGGCTGAGGGGCGCGTCCCGGAACTCCGCGCGGGACCTGCTCGAGTGGACCAGGCGGGGCAGCGGCCTCCGCGCCATCCTCGTCATCTCGGTGGGCCCGCGCGCATCCTTGATCCCGTCACCCTAAGCATTGGGTTTCTCTTGCCCCTGTTTATTACTAAATCTGACTCGATGTTCTACACTTCATTCATTGTCTGCGCAACTTGCACAAGTCTTTGTTGGTGATTGCATAGCTGCACACTTGTTTTAGTCTGTGCTATCAGTCGACAGGATTACTGTGCCACAGTCCCCATTGCAATGTTGGTTTTAGATTGGTATACATTTTAGGTCTCCGGGGTCAAAATGATTACGAAATCTGTTGAGGGAAATGAAAATAGACTGAATTGTAATCCCTCTTGTCCGACTCCTGGGATATTGTAGGATTATATTAAGTTTGTCCTAAATCAAACTACCTTAAGTTTAACTAAATTTACATAAAAAAAAGGAGTATTAGCATCTACAATCCCAAATTGGTAAACTATAAAAATAGATTTCATAGGGTATCAGGATTTTTAATAGTGCTCATTCAATATCATAAGTATTATTGGTTGTTTCTAAAAAGAAACTTATCAAACTTAGGTTAGATTGACTTCAGACAACTCAAACTACACTGCATTTCAAGGTGGAGGGAGCATGTATAAGTGGAAACAAAAGCATGGTAGGTTTCTTTCACTAGCAATACAACATGGTAGGTTGCTTTTGCGTGCAGTTTTGATCCTAAATTCTTACATGATACCTTGTCTTTGGTATGGCATCCATTTTTAGGATTTCTCAGTAACTACTTTTCTGATCTGGCAGGTCGGAACAATCACTCTTATAGCATTGACTGGCCTTCTGATCTTCATGTTCTTCCTGTTGGTTGCCACTGCTAATGCGGTCATCGTCTCAGTCCTGATGTCACTGGCTGCTGCTGGAGGATTCTTGGCTATCTTCTTTGCTTGCTTAGTTGCAGTTTATATTGGAGCAGTATCAGCTGCTATCTTTGCCATTTCTGCGACTGTCATATCAGCAGTTGTTGGAGTTATGATTGCTACCGGTAAATTATCTCTATTCCCCTGTAAAAATTTGTACTTCCTCCGTCATGCAATACAGTGTCTTGTGGTTATTCTAAGACAAAATAAGAGAGAGCGCAATAGACGCATGTACCCCTCACTTAACTTCTAATCTATTGAAATCTGATCCTATTCCCATGATTAAAGGGTGCAATCTATGTTTCTTATAGAAAATATGGTAGGCATTGAATTACTTTCCTCTTCCGTAACTTTATTTAAGTAAATAGTATCTTCTTGTTCCTCGAATGTACTATATTTGGGGACACGTCTCAAATGCTAGAATGCACCCTATTCCAGGACGGAGGGAGTAGTGCTGTTGATATGTTAATATGCAAACAACCTTCAGGCATTATATAAACCTTAAAGACTTTACCTGAATCTCCAACCATTATATAAGATGTTCTTCGCTTCTGCGTTGAAGTTAATTTAGTCAACATTACTATGGTGGACCTGTAACAAATGTTTCTATTTTCAACTGAATCATCTCAATCTGTACACTTGCCCGCGTGCTCCCCTTAGCATCAGAATCAGAATAGAGTCGTGCACTAAATTGTTTTTCAACAATTAGGGAGAACCAAATGTTGTTTGCCCATTGTTATATGCTTAACAGTAAATTGTCAATAGTCACCAACTCTATTGTTTTAATCTTTTAAGAACACTGGAAGAAGTAAGAAATTATTGTGCTATATGGTTTCAGTAACAGTGAGTACTAGGTAATGTTGGTGAATCATTTATAAATCGTGCTTGTTTTCTTTGACATTGTGTGCACTACTAATTAGGAGAACCTTGTAGAGGCATCTATACATTGTAAATTTGGTGAATTATTAATACTGCTTCTGGTTTTCTCTTTGACATTCTGTTTTCTATAATTAGGAGAACCATGTAGTTATTACAATTCATTCAAGAAGCAAATCGTTAAATAAAACTTCAGAGTTGAAGAGATTCTCCTTTAGTGCTGGGTCAGTGTCTAAGATGTGGTTAAAAGTATGAACTTGCAAAACTAAAGATTTTCAAAGGCATTATCAGGAAAAGGTAGCAGAACTGAAATTTGGGAAAAACTATGAAATGAGTTTAAAACTTACAAATAAAATTTGTAGGTTAGGTGAGTTTCCAATTTTCATCTTGTCCATCCCAAGAAAAGAGTTTCATTTGTTATAAATCATTTCCTCCATAGGACTTTCTGAAAGGCTATATCAAATTGACAGTCTAGGATCTCCTGTCAATTTCACCTTTTTTACTTTTAGGATAGTAAGTAGTCACCACAGCACCTTCTCCACAAATTAGTGGAGAATAAGTAGACATCAAACTAGATTCCCTGGATAATGGGGAATAAAGTGGCACAGCTTTAGCAGAAATAGCTGCAGTTACGATTCCCTCTTTAGAAATTTCATGGAGATTGTGATGCCCAATATCTAAGAAAGGTAAGCATGGAAATAATCTGTTTTGACAAAGCAGTTTCCTTGCAACAAGAATACTCTTTTGAGATTTGTTGGGGAAGAAGCATATCTTTGCCTTCTGAGTCTGAGGACGAGCATGTATCACGTGTGCATTGTGCTAATGTTGACAAAACGCATCCTACTGCAGGTTGGGTTGGGTTCTTCTGGATGATCTGGTTCGCCGCAAGGAAGAGCATGGACCTGACGAAGCACTCCATTGGCGTGACGAGCTCGGCGATCCAATCGTACTCGGCGTCCCGGCATGTGAACCAGAAGCCTGTCGACTGAGTTTAGTTGGTTGCATCCTGTATGAAGCCCGCCGGTGTATCTATGTGAATTACGGTTTGGCTGTTTGTAAGAGTGGTTTGGCTGTTTGTAAGAGTGTAGAAGACGGCACCTCTGTTTCTCTCGGTGACTAGCTGTATAATACTAGCTCTGAAATTTGGCAGCCTGTACGTTGGGCATCGCGGCCAATGCTGTTCTGTTTGGGATAGTGAGCAGATAAATTTTCTAGTGAATAGGGGTCATGTGTACATTGTGCAGGTACGCAGTATGTACATGTCCTTTATGAGTGAACAATAATAATTTCATTGTCTTTGTTACTGAGGACATACACATACTGGAAGGTTTTGAGTTGTCAATGCAACCAGTACACCATTCCAAGAATACAAGTACACATGAGTATTTACAAGGAACCTTTCCATGGAGTTCCTAACATGAATATAGGAAGCACACAACGCTTTAAAAAGCAGCAGCTACACACCGATGGCGGGTGGCAATGGCTCCAGAGTCTGCACGAAGCAGCAGCCGTCGTCGTCGTCAGTAGAGTAATTCATTCAGTAGGTTCGGTCGCGGCCGACGAGGGAGAGGAGGAAGGTTCGGTAGTTGCCGGACGTCTCGGCGTGGATGGCGTCGGCGAGCGAGCGCTTGTACATCCGGTGATACTCCGCCTTGATGTACTGCATGTCGATCTCGGCCCTGGTGACGACGACCCTGATGAGCGTCGAGTCCGAGGTGCCCAGCCCTTTCATGGCCTTGTGCAGCACCCCGGCGAAGTACCTGGCGGGGCTGTCGGCGCACCGGAGCACGGTGAGGAGGCCGAAGCCGAAGTTACCCGACGTCTCGCTCTTGACGGCGCTCTCCAGGGACCGGTCGTACATGTGGTGGTACGCGCGCGCCACCGCCGCCATGTGCGGCCAGCTCCGCTCGCTGAAGACGCGGATGAAGGCGCGCTCGTCCGTGCCCAGCCGCCGCTCGCCGGCCTTGTAGAGGTCGCGCGCGTCCAGCGCCACCGTCGACGCGTCCACCACCACCGCGCCGCCCTCGGCGCGCGGGACGGCCAGGTACGCGAGCAGGAGCCGCTGGTGGTCGCCGGAGGTCCGCTCCGTCACGTCGTGCTCGAGGTGGCAGCCGAACCTGGCGCGGTACGCGTGCCGCACCACCGCCAGCTGCGACGGCGTCCGCGAGCAGACCACCTCCGTGGCGGCGCGCAGGTCGGTGACGTCGCCCGTCAGGGCCTGCTTCAGGACGGTGGCGTCGCGCGTCGCCGGGTCCAGGACCCACAGCAGCATGGCGCGCTTGTGGTTGCCGCTGAGCTCCGACGCGAGACGGCGGGCGAGGTCCTGGTTGAACACGGCGCGGTACTCCTGGGCGATCGCCGCGCGCTGCGCCGCGTCGCGGTGCGCCAGGATGCTGATCACCGTCGTGCTGTCGCAGCCGAACCCGCGGAACGCCTTGTGGAGGTCGATCGCGTCCTGCCGTGGCCACGTCGGCACCGGCGGCACCGTCAGGCTCGCCATCAAGCTGCTGGACGCTGCTGGTGTCTAGTTGCTCGAGCTCTGCCGCACGCGGCGGGGGAAGCACAGGAAGCCGTCTCCGGTGGTGAGTGGAGTGACGATGATGATGATGATGACCCTTCTTCCTCGCGCACGGGGATTTTAAAGCGGGCGGGCGGGCGAGAGAGATGCCGCGAGGGGGAGATTCCGGCGACGATGGTGGCCGTGGGATGGACGACCGCGTCCGATCGACGCGGGCGGTGGGCGCCCACGCCACTATCACGGTATCAGTCGCCGATCGGCTGGGATGCCGGAAGAAAATACTAAAAATTTGGACAATGGAGGGATGCCTACTTATCCAGAGCATCTCTTCTCCGGGCCATGCAGCCACCAGCCATGCATGGCGTGCATGACTTTCGGTTGATGCTTGCTTGACTTTCGGTTTGAGTAAAAAAATTGGGTTAAACTTTGAGTCTCGTTGCTTATAGCAATATAATGCACATCATTTTGAACATGTATTTGTGCTGCAGTTTTGCGGAGTATATATGAATCTGAGAGACGCCATGTGTTTCAGGGTGCAGATTGGTCAGAGTTAATTTGAAGGTGATGCTAGGCAAAGCCAACACAACAGGGATGCTGCAACGATGGGAGGTACGTACGTACTTAGCGCGGAAGGAAACTTGTCAGATTTGGATTTGGATTGGATCCCTGCATTGGTGCGTTGGAAGATAAGGTATGACAAAAGCCAAGACTGATGTCATGATGTGGAATCAAACGGCAAACTATTTTCTTTTTTTTTTTAAAGCAATGGCAGGAGCTCTACCTTTCAATTAAGCAGAAGAGCAAAAGAGTTTATGTACAAGCAAAGAAAGAGAAAAAAAGTGGGTTTGAAGCCACGGTTGCAGACAAACAAAGAGAAACACTTTGAAAAAGCTAGGCTTGATTGAAAGCTCTCTTTCTTTGTTCGATGTCGTCCTTGATTCTTGCAGCCACCTGCACGGCCGTCTCTGAGGTGTTATTGAATATTCTCTTGTTTCGTTCCTTCCAGATGTTCCAAAAGGTGTAAATCACCATCCCATTGAGTCGTCTTCGTTCTGAACTTGGTACCTTTCTTGTTGTGTCTTCCCACCATGCTTTGATATGTACAGGATTGGCGCCCGCAGTTCAGGGAGGTTCTCCCACAAGATGATCCGATCCCAAACCGCCTTTGCAAAAGGGCAACACAAGCATAGGTGCAGGCTAGTTTCTAAAGGACTATTGCAAAGTACACAATGTTCTTGATGTGGCCATCCTCTTTTCTGTAGGTTATTTGCCGTTAGAATTTTGTCTTGCACTAGAATCCAAGCAAAGATCTTGCATTTGTTCTTCACTTTGGTTCTCCAAATTAGCTCACTTCGAAATAAACCAAAGGAGCCTTTAAATTGGATTTGATATGCTGAACGGGTGGAATAAACCCCGTCCGATGTCCATCTCCAGGCAATCGAATCTCTAATGCCCTGTTGGAGGTGCACACCCTGAATCCTAATCCAAAGGGATACAAATTCTTCAATGTGGACAGCCGAGGTGATTCTTCTCCTTAGCGAGCGTATCCAATTGTTATTC
>Ga0182004_10005602_pt1 | contig 10217 bp, 10 predicted proteins | sample Sormic07211540_1_FD_120479 | JGI IMG/M metagenome (GOLD analysis project Ga0182004, IMG submission 120479) | Endophyte microbial communities from Sorghum bicolor roots, Mead, Nebraska, USA - 072115-40_1 MetaG | ecosystem: Host-associated > Plants > Roots > Unclassified | place: USA: Nebraska...
CCCAAGACCTCCATGCCTTGTTGCTGCACTATCGTCATCCCGTCCGGTCTCATTCATTATTAGCCATGGTTATTTCCACGATAGCAAATATAGCCAACCGTGATCAAGTATCCACCTATCTCTCGCAGGTGACAGGAAATCACCCGGCTTCTACCGAGCTAAGCAGGGCTAAGCATCATTTCGATCCTGGACCTACTTGGGTAAGGTATAAGGTGGACAAGATAATCATTATGCAGCAAGGATGTCACATCAACACCTAACACTTAATGCAACAATACATAACCATAGTTAATTGATAGCTGGACATGATAACAAAAATAGTAGGAGTCTTATAATGCTCCGGGGCTTGCCTTCGACGTAGATGGAAGGACGGTGGTCGGGGCACTCCGGTAGATCCTCCTCCTCCTCAGCTCCTTCTCCTTGGGGTGGCTCTCTCTGCTGCTTCTCTGGCTCTGGTGGTGCGAACTCCAAGACCGTCACGCCCTTGGGTACACCTAAGTATGCATGACAAGGCGATAAACATAGGAAATGCACATATGATGCACGATGTCATGATGATAAGCCAAAGAAACATAAAACAATGTACAACATGAGTAAAATGCTTATAAGATTATGAGGATCATGAAATAACAAGTAAGTACATACTTCTTCTCTGGCAGATAGACTAACTAGACAAGCAATCAACCTTAGCTATCCACACGCAACAACTGGGGTCATGTACAGATCAACTAGTCAGAAGTTCTAGCTGTAACTTAAACATCATTTGGCCAAACTAAGCAAGTAGATACTTTCTGGAAAGCTTAACCAATTTTCTACAATTCACTTTTAGACATCCCACAAGGATTCCCAACCGAAATTGGTTGAAATAGACAAAGTTGGCTGGCTGCTCTGGAAAATCCAGAGAGCAAGCACTTCGCAGCAGCTTCTTGCAACAGTCATAACTCTTAAATTACTTAGCAAAATGTCATGAAATTTGGAGACACGACAGATAAGTAAGTTAGCTACAAGTTTGTTATAGACAAGGTTTCCAGCAAACTTCATTTTCAAGCAGTGTTTAAGTAATTTCCATCAGCTACACAGAACATGCTCTAGACAAGACATAATTAGCAAAATAATATTTTAACACATATTAAGAATGCAACAAAGGTTCAAACCAAAATCACCAGTAGCTAGCATATGTCTAAGAAACATCATAAAACATCATGGCAAGGTTTAAACTCATTGCTATCATCACCTTTTCTATTTATTTAATTATCAAGATGATTGAATGAGCATATATCACAAGTGCTCCAAAAATTCTAATAAAATTACAGCATGCTAACTAAGCTACCACAAGGATACTGTAAAATTTTCAAGGCTCTTGCACATGCCATTTGTGAGATACAAAAATGACAATTTTTTTTGTCCCAAAAAAAAAGTGTGAAACCCTTTTTGATAGGGTTTCCCATTTATGCCTTTAATGCCAAAGTTAAATTCTATGACAATTTAACTTTGGCATTAAAGGCATAAATGGGAAACCCTATCAAAAAGTGTTAAACTACAGATTTCAGATTTTTCTTAGCTTTGTGTACACATGATTACATCACCCAACAAGTTTCATCATAAAAGGAGTCATATTCTATTTATTAAAAATACCACAATAAACACCTATTTAATCAAGAAATATTTATAACTCTACCAACATGCATCCAAAACTCATGATAAATTTATCAGAGCCAATACATAGCATGAGGAACAATCTCCTAAATTTGCATGGCCATAAAACTTACAGATCCCAAGATATAATTACCCTCTATTTTCCAAGGATTAAATCATATCTATTTATTTCAGCAAAAACATGGCATGTTTTATATTTTTAATAAACACTAGACTAACTCAAGAACCGAGCAAAATTGGAATCACTCCATTTGGATCTGTCTAACTCAAGTTATGAATTTTACAAAATCAGCTCAGAATTAGCAAAACAGTGGACCACAGGGGAGAGAGTGAGAGGCTGACGGGTGGGGCCTGCTAACAGACGGGACCCACGCGACAGAGAGACAGAGAGCAGAGACGAGCTCGTCGCCGGCGAATCTCAACGACGGTGTGGTCTCCGGGGAAACCAAGGGCATCTACGTGTTCCTCACATCGAGGCGAACCTGTTGACCTACTTGGCTCACGCTCTACTGGACTCTAGGGTGCTCGCCGTCGCGAATGGCGGAACGGCGGCGCTGCGCGGCGTTACGCCAGCGAACCTAGGCAACGACGACCCAGTAGAGGTTGCGGACGAGCAAGAGTGAAGCAAGGCGAAGCTGTAGGAAGAAGAATCACGGTCAGAGGTGAACCAGAGAGGTCTGGCCACGTTGTCGGTGATTTCTGCGAACTCCGGCGAGGTGGAGCTCGCGACGGAGTTGTCAATGCGGCCTCACTAGTGCTCGGCTAAGGGAAAGAGATGGACATCGAGGTAGAGGACGTCACGGCGGAGCTCTGGACAGGCTGGCTTGGCCGGAGACGCGGTGGAGCGGCCGGAAGAGCTCGCCGAAGCGCGGCGGAGCTCGCCGAGGCGATGGCGGAGCGAAATGGAGCTCTCTGAGGGAGTGGAGGTCGCGTCTGAGGCATCCATCCGTTGCGTGGTGACTTGTGGACGATGTTGGGGCTGACAGGCGGGGCTATTTGCGGCATACGGTCGACACCTGGCCGGACACGCGGCGGTGGACGGCGACTGTCCAAACTGAATCGGTGTCTAAAACTCCCGATTGCAGTGACTGAAACCCAATGTTCATCGATGTTTTACTCTTGATCCACTCAATGGTTTTGGCTCGGATTTGTTTCATTGGATAGAGCTACATGAGTACTACAGGATTGCTTAAAGGATCAAGGTCTAATTTGCCTTGGATTTCAAACTACAAAGCTCCCAAGTACCCTAGGAGCAAACTGTGTCGACTCTAACTTAGGAAAATTTGGCTAAGTGTGGAAACAGCCCTGAGTTTTGCCTTGTGAACTAATTTTGAATGTGTTCCAAGCATTTTCATAAAAAGTCATCAAAACAACTTTTGTAGCTTATGAAATTTACTACAACTTTGCTTTAGATATCATTTACATGCAAAGTTTCTAACACTGGTTTCATAAAAGATCTTTGAGAAGAGGTTTAGGGGTCAACTAGGCCAACCTAGGGCTAACCATGACCTAGGGGCATTTTTGGGTAAAACCTCCAACACAAACTTTGTTCAAAATGATATTCTAAACATGATTAAAGTATTTTGGAAGACAATGTGAACTTATATGCAATGGTCACACATTACTTTCACATATAGCAAGTCAAATAGCAATTCAATCACATATGACATACATAAGATGACATGTGATCATGATATGATGCTTATGAGTGAGCATGATGATGCTTATGTTGATGCAATGCTCATGTTTAACATGCAAGCTAACACTAGGAGTGTTACAGCCCTCCCCCCTTACAAAAATCACGTCCTGAGATTTGAAAGACGTACCATTTTTCATAGAATGAGGGGTAAGTTACTTGTAAATAGTCTTCCCATTCCTAAGTGGAATCTCTTTCACTTTGATGGTTCCACAAAACCCTAAAAAGTTTAATCACTCTCCCTCGAGTAACCCTTTCCTTGACATCAAGAACTTGCACAGGCTTCTCTTCATAAGATAAATCTGATTGCAACTTAAGACCTCCTGTTTCAACTCTCTCTTCGGGCACGCGCAGGAACTTCTTGAGTTGGGATACATGGAACACAGGGAAGATAGCTCTCATTTCCGGAGGTAGTTGTACCTTGTAAGCCACTTTGCCACTTTTCTCAATAATTTGGTAGGGACCCACATAACTAGGAGCAAGCTTTCTCTTCACTCCGAAGCGATTTACACCTTCATGGGTGATACCTTTAGGTACACAAAGTCACCTACTTGAAACTCGAACGGTCTTCTTCTTTGATCAGTATAGCTTTTCTGTCTAGCTTGGGCGGCTTCCATGTGTTTCTGAATAACAAAAACTTGCTTTTCGGCTTCCTTGACAAAGTCAATTCCGTAGTACCTCCTTTCACCAGGCTCGACCCAGTTGAGAGGAGTTCTACATTTGCGGCCATACAAAGCTTCAAAAGGAGCCATTTGAATACTCTCTTGGTAGCTATTATTGTAGGAGAATTCAGCTAAGGGTAGCCACTTCTCCCATGCACCCTTGGAAGAGATGACACATGCCCTCAACAAATCCTCCAAGATTTGATTCAAGCGCTCGGTCTGACCGGAGGTTTGGGGATGGTAGGCTGATCTGTGAACCAACTTTGTTCCAAGGAGTGAATGCAAATGTTCCCAAAAGCGGGCAGTGAACTGAGGACCTCTATCAGAAATAATGGTGTGGGGCACTCCGTGCAACTTAACGATCTGAGAGAAGTACAACTCAGCATAGTCGGATGGTCGGTATGTAGAATGTACGGGAATGAAATGAGCTGACTTGGTCAAGCGATCAATAATCACCCATATGGAATTGTGCCCTTTTTGAGTAGGGGGAAGTCCAACAATGAAATCCATGCTGATTTCTTCCCACTTCCATCCCAGAATCGACAAGGGTTGCAACAATCCTGCAGGCTTAAGGTGAACTGCCTTTACCCTGCAACAAGTATCACACCTAGCAACATAGGCTGCTATCTCTTTCTTCATCTTGGTCCACCAGAAACGAGGTCTCAAGTCTTGGTATATTTTACTACTACCAGGGTGAATGGACAACTTGGAAAAATGAGCTTCATCTAAGATTTTGTTGCGTAGGTCATGGTCTTTGGGTACAACAAGCCGATTATCAAACCACAGTACACCCTTCTCATCTACCCTGAAATGCTTGGCGTCTTGCTCTTTCATTTTTCTTTTGATATGGAAGATACCAGGGTCAGTCTTTTGGAGTTCTATAATTTGACTTTCTATGGAACAACGGACTACAATGTTGTGCAGGACCACAGGGTGCAATAAATTAAAACCTTCCCCTAGGAGAGGTTCAACAAGTTGTTTCCGGCTAAGAGCATTGGCTACAACATTGGCTTTGCCGGGATGATAGTGCACCTCAAGATTATAATCCTTTATCAATTCCAACCATCTTCTTTGTCTCATGTTTAACTCAAGCTGGGTGAAGATATATTTGAGGCTCTTATGGTCAGTATAAATGTGACACAGATTACCCAATAGATAATGCCTCTAGAGTTTCAATGCATGCACAACTGCTGCTAACTCTAGATCATGAGTCGGGTAGTTAACTTCGTGCTTCCTCAGCTGCCGAGAGGCATAGGCAATGACTCGACCTTCTTGCATAAGTACACATCCTAAGCCTATGCCGGATGCATCGCAAAAGACGTCAAATGGTTTTTCAATGTCCGGTTGTGCCAAAACAGGAGCAGTGGTCAACAAATGGCGTAAAGCGGTGAAAGCAACTTCACACTCCTGAGACCATTCAAACTTCACATCTTTTTGCAGTAACTTAGTCATAGGCTTAGCTATTTTAGAGAAGTCTGGAATAAAGCGACGATAATATCCTGCTAGACCGAGAAAACTTCGAGCCTCATGTACTGAAGTCGGGGCCTTCTAGTCTAGAACCTCCTGCACCTTTGACGGGTCAACAGAAATACCGCCTTCAGATAGAATATGGCCTAGAAAAGGCACTTTCTTTAGCCAAAACTCACACTTGCTGAACTTGGCATAAAGCTGATGTTCTCGCAATCTAGTGAGTACAATCCGAAGGTGCATCTCATGGTCTTGGGCATTTTCAGAATACACCAATATGTCATCAATGAATACTACCACAAACTTATCCAGTTCAGGCATGAACACCGAGTTCATCAGGTACATGAAAAGAGCAGGGGCATTAGTCAGACCAAAGGACATGACTAGATACTCATACAACCCATACCTCGTAGAGAAAGCCGTTTTGGGGATGTCTTCGGGTCGGATCTTGATCTAATGATATTCGGACCTTAGATCAATCTTTGAGAATACCTTAGCCTTGGCTAGTTGATCAAACAGAATATCAATGCGAGGAAGAGGATACTTGTTTTTGATAGTCACGGCATTTAGCGAACGATAGTCTACACACATACATAGAGACCTGTCCTTCTTCTTGACAAAGAGAGCCGGACAACCCCATGGAGAAGAACTAGGCCGAATAAGACCTTTTCTAGGAGTTCTTGCAATTGTTTCTTCAATTCTGCCAATTCATTGGGTGGCATTCGATATGGCCTTCTAGAGATAGGTGCGGTACCCGGAATTAGATCAATTTTAAACTCTATGTCTCTGTCCGGAGGCAACCCGGGCAGATCCTTTGGAAAGACATTCAGAAACTCACACACTACCGGAATCTCTGCTACAGTGAGTGGTCTGATAGCATTAGCAGTGTGACGGGTGTCGTCGCTTCTAGGAAGTTGAACTAAAAAAGGTTCTTTACTATCAGGCTCCCTCAACATGATTACCCTTGTTGAGGTGTCTATTAGCACTCCATGGTCACTCATCCACTTCAATCCTAGAATAACATCTATTCCCAAGCTCGGTAAAATCACAAGATCTGTTGAATAACTACGCCCTTCAATGGCAATATGTACATCCCTCATCAATTGATTTGTAGTGATTTGATTACCAGCAGCACTAATGCAAAATTTGCCCTTGTCAAGATCAACTACATGCTATCCATGCTTAGATGCGAATGCTTGACTCATAAAAGAATGTGAAGCTCCGGAATCAAACAAGACAACTGCAGGGTGTTGATTGACAAGAAACATACCAGCCGTAACCGCTTCACCTTCGGGGATTTCTTCAACAGTGGTGTAGTGCACTCGGCCAGGACGAGTATTAACCCCAGCTGCAGAAGTCCTTTTAGGATAAGGGCAATCCCTTGCCCAGTGACCAACTTGTTTGGAGTTAAAACAGGGGCGGTTATCAGGGGGAGTTTTGGGGCTCCCTTGACCTGTCGCCCCTCTGGGAAGAGCAACTGTGAAGGACTTGCGAACTCCAGTCTTCACATTGGGCTTTTTCTGTGGTGGCCTGTACCTCATCACAACATTAGGTGGGCGATAGGCCGACTTACTTGTCACCGGAGCCTTGGACTGCGAAACACCTGCTTCATAGGCTCTCTTGCGATTCTTGGATGCCGCATAGATAGCATTGGAGTTCTCCTGGGTCAACGCATCACTCACAAACTCATTGAAGGAGGTACTCTTGTTACCAGCCATGTTCTTGGACAGCTTGGGCCTGAGTCCTCTCTTGAAACTAGAAAGCTTCTTGGCCTCAGTGTCAACAAACTCAGTAGCATAGCGAGACAAGTTATTGAAAGCATGGAGATACTTAGTCAAAATTTTAGTGCCCTAAGTCAGGTTCATGAACTCGGTATGCTTGATAGTCATTATGCCCTGCGGAATATAAGTGTTCCTAAAAGCAATTTTAAACTAATCCCAGGTTACAACAGCATTGGCAGGCAAGCTGGTCCTATAATGGCTCCACCAGACACCAGCTTTGCCTTCCAACTAGTGTGCTGCATATTCCACCTTTAGTTCTTCAGTCACCCTCAACAAGCAAAACTTCTGCTCGAGAGTATTAAGCCATTCATCAGCTTCTAGAGGTTCAGAGGCCTCCTTGAAAACCGGCGGCTTGGTGTCCTGAAAGTCCTTGAAATTGCTATATTGATTCGCTTCTCCGCCCTGGCGGGCATGGCGACCACCCTGGTTCTGCTGTGCCATAGTTTGCGTAGCTTCATTGAGCATTCGCTAGCCCTCGACAAGAGTTGCCAGGAGCTCAGTGGCGTAGGTGGGCGAGGAGGTGGTGGTGGCGGCACCTCATTATGACCGGAGCGAGTGTTGCGAGCCATCTGCACAAGGCATACCAAGTGATTGTTTAGGATGACAGAAATATTTCCATAAATCTTGATTGATGCCATATGGATTTTACTGAAATAAATCCACATACACACGGCACAATGATCCATTTACAACAAGTGAATATCATCCATGATATTAGTTGCACCCACAATCACAGGATTTCACAGGGATTAAAGACATCACTGGAAATTTATTTAGGCTCAACATAAACACAGAGCATCTCACATAAGTGTATAGGGTTACACAGAGTCATTGTCACAACTTAAGTCTTACAGAGAGGGCACTATGGCCAACACATAGAGTCTCAGCTGGAAATTCCAATTACATGACCATTACATAAAGAGGTGGAAACTTGGTACATAAATTTGGAACCCATAGCTAAACTACAGATCTTCCTCAAATTCTTCATTAGAGACTATACCATCATCCTAATCTTCCTCACTGGGGTCCTCTTCATGATTAAGGGGAACAGGACGTGGGATAGGATTTATGATATTATTCAAGCGATGGACATCTAACTGCAGCTCAGCAATCCTATGGATCAACTCTTCCTCTCTAATCTCAGCTTGGAACAAAGCTCTAACTCTAGCAGCTTCTCTATTTTCAGCCAAGCGCATAGCCTCATCTCGCTCTCTAGTCATTTGCATCATGCGCACTTGTGCCTCATTGCGCTCTCTAACTGCATTTTCGACTTGGTTGCGGCGGGCTTGCAAAGCATTATGGTAGTTTTGAATTTCAGCTTGTGCATCACTAAAGGCCTTGCGATGCTTGCACACACGCTTGCGCAATTTGCGCTGCCTAACTTGAGCTTTTTGGAGCGCTAGCATGGCTTCTATGTAGGTATCTTGGCGTACATAGTACAGCTTAAGTACCGCCAGCATGGCACTCATAGCAGGGTTAGAGCTATATCCTAGTATGATTTCTCTCATCTCTAGGGACTCAGTTCCTATCTGGGACACAAAGGTATCAGTTACACTCACTCTAGGAAAAGATCCCGCTAGGCCATTAACTAGCTCATCACCATAGTCTTGGCATATTTCTAACAGCACTTCTAAGGCTGCTACTTGGGCACCCTCCCAAGGAGTTTGACCATCAGACTCTACTATCCAACCTAGTCACTGTGGGTTGTTTGGACAAGGAGGAACTGTAATTTGGACATCTACCCAAGGTAAAGATCCTGCATGCTCGGCTTCTATCCAAGTGTACTGAGGTGGTTCCTCATATCCCACTGAATTTAGCACCCTCCACAACAAGGTAGGAGTGCCAAACATGTCCAGAAAAGTCTCACTTGCATGTGGGGTTGCCATCTGTACGAAAGACCACAACTTGAATAAGGAAGATTAATTACAAGAGAAGGTAATTAGGTACAGTTTTAGAATTACAAGAATTAAGTGGTGCATAAGGAATGCATGAATGATTCATGATGCATGCACGTTCCATACGTCCTTGCCATTCCTAGAAGAAATTTCTAACGTATAGTCGGTGGCATGCATACGTGCACTCTTTATACGTAACTACACGGTCTACACGTTTCGTTGTTAGTGTACCTGCAGAAAATTTCATTTCAGCCCAACCCCACAAGAGTATATGTGCAGAATGAAAGTCCAATCATCTACATTAAAGCTAGGTGCTTCGATATATATCCCCGAACATATATCGTAGCACACTACCCATTTGGAGAACACCCACCTATACATCAAATATGTATACGTGGCTGCACCTACTACCCACAATTAAGTACCTTCATATATACATGTGTGTAACATGTAAATATTCCATCAACCACAGCTAACACTCCCCTAGACCGATAGTTGGACGGTCATGCTCCCACAGCTCACACTTACCGTAGCGTAGAGGCATATAGATCCATACATTACCACTCAAGCAAGTGGCATCCATACAATTTCACGTCGTATGGACGATGAAAGAAAAACAAACATTGCTTACCATGGCGTAGAGGTACATGATCCATTCATTACCACTTAAGTACGTGGCATCCATATTATTACACGCCATATGGACGACGAAAGGAAAAAAACCCCTTGTTAGTAGTATTAAGCCACCTAGAAGTCCTTAAACAGGCATAAAGGGTATGACCACTGGCATGGTATATGTTATTGAAACATTTTTAAAACAGCCCTATGTATAGTCTAATTTGCCAATTAGTTTGGGAAAAACAAATTCATTTGTTTTTAAATACATCTATGATGGTTAAATGCTTAATCTTGCTCCGATGCCAGCTGTAATAGAACCTGCAAATCGTGCACCTATCTTGCATCAAGACTAGCACTATCTCTAAACAGACCGAACCGAGCCTCCACTTGAGCCTCTTCACCTAGGAGTACCAACATGTGCTTCCAAAATGGTTTCTTAGAC
>Ga0182004_10005603_pt1 | contig 10214 bp, 19 predicted proteins | sample Sormic07211540_1_FD_120479 | JGI IMG/M metagenome (GOLD analysis project Ga0182004, IMG submission 120479) | Endophyte microbial communities from Sorghum bicolor roots, Mead, Nebraska, USA - 072115-40_1 MetaG | ecosystem: Host-associated > Plants > Roots > Unclassified | place: USA: Nebraska...
AAAAGGCATTGCCGCTATATCGGCTCTTGAAAAAGGCTGATCGTTTCTCCTGGACCCCTGAAGCCGAGCAAGCGCTCGACAACCTGAAAAGGACGCTGACCACCACCCCGGTCCTAGTTCCCCGTCAACCCGCAGAACCTCTTCTTCTGTACGCCGCTGTGACGACCCAGGTGGTTAGTGCGGCTGTGGTGCTCGAAAGGCTGGAAGAAGGACACGCGCTACCAGTCCAGAGGCCGGTCTACTTCATCAGCGAGGTGCTCTCGAAAACCAAGGTACGGTACCCCCAGATTTAGAAATTGATCTATGCTGTGATTCTCACCCGACGCAAGCTGCAGCATTAGTTTCTCGGTCACCCTATCACGGTGGTCTCGTCCTTCCCCTTGGGCGAGATCATCCAGAATCGAGAGGCCACAGGGAGGATCGCTAAATGGTCAGTCGAGCTCATGAGTGAGACCCTCACTTATGCGCCCCACAATGCCATCAAGTCTCAAGCCATAGAGGATTTCGTCGCGGAGTGGAGTGATTCTCAACTCCCCCAGCTCAGGTTTAAGCAGAGTTGTGGACAATGTACTTTGATGGGTCTCTCATAAAGACGGGGGCTGGGGCAGGCCTGCTGCTCGTCTCACCCCTTGGCGTCCACATGAGGTATGTCATTAGGATACGCTTCGCTGAATCTAACAACGTTGCAGAATATGAAGCCCTCGTCAACGGGCTAAAGATCGCCATCGAGCTAGGGGTTCGGTGCCTCGACATTCGGGGTGACTCTCAACACGTGATCGACCAAGTAATGAAGGCCTCGAGCTACCACGACCCGAAAATGGAGGCATACTACAAGGAAGTACGCCGACTGGAGGACAAATTCCACGGCCTTGAGCTTGTCCACATCGCTCGACGATGCAATGAGGCAGCCGACGAACTCGCTAAGGTCGCATCAACTCGAGGTACCATCCCACCAGACGCATTCTCGAGAGATCTGCATGAGCCATCCGTCGACTTGGGCGCGGGGGATAACGTCGAAGCCTCCACTCCCCATCCAACCGATGCTATCGATGCCCTGCTAACGGCAGTCGAAGTAATGGAGGTAGAACAACGTCCCGGTCGACCGTTTGACTGGCGTACGCCGTTCCTTGAAGATCGATCCGAGGCCCGCTGTATCGCTCGATGGGCCAAATCGTATATAATCTACAGCGAAAACGAAGAGCTATATCGACGAAACCCGACTGGGATCTTGCAGCGCTGTATCACCATAGAAGAAGGTCGAATGCTCCTCGAGGACCTACACTCGGGGGCTTGCGGCCACCATGCCGCTCCAAGAACCCTCATAGGGAATGCCTTCTGACAAGGTTTCTACTGGCCAACGGCTGTAGCTGACGCCATAGAGCTTGTACGCTCATGCCATGGGTGTCAATTCTATGCCAAACACACCCATCTCCCTGCTCACGCTCTCTAGTTGATCCCAATCACGTGGCCATTCGTGGTGTGGGGTCTCAACCTTGTGGGCCCTTTGTAGAAAGCTGTAGGAGGATATACCCATTTGCTAGTGGCCATCAACAAATTCTCCAAATGGATCGAGGCTCGACCCATCACAAACATCCACTCCGAGCAAGCCGTCCTTTTCTTCATCGACATTATCCACCGGTTCAGGATACCCAACGTCATCATCACCGACAATGGCACCCAATTCACCGGCATAAAGTACTTGGACTTCTATGACCGGCATCACATCTGTGTCAACTGGTCTGCGGTAGCTCACCCTCAAACTAACGGCCAGGTCGAGCGTGCCAACGGTATGATTTTGCAAGGACTCAAACCAAGAATCTACAACCGGTTGAAGAAATTTGCCAAGAAATGGGTCGAAGAACTCTCTTCGGTCCTATGGAGCTTAAGGACGACGCCAAGCAGGGCCACAAAATATACCCCGTTCTTCATGGTCTACGGCTCTGAGGCCGTGCTTCCAAATGACATTGAGTATGGGTCACCTCGACTCAAAGCCTACAACGAGTAGACAAATAAAGAGACCCAAGAAAAATCGGTGGACCAGCTCGAGGAAGCTCGAGACATGGCCCTCCTCAACTCCGCAAGATACCAGCAGAAGCTCCGATGCTATCACGACAAGCACGTGCGCAAAAGGGATCTGAACATGGGCGACCTCGTCCTGCGACAACGACAAAGCAACCAACGACGCCACAAGCTGACTCCACCCTGGGAGGCCCATACGTGGTGGCCGAGGTCTTGAAGCCGGGGACATACAAGCTTGCGGACGAAAAAGGGGCGGTCTTCACCAACGCGTGGAACATCGAACAACTACGTCGATTCTACCCCTAGAACTTCGAAGCTTTATGTCCTCATGTGTACTTTGTACCGAGATCCTATGAATGAATACATGAATAAAGGAGAATATTTTTTCAAATAGTTTATGCTACCACCGAGCAAGTCTCGATGTTAGGAGGAAGTCCCGACTATGACCCATCATTGTTGATACTCCCTCGGGGGCTAGGAGGGGGGACCCCCTAGGTTCCTAAAAAACATATGACTTTTTCTTTTTAAGTCCTAAACAAAACTTCACAAGATCAAGTAGCAAAGGCACCTCGAGCCCCTTAAGAGACGAGAAACATCGAGCCTGAGAACCCCTACGCCCCCGAGCTATGGCATCTCTACTCACTTCCTCATCCTTAAGGCAATCGAAGACACCTTAACGAAAGATCGAACGAGAATGGAAAGTTAGGAGGAAAAGGAAAAAAATAAACAAATATACACAAGTCTTAAGATCATTCAAGCCACAGTGTTTACTTAAGACAAGTAATAAGTACTTTACAACGGGTCCAGATACCCAAAATAGGCTCGCAGGCCTCAGTCCACATATCTGTCCCAACCACCGTCTTCCATGCCCGAGCTAGTCTCAGGAGGGAGTACCTCTAGCTCAAACAACCTTGCCAACCTTTCCCCAGGGACCTCTGCCTCGTCGATCAAGGCATGGGCCTCTCCTCCTTCTCGGCGTCAGTCTTGGAAATGTCGGTGACAAAGTCATGGGATTCCACCTCCATGTCGTAGGAGAAGCCCGAGCAGACGACCGCCATCGCTCGCTTCACCCCGGTATGAAGGGTGTCCCGCACTCGATCCCTCAGCGTGGCACCTAAGTAGCACAGCTAGTCGACCAGCACATCGCCTCGGGCCACCTCCCTCGTCTCATCCATAGGCTCGAGCTCCCAGGAGGCCAAAAGGTCACTTATCGCAGTCCTTAGTCGACCGTTCAAAGCAACCTCCCCCTCGAGTTGAGCCCTGGCAAAACGGGCGTCGGCCTGGGCAGCCAGGAGATCGTCCTTAAGCCATACAAAGACCAACACAGGAAAGTTAGGGATCACAAAAGGTATACCTTGCAAAAGAAACACGAAAGTGTAAGGAAGCTTACCGCGAATCCTCTCTTCGAGAGCCGTGTTTTCACCAACTAAATCGTTGTTGGCCCTATCGACCTCCATGTAAGAGTGAGCCAGGTCAGTGTTGACGGCCCGTAAGTCCTCGATCATCTTACCCGCTTGTAAGATGGCTCCTTCCTTCTCCAGCAGCGTTCTCTTCAGACGATCGACGTCATCAGAGAGGCCGCGAGAACGAACGCGCTCCACCTCGAGGTCCTCACGGGCCTTCTTCCCCGCCTCCTTTGCGGCGCTCCGAGCGATCTCGCTCTTCACGCACTCCTCCTTTACCTCTCGATAGGCCTGCCGGGCAGAGGCAAGGTCCAACTTGACAAGGCTCTTCTCCTTGTCGAGCTCGGCGGCCGCGTCTTTGTAAAATGCGGCCTCTTCTTGGGCCTTGGAAGCTATCTCCTCAGCCGACGTGGTCCGCTCCCTCAGCTGCACAGCATCTTCTGTTGCCTTCTCCGAGGCCTCCCGAGCCTTGGCCAAGGCGGCCTCCCTCTCCTTCTTCTCTTCCGCAGCCGCCATGAGATCCTTATATGCCTAGAGAAGCTTCTCCTGCGACTCGAGGAGTTGGTCCTTGAGGAGAGGGAGTTGCTCCTAACCGCCTATCGTCGCATGGATAAAACCCGACTTCATGCGGGAGGTCTCTTTCAGATCCTGTGAACCGGTAACTAAACAATAAGAATACAAGACAAGATATCCAAACAGCCAAGAACGAAAGATACTTATGAAGAAAGCTCTGTCGAGCGCGTTGTTGACAATATTCGACATCAGGCCCATGACGTGCTTCATCCGAAGCTGGAGCTCCTCGAGATGCTCCCACTTTTCGGCCTCTTTCCAGTCGTCCATCATGATGTTGGGCTCCTCTAGGTCGGTGGAGGCTCGAAGACAAATCTGACCAGGGCCCTAGTTCTCCATCTCTGCACATGCCTTGACGCCTCGGATAAGCTCTTGAACGGTCTCGAGCGAACCTTTGTGGCACAGGAATATGTCGATGAGGGAAGGGAACCGCCTGTCGTCGTCCACCGACCCCCAGGTCCCGGTCTCGTTGGCGTCACCACCGCCAGAAGTGCCGGTGTCGTCCCCCTCCTCGGTGCTGGGTTCCTCCCACGGCCGCCGATCTCGGAGAAACCCCGGGGCGATCCCATCGATACCGTAGAGGGAGCCCTTGATTTCGGATTGGCGGTCCGCCGGCATGTGCATAGCACACGTGATAGCCACGACGCCGTCCCTGCCCCCGGGTTCGGTCGGAATAGAGGCTTGCCCCCCTGGACGGAGCCACGCAGGGGTCGGCGGACCATAGACCGGCAGTCCCTCCTCCCCGGTCTTGGTCCCTTGCGGCGACGGCAACACTGGCTGGCGCGGGCTTCATGGTGGCTATTCAAGCAGCTCTTCTAGCTGCTGACGCCACTGCTGCTGCTGCCGTTGAAGCTCTAGCAGCTCTTGCTGCCGGCATTGCTCCAACTGCTCCTCGAGCCGTTCTTCCTGTTGCCACCACTGCTGCCTTTCTTTTTCTTTTTCTTCCCCTCCCTTATGCTCCTCTCCTCGACGGAGTGGAGCCCGATGGGCCAAGGCGTCTGTTTCGCGATAGGGGAGGCCTCGAACTCTTCACTCGCGGTGCGGGCATCCTTCGAGAGCCAATCGACGCCGGACCCGTCGCTAATGGCGATGGGGTCTCACACGCCCCCAGACAGGGGAGGCTCGGGGGCTCCCTCCTGCTCTTGGAAATGAGGCATCTCGACCCGCCTTGGTGATGGCGGGGCAGTGTTAGAGACGTCGCCCCCCTCCGATGGACAAGGACGGGTCCTTTCAACATCCGTCAACGGTCGAGGATCGGAGGAACCTGAGTGCGTCCGAAGCCAATACGTTAGTCGCAAACAAGTTCGACACAAGAACGGCTCAACTCCAGTACTACAGGAAGAAGAATAAATCACTAACCCGAGCCTCTGGAGACGGCCCCCACCTTTAGCTTCTTGGCCATCGAGGGTTGGGCCTGTTCTAGCGGCCGCTTCAACCTAGAGAAATGGGGAATAACATAAGAAAAGCCGAAACCAGAGAGGGCGCAAGACATCCGAAAACAAGAATCGCGACGTAAAAGCCTTACCCCACGGGAAGAACGACCCGCCTGCCAGTCCCTTGACCAACTGGCCTCGAGCCACACCGTGTCGAGACCTCGGGCTTCCCCTGAGCAGGCGCGGGCCTCGGCTCGACATCTCCCACCTGGCGAGCGCTGGGGCTAGAGGTCCCACGACGGCACGGCCGCGGGTCAATGGCCCCGTCACCATAGTCTTGACACGGTGGCCCGCTCCGGACGCGGGAGGGGGTTGCCGCTGAGAAACTGCCTGGCCCTGCACGGGCACAGGAGGGGTGTCGGCACGGGAACGGCGCGGTGAGGGCTCCTTTTGCTAACCGTCGCGGGGACCGCCCGACGTCCTCTTAGGGGACCCCGTCCATGGGGCGTCAACGTCGGCTTGAGGCGGACCCTCAAGGATTCTATCGAGACGAGCCGCCATCCCCTCGGAGTCGTCATTGTCGTCGTCGCCCTCATCGGGAGAGTCCTCCTCGGACTCCCCCCTCTACCTCGATTTCGCTCGACGTTTCTCGAGCGCTTGCCGCTTAAGATTCTTTTTCTTCTCTTTTTTCTTTTCTAAGTCCTTTGTGGACATTTGTTTCTCCGCGGACTCACGTCTCCTATCACAATCGACGTCGTCCTAACTTACCGGAGGCCTCGAGGACCGAGCATCGATCGGGCCCTTTGCGAGAAGGAGTAAGTCCCAAGGAAAGTCAAAAAGATCAAAAATTGAGCGACGGCAAGGGGAAGGACTAACCAAGTCGATCGACCCCTCGTCAGGTTTCATGGGGAAGCCATTGACGTGCTCAGGCTGAAAATCGCCTGCGACGGCCGCCCTAACTCTAGCGGCGACCTCATCGTCCGCCGGTGCCTCGTTGGACATCCGACATGCCATGAGGTCACGAGGCGAGACGTCGGGACCCATCTCATCCATCCTCAGCGTTCGAGATATCAACGGGAGTACCTGTCGATGGTGGACAGCTGAAAGGACAAATGCGGCGGTCAGACCTTCCTCGCGCAGCTTCTTCAGGGCATCGAGGATGGGGCGGAGCCACGACTGGAGGGTCTTGACGACGCTGTAGTTCTAGTGGTTCAGACGCTCCGAGATCAAGCGCCCAGTGTAGTTAGGGAAGAGGTCATCGTCGTTTCGTAGATAGAACCATTGGGAGTCCCATTGGGCGTGGTTCGACGTTAGCCCCACCGAAATGTACTCTTGAGGCTCCTCCGCCTTGCTAGTCTTCTGCACTAGGTTGAGGCAGCCGGCCTGCACCGGTTTCCTCACCCCTATAGCCCCACTAGGGGCATGGAAGAGCTCGCCCCGATATAGGTGAAGCCACAGGTCCTAGTGCCGCATCATCCCTAGATAACCTTCACACACCGTAGCAAAAATCGACGCGGCGGTGATAGCGTTCGGCGAGAAATGTTGGAGCTCCACACCATAATGGTGGCAGAGCGCCCACATGAAGCGGCTTGGAGGAGAACTGAGGCCGTGGCGATGGAACTTGGTGAAGGATACCATGTACCCCTTGGGCGGTCTCGGCTCCCAGTGGTCCACAGCCAGCGCCAGCAGCCGATCGCGACGAGGAAACACGGGGGCGGAGGAGTCCCTCCTTCTCAAGCTCCAGCAGCCGGCGCTCAGTCAACGACGATGGGAACCAGTCATTGACGATGGGCGCCAGTCATCGGCAGCAACAAGCCTCACTGGCATCTTGAGGGATGAAGGAAGGCGGCTCCGCTGCTATGTGCTCGAGGGTGCGCGCGCACGTGAAGATGGCAAGGGGAGCAAGGACAAGAACGATGGCGGAAGGCGGAAGGAGTAATGACTGAGAGACCCGACGATATTTATAGATGTCCAACCTCCAACGGGCAGATCCGGTGAATAAGGTAACCTCCCTAGTAAATGCGTCGTCTAACGGTCCTGATTGCTCTCACCGACAGGGCGCTATGAATTCCGCGACGGCACAGTGCTGCAATAGCTCCCGCCTAAAAAGGCGCGCCCAACGGGCAAGAAAGCGAACCGTCGCGGCCCTTCCTTCCCCTAAAAGATAAGGTACGTACGTGTCACGATAGAAATCTTGAGAGATCGCAGACTAGCCCGCTTAACGGGTTCGACGGTCGTCCTCAAGTGCCAGAGTCAGGGATGCCCAGCGAGAGGTCGAAAACGAGTCCTGCCTCGAAAACTTGCTGGGGATGTCCGAGGCAAGGGCAAGAGGGTCGAGAGGAATCCCCACGGAAGGAGGCAGTGAGCCGCTGGACTCTATCCAACGAGACCAGTAACCCCGACCACATTGACCCTGCTTTATGATAACGCCTCCGTGCTACAGCTGACCCCCTCAAATGGGGCACGGGTTCTCACTTGGATTACCCGATAGGAGCTCGACCTAGGGTAGGTGACGCTCGCTCCGCCGGGAGTACGTCACGACTCCAATGCGAAACCAACCGATTGAGGCTCAAAGCCCCTCTTCCATGGTGAACGACTTTTGGAGAAAGGGAAGATCGAAAGCACTTCCATTAGAAAAAGTAGCATAACCCTTGAAGGAGTCAAAACTGCTCCAAGGGCTCGGGGGCTACCCACGCAGGGGTCGCTCGCGCGACCCCATGGAAACTCGACCGACGAAAGAGCCTCTACTCGAGCGCAAGTGGTCGAGTAGAGACTCGGGGGCTACCGTCGAGGGTGTCAATAAGGGGTACCTCAACCAATGCTCATAACGAGAGGGCCCGTACACAAATCGAGGCCCCTAACTCGATGCCCCTGCTCGCACGCACGACTACCAAAGCGCGATGCCAACCATAGCCTCGAACACGGAAAAGGGGTCATGCGAATCGACAGAGGCTCGACTGGACAGCGACTGTCGGATACGGAAGTGGCTCGTACGAATCGATAGGCCTCAAGCGCAAGGACAGCATCCACCGCCTGTCACGGGTACGGGAACCAGGGTATTTAATGGGCCTGCCATGTTCTCACCTAACCCGACAGTCACGGGAAACCTAATAGGGAGCGAGCACCAATCCAGTCCCCCTTTTCGCAGCTTTATCCCTTCAGATGAGCCAGAGTACAGCCAAGCACAGTGAGACAGTCGTGACGTAGCATCACGATCCCCCTCGAGGCATCCAAAGTCAGCGCATCGATCAGCAAGGCCATGCGCGGTACCGGACCCTCGAGCGAATATGTTCCTTCCTAGAGAAGAGTCAGCCGGTGAAAGACAGCACCTCAACCACTCTGGACGTGACTACTGCCACGACGTACAGGCATGCCCATGGTTAAGCCAATCCAAGGCGACGCGCAGGAGCCGAATTCAGAAGCATGCACAATCATCACTAAAGTACCAAGTAACAAGACAGCTCGAGGCCACGCCAGTACGGAGGCCTCAAGTAGGTCAGCACACCACACCCCTATCGACCCCTATTTTCTTACCTATGCCATGTAACCTAGGTCTCCCCTTGGAACTATAATAGGGGAGGCATAGGAAAGGATGAAAACAGGACACACGTAGAAGAACAACCATACATCGCCTCCATCTAGGACTTAGAATCCACCATGATACTCACTTGTATTCGCCCCTGTACAAGCACTTAGGTGCAAGATAATAGAAAACATCCCCCCACTGGACGTAGGGCCTTCTCTTGCCGGAACCAGGATAAATCTCTGTGCCTTTCTTGCATCACCATCTGGAAGAGAGAACACGCACAACCATACCACGAGCCATACCACGAGCCATACTCGTTGGTGTGACCCCCCGGGGGTAAAACACCGACAAGGAGCATTCCTATCACTCACCATACTACGAGCCACAGCTCTTGTGGAGAAGATGGCGTCCAACCAAGTTTGGAATGAAGAAAGGACCCAGACACGCAAGAGAGGTGAAGGTATGCACCAGCTCAAGGAGGTAGACATGCTGTCTGCCAAGCTAGAACTGCTCATGAAGAAGCTCGATGATAGAGCTGGAGATAAGAAACAAGTCATGCACATCTATAACTCTCTCATAACTTGGGAGGAGTGTGGTGATACTGGACACTCAGGCATTCACTGCCCTGAGATGCTTGAGGACGTGAACTACATCAACAACAACAACAACAACAACAAATACTACAACCGTCCTGAACAAAATCAAGGTTGGAATCAACAAAGGCCTAATTACTCAGGTAATTATCAAGGTAATAATTCTTACAATAATAATAATAGTTTTCCACCTCTGAGAGAGTTAGTGTCTAATGAGGGAAAGGTAATCGATAACCTATCTAAGAAATTGGCATCAAATGATAAAATATTAAAAAATATAAATAATAGAATGGATAATTTCTCTACTGTCATCAAGAATCAAATTAGCTTTAATAAAATGACTGAATCTCAGTTAAATCAAATAGCTGCGGCTGTTCCTGCTACTAACCCCGGTATACCATCACAGCCAGAAGGATTAGAATCTGCAAATCTTGTAGACATGTTTGATACAGGTAATTACTAGAGTAACCCTATTGTGGAAGTACATAATGACCTTCTGCTAGTCAAGAGAGGCGATCCAGGATGCCCCGTCATCCCGATCTCCATTGGCATGGTGGACTTCCCTGAAGCACTCTGTGACTTTAGCTCTAGCGTCAACATTATGCCTAGGGTACTCTATGAAAAATTCTTTACACATCCTTTATTAGAAACAACCATGTGTTTGCAGCTTGCAGATCAGACACTAAGTTTCCCAAAGGGAATATTGAAGAACCTCTGCGTCCGAGTTGGT
>Ga0182004_10005604_pt1 | contig 10213 bp, 10 predicted proteins | sample Sormic07211540_1_FD_120479 | JGI IMG/M metagenome (GOLD analysis project Ga0182004, IMG submission 120479) | Endophyte microbial communities from Sorghum bicolor roots, Mead, Nebraska, USA - 072115-40_1 MetaG | ecosystem: Host-associated > Plants > Roots > Unclassified | place: USA: Nebraska...
ATCAATCCTATAGAACTTGAAGGAATTGGGAGTAGCTAATTTTAATTCTCTGTGGGAGAGAAGTTCTAAAACCCTAACTTTGATGGCTTCCTCTGATAATGATTTCTCCTCCTCCCTGGAGTGGACAGGCCTTGCTTATATAGCACCCTCAAATGAACGTGGGCCGTCGGATCAAACTGATCTTAATCGCACGGTTATTCTTGAAGATTAGAGGCGCTGGAGCACGATCCGTGAGAGCTGCCCTGATTGGTCACCAAGGCAGGGTGGGCGCCCAAGGTGGGAGGGCGGGCGCCCAGCCCCTAGGCCAGCTCGGCCTCCCGTTCGTTCCCGTGGCTTCTGGACTCTTCTCGGTTGAAAAAAATTGTGCGGCACGTAATTATCTCGTTGTAAACCCGATGTGTGGGCCTTCTCTTCATATTTTCTGATAACCCCCTGCAGAAATAGACAAACACCAAAACTCGTGGAATTCTGTCAGATAAAACCCTAATTCTAGGTGTTTGGTTCATATTGATCCTTTTCCATGTTTAGTTGACGGTTGAATTTGGTACTTAAGGACCGTGAACATATACCTTGGATACCTCGGTCGCTGAAACGGTCCTCAGGTACTGGTGGCGCCTACTGAACCCGCGAACTGGTCCTGGATAGTGTAATACCATGACCTGTAGCTCACTTGATCAGTGAGTGTGGTTTGTGTGGTGAATAACTCACCAGCTGGTCAGAAATCGATTCGAATCGCCATCGCTCCTGGACAGTGAGCACTTGACTTCAGCCCTGTCCTCGTAGTAAGGACTATGAAACACTTTGGTTATGGTATGTGATGAATGGCAAATATTGTATGATATGGTACTATCATATTGAAACAACTGTTTGCAATAGTACAGGTGCTAACTTAGATGGTAGGTAATGATACTTAACTTGAGCTAAATAAAAGCAAGGGGTTTTAGGATTATACTTCTAGATGGATAAAGCTTTTATGCAAAAAGGGTCCAGCTATCCCATTATGCAGCCTTCATGATCCTTGAGAGTCTTTTATTTCTGGTTTATGATGGGTAAGTCTAGCTGAGTACATTCTCGTACTCAGAGTTCTATTTCCCATGATGTTTTGTAGATGGGCAGATGTACTATGGGTATTGCATCAACTGCTTGTACCTAGCAATGGGTGATGACTAGACCAAGGGCAATGGTCACTCCACCTTCTCTTTTGCTTTTGTGGGAATGATCAGACTCTGGCACTGTAATAAACTAAGTGTGTTTGTGTGGTTTCAAACTGGAATGCATCCGCTACTGTCGAACTTGGTTTGTAAAAACTATGTTGAACTCTGATTGATGGGAACTGAATGTACTTGTGAATGGTGACTCCTAAACTTATTATGTTCTTGGCTATGTGTATAGAAAAATGTTTGAAATCCCTTGAGATTTCATGGACTACCAGAATTTTATGGGCTTAAGCCTGATGGTTTGTTTGTGAAAATGGTCGCTATTATGCTTAATCTTTTATAATTTGGACGGTCCTGTTATAGTGATAACCCCAATAGCTAGATAGTATTCTCATTTAATCCTTTCTTATGCTATGTTGACGGTTAAAAAGAGTACTTATCTACCATCAACACCCACACTCATTGGGTGCCCACCCAGCCACCTCCTCCTCTATAAAAGCCCTTCCTCCTTTCACTTCCACACACCACACGTGACCAGTTTCAATAGACAAACACCTTGCTCTTGGCCTTCAAGTGTCTAGAGAGAGTTTGGGAGAGAAGGAGATCATAAAAAGAGCAGAGAAGAGAGTGGAAACTAAGGAGAGTGAGCAAGGGCTCAAGGGCTAGTGTGAGAGGAGTAGTGCTACAAGAATTGAATAGAGAAATTAGGGGAGTGTTGTCCAACTAGGTTTAAGAATTTTGAAATCAAGGGTAGGTTATATCTAAATCCAAACTAGAAGCTAGAGATAATCTGGGAAGAACAACTAACCTCCAGACGGCTGACCACTAATCCCTCACTAACCCCGTGCACTAGTGTTGTTTTTGTTTGTAAGCGTTTGTTGTAGGATGAAGAGCTAGGCAAACAGAAGTGCAAACAAGGTCATGGGAAGGACCACAAGGAGCTCAGCCCGATACGCTTCATCAAGAGCCAGCTCCAACATGAGCACCGATCCTCTCGCTGTCCCTCAACCAGCATCCTCTTCTACTACACCACAAAGGGTTCTCCTCACAACAACTCACCTTGCCTTGAGAGATTTGAGAGAAAAGAACATCTACAACAATCTGGAGAACACAAGCTTTGTTCACACACTGGTCCTGGACGAGGTATTACTCTACGAAATAGGAATGGCAACTAAACTCAATACTATTTTTGAGTTTGTTGGTTGGAGTGCTTTCACAACTATTACTAAGTTAGGGTCCAAGCTTTTAACTATAGAATTCCTTTGCACCCTTCAACTCACCCAGACAGGAGTTTATTTTAGATTGTTTACGCATGCATTCTATCTAACATGGAGAAATCTTAGTTATCTTTTAGGCTTTCCTACAAATGCATGTTTGGACTTAAAAGAAGCCTTAAAAGATTTTGATACACATAAATTTTAGATTGAGATTTCTAAAGAGTCTTTCTTCCATGGCAATTGTACTCGGGATATAGAGCACCCTACACTCAGGTTCTTGCATAATTGGTTTGGTACAACTTTCTTCCCCTAAGATGATGCTAGCAAAATTAGAGCCACAGTTTTACAATTGATTTATGCAGCAATTAAGAAAATAAGAGTGTCACCTGTACATGCCTTAGTAGATCATTGGTTAAGCATTCTTGACTATAAAGTTGGAGATGTGGCAATCTGTTCCATTGTTACTCGCTTGGCCTTTAAGCTCAAATTAATTGATGGTCCCTCTGGATTTCATTGATACACATAGACAAATTTATGGATACGAGCATTTTAATCATGCGCACCAAGTGAAAAAAACAAAAGGGGATTTATATATGACTTATGGGGATGCCAAGCTCCGGTTACCTAACCCAGAGATGGCATTGTATTGTGTCCAAACTTTGCACCTTGAGTTTTAGGCACGATTGATGAATGGGAGAGGAGCTTAGAGAGAAACTTCCGAGAGGGCACCATAGATGACAGCCTCTAAGAAATTTGCTCGTCAATATGAGCTAGTTTGGCTTGGAGCTGACCCACTCATGAAGCACTGACGCACACCACTATGATGAATGGTATGCATGCCAGCGCCACGCACTGAACCCTGGGATTTATGCCCCCATTCCATCCTGCCTACCATCCATATGGGTACTACCAGCCACCACCATTCATCCCTATAGGGGAAGGTCCCTTAGGTGAGGCACCAAGACATTCATTTAATACCTATAGAGAGAGGACAGAAGATGAGGAACAAGACTTTGAGCAAGGACACAGGTCTGATGCGTTTAAATAAGGACTCTACTCCAGATTAGAGTGAACTATTCTGACTCAAGACTCACCCATATTACCTTTAACCATAGAGCTTATATCTATCACTTAGGTCTTGGGCAGTCGAAGGACAGAACAGTTAAGTCGAGCACTATGCTACTTACTCTTTGATTAAGTATTATTCTGGAGTTTTGCAAGATTTTCAAATAAAACTCAAACTTTCCATATATGACACTTTCTAGCGTCTCATATGTGGTATTTTGGATCCTCTCCAAGGCAAGTGATTATGCCTTCTCTCTCTCACCCTACTTCTAATTGGCTTATGTGGAGCTTATAGGTGGGAAAGACTATTCAAACCTACTTACATGTATTGCATAGTTAAACCGTGGATCCAGAGAAACTAATTATACAATCAACTCATATGTGCATGTGAGTGAGGTGAAGTGAAGTGATAAGGATGAAAGGGGTTATGAGGGGTGATAACTGATGGTTAATATGTAATTCTACATTTGGTCCTTGGGGAATCATACCTCCCTAGTCCATGAATAAGGACTTGGTTATGTTTCTTTTCTTTTGCATTAGGACTTTTGTCCACTTTCTTTCTTTTCTCATTTTTTTAGAGATCGGCTATCCCTTCGAATGTACTAATAACAATAGAGAGTATCGACTAAAATAACTGGAGCTTTATTGGATAAGTAGAATAAGACATAATGACAATGGATATTTTTGGGTATTCCCTCCCTATGTAGGAGTAGAATATTTTCTAAGTGGAAGTGGAATGTATGTGGGTGGATAAAGGAATGTGTACTCCCAGGGTAGGTGCAATATGGGTATGTGTCTCCAAGATAGAAACAACATAGAGTGTAGTGCGTATATGTGGGTGGTACTTTCAGGAATGAAAGTAGCGCATAATGAATGTGGTGGATATAAGTGGTTGCGTATTTCTGAGGATAGAAGTAGCTAAGATCAATGGATGGAGAGCACATAATATTGACTTTAACTACATGACTAGTTCCTTAGGGTCTACATAGCTTAACTACCCTAAATGCTTATAGGTTAAAATATAAGTGGAGGTTTTCCTAATCTAGCAAGCATGAGTATTTGGCTATGGTAGGAAAATAAACTCTCATCATAAAGGAACTCATCATGTAGCAATTTAGGATTTTCAAAATAAAATTCTCCAAAACTCTAGCATCTCTAGGAGCGAGATTGATAGCAGCTCAAGACCTTCCCATATCATATCTCTCAACTACCTAGACTTAGATCAAGTATTTGCTACCCACAAGTTTTAGGCTTAGAGCAAAATCTTAAGTCTAAACAGTTGTATCTAAAACTCAGGAGAGTACAAGGTTGAATACTAGATACTTGCAAGGAATTACGGTAGAGAAACTATTCATCATCCATATAATAGTTTATTCTAGAGGTTCATTTTAACAGGTTCCTTATGGTCTCTCTATAGCTAGCAAAATTAATTATGAAAGATAAAATATATTTATTGGGTTTCTAAGGTTATTTGTCTTTTTATCTTGTCATAACACACTAGGAATAGATAACTAGATAAATGAGTAAGCAAGAGATACTTAGCTCGGTATACGAGGGTTGCTCTTATAACACTCCAAAATTTGAACTTCTAATTTTAGTTTAAATTTGGTTTAATTTTGGCTTAGTCCGAATTTTAGGCAATTATTAAATAATTTACAAAAATAAATAAAATTAAATATAAGGTAGAAACATGCTTGAATGCATTCATGCCGCTGCATTGATTTTTGTTTGGTTTATTTATTTGCTTGTGTTTGTTTTAGTTTTCAAGCAAGAAAGAAATAGGAAAAATCTGTTTTGAAATAAAAAAAAGAAAAAGGGCATCACCTTCCAACTGGGCCGGCCCTCTCCTTTCTCCCCCCCGGCCTAGCGCCCTCCCCTCTCCCCTCCCTTTCCCCCCTGCGCGCTGCGTGGGCCAGCAGGCCGCGGCCCAGCCGCACCCAGCAGCCGCGCCAGCCCAGCTGCCCACGCCCCGCACCCTCTACCGCCCGTAGTCGCTGACACGTGAGCCCCACAGGTGGGACCCACCGCCGTCTTCAACCTTCGTCCGAATCGGACGGCGAGTCCACCACCGGCTCTGATTTTCGCACTTGATTACCATCTACGTGCTGCATACGAACCAAAGTTCGCCCTCGCCTTTAAATAGCCCTCGGCCGCTGCCTGCAACCCCCCCTAGAACCCTAGCCGCCTCAAACCGCATCGCGAAGCCCCTGCTCGAGCTCGGTTGCGCCGAAATCCCAAGCCGCCGCCATCCTTGCCGTCTCGCCGTCATTCTAGCCAAGGTAAGCACCTCCTGAGTTCCGCCGGTTCGTGACGAGCGCGTAGGTAGCTTCGGGACGCTTTCTTCCCCTCCCTGCCGCGCGAACGGCGCTCGCCGGAGCACACCGTCGCCGTCAACCTGCCCACGGCCATGGACCGCACACCCCGGCCTCCCCCGGCCGCAGCCAGCCCACGCGTCGCGTCCTCCGCCTCGCGCGCAACGCGACCCCACCCTTGGCTCGCCTCCCCGTGGGCCGGCTCGCCGTCCTGGCAACCTTCGCGCCCGCGCCAATGGCGCGCTGCCGCAGCAGCGCCACCCGTGCGCTCAGCCCTGGCCCCGGTACACGGTGGACCGGTGGACCACCGCGCCCCCCTGGTCCACAGCGCCGCCATGGATCGGGCCAACCGCAGCCCGCCACGTGGCCAAGCCGCCCACACACCTTTATTTAGATCTAACCCGCAGTCCGCCACGTGGCCAAGACTCTGGCCTTTTTGCAAAAAGGCCCCTACCTTTATTTAGATCTAACCCGCAGTCCGCTCTGTTATAGTTTTATTCAAAATATGCCCCTAGTTTTGCAGTTTGACCCCTAGCGCCGTTAGAATTTATAGATTTAGTCCAAATCTCATTTAATTCAGTTTTTTCATTAATTTTAAATGCGAAAAATAGTTCGGTTAATTCAAAGAATTGTCACCCACCTTGTTTTAGCCATAACTTTTGCGTCTTAGCTCCGATGTAGGTGATTTCTGTTTTTGAATGCTTTGGTGTACTGTTTTTGAATGCTTTCTGTTTTTGAATGCTTTGGTGTATTGTTTTTAATACAGTAGTGCAGATGCTTTTTGTTTTTGAATGCTTTAGTGTACTGTTTCTGATTAAGCTTGTTTGCTTGCATGTATTGTTCCTATGTGTGATGATTGTCACATTTAGCTAACGAGACGCTTGTGAAGGAAGAGGAGCAGGATCCAGATTAGTTCGAGCAACCCGACTACGATCAAGGCAAGTGCAGACACCATTTGATCATTTTGAACCTACTCATTAATGTCATTTACTTTACATGCATGTGTCTAATGAATGCAAACCCTAAGGACCTGACTAGCTTTACTTACTATTCCTTGTTCACCTGGGGTTATGTATATGGGTAGACTAGGATATATTAGGTATGATTAACTGCTCTACTCACCTTACACACATGCTTAAACAAGACATACTCTCTACTCAACTTGATGCTAAAACTGTGCTGAATCTTTGGTCACTGCGGTGATGGCGATGTTGGATGCTTACGAGCATTGTGATGATGGTGGTGACAGGGGGAGCGGGTACTGTTGGTGGTTCGGTTGCCAGGCGTACCCGTCTCTGCTCTTCGTAAGGACTTAGTCATGGAGCGGCCCCCTGGGACATACAGTGCAGCTCCAAGCTATATGGCTCTGGCTTGACTAATTAGCACGACCTCTACTAGTAGGGTGTTACTTTCTGGGTAGGCGTGAGGAAGTAACTTGGGTAATGAATATTAAGTCGTCGGTTGCTCGGTACGCCATGGCTATGGGTATCAACTGCCGAGCGCCCCGGCAAAAACTTGCGAGTGGCATCCTATTAGTTGGACTCTGTGAAAGATCTCATAGTGAGACCCTGCCTACTCACCTTGATATATCAGCCGTGCTCACAGTCACGAGCGGCCCAGACTCTCACATGATGAGCAAATTGGATTCACTGGATACTTGGAGATGGAGCTTGATGAGGTTGCTACCTCGTGTTTTGGCGGAATGGCTATTCCATGTTGGCAGTATTGCTATCCTGTGTTAATAATTTGGTGTTAATCCCCGGACTACAATAACTATTAGGATAGTCTTTTAAAAGATGCTAATTACTACTTACACTAATTAAGGTTTGGGTTTATGCTACTCACACTTAGTAATAGGTTGTTCTAATAATAGAGTCATAATTAAAAGTGATCAACTAAAATGCTACCGCAGTCAAACCAAGTCAGCTTTACCTTGTTTTAAGCCTTGCATGTCATTACTTTCTGTCTGTGCTTGCTGAGTTTGACATGAACTCACCCTTGCTATAATCAATAAAGGTTGCTCGAACGATCAAGAGTACAATTGTGACTTCCCTGAGGACTACCCTGAGTCGCCAGATTGTTAGGCTCGTGTGATTCTGCCGTCGACCTTCCTATGGCAAGGTGGTCCTGCTACGTCGGCGTTTAGTTTCCCCTTTTATTTATGGAACAATCTAGTTTATGCTTCCTGTTCATACTTTGATTCATCTGGTTTGTAATAATGGTACTAAACACTCATTTATTTAATTCATTTGAACACTGTGTTCTGTACCATTGATGATGTCGATCCATGTGTGTGAATTTGAGATCCTGGCCCACATGTGATTTGGCACCCGAATGCTCTTTTACATCCGGGTGTGACAGAAGTGGTATCAAAGCCGTGTTGACCGTAGGATTAGACAGCCTAGTTAGAAACGGCCGTTTAGTATGTCCCTTTTGGGTGAAATACACCACTGGATCTATTAACTACCTTACTAACCTGTCTCTCATTAGACTTTATCTATTAGCCTTATCTACTTACATTTACTAACAGTTCAGTTTTATTCACTTACTTCTTGCATTTATTACCTTGTCATCAATTATTACTTCCTGCTTCCCATATTGCATATATGTTCTTGTTTCAAGATTTATTACTTACTATTTGAACCTTTCTTTTATACCTTGTTATCATTCTACTCATATTACCTTCTTGTTCATTGTTTTTCATTAATACTTGAATTATGCTTTATTTCTGCCTTGTTAATAATTTCATTACCTTGTTTTACTTTATGCCTTCATTACTTGCTTTCATATCTTACCATAAATACCACCAAAGTTCATATTTCCCATCCACTATATCATCATGATTCATCTTCATTTCACATACATCAATACATTCATTTATGTCATTCATGTCTTTATGATTGCCATGATCTATTATTCGTATCCTGCATGTCTATGATCTTATGCATAAGTAGATGACTCGTTGCTTGACCTGCCGCAAGAGCGTCATTCATTTCCGTCCTGTTCAAGCTGTGGAGGTCCCGTTGACTGGTCGCATTGATAACATCGAGTTCCAGCCTAGCCAGCATCTTGATGACGGTGCTAACCTCCAACGGAACCATACGATGGACAGTAGCCACCCCAAGCTCTGGTGGTGCATGGGAGGGCGCCTTGCTGCGTCCCTGGAGGAGACGACCCCTTCGATGATGATGATGATGATGTGGATGCACCTGGAGGACCTGGAGGACCTGACGGACCAGGAGGTCAAGATGGACTCTTTGCTGCTGATGATGGGTGGATCGTGACGGTCTGCACCAAGGATGGTGGAGAATCCTTCTTCCACCATGAGCTGACGCGCCTCCTCGACCAGCACCTAGGACACGGAATGTTTGCAAGTGGAGTACCGCAGCGAGCATTGGAGTCACCCTGAGTACTCGGCATTCTGGAAGATCTGGGCACACGTCGGTAGGCCTAACCCAAAGCTGAGAGCACTGAGGATCTTGTCTATTCATGAAGAAGTGGTAGAGAGGTCTACACAGATGGCGGGCATCAATGATGCTGCTCGTCAGGCTTTCTACACGTATCAGGATCACTTCTTCAAGGGCATCAGCCAGGACGCTCGTTGCTACTACCCTCGCCGTCGTCGTGGAGATTTGGCGATGACCATTGCTTCTACTACTGATAAGCAGAACCCCCGCATGCACAGGACTGTCAAGCTGATGGCGGTCACCAATACCGAGCTCAACAGTTCACTCATGGAGTTGAAGCAAGTGCGACAGGAGCTGAATGATGCTAGGAAGAGGATAGCTCAACTGGAAGCTCAGATCACTGGAGTGCCACCACCTTTGCCTCAGTGGCCTGCCTTCTCTCCACCCCATGAAGATCCAGCTTATGGACATGCCAGCGCACATACTACCATAGAATAGGAGTTGTCCCTAGCTATGTAATAAATAGTGCCACGCTTAGAACGTTAGCACGATCTTAGTTATGCAAGTCTGTGGTGATTCTAGTGTTTAGTGGTTTGCTTAGAGTGCTTTGCTTGGTATGTGTGATAACTTGATTTATTATTGTGTTAATGGTGTGATTTGGTTCTTTGTAATGAGTGCGATGAGTTGTGGGTTATGTCCACATCACATCAAGAACAATATTAAGTTTAAGTTAATATGAGTTAGTTAGTTTGGGTTATCTTTAGTCTCCTTATTTGTTCTTTATCATGTTCATATAGCTTTATCTTACCAGCCTTACTTTATCATGATCAGTTCACTATCTGTATAATTCATCTGTTATAAGTACTGTGTTATATCAACTAAAAAACGGAAGTTACTATCAGCTGGTTCACACTTTGAGGAAAGATTATAACTTTGGGTTAACTAATGCTCCAGCTTACTTTATGTATCTGATGAATAAAGTTTTTATGGAGTATTTGGATAAGTTTGTGGTAGTCTTTATTGATGATATCTTGATCTACTCCAAGACTGAGGAA
>Ga0182004_10005605_pt1 | contig 10212 bp, 3 predicted proteins | sample Sormic07211540_1_FD_120479 | JGI IMG/M metagenome (GOLD analysis project Ga0182004, IMG submission 120479) | Endophyte microbial communities from Sorghum bicolor roots, Mead, Nebraska, USA - 072115-40_1 MetaG | ecosystem: Host-associated > Plants > Roots > Unclassified | place: USA: Nebraska...
TATATATATATATATATATACTGAATACCATATAGTAATGCTGTGCATATAATGATTTAATTTTAAGAAAATCCTGCAGCAATGCACAGGAAATTCACCTAGTATTTATAATGTTGATATCCAATCGTATTATATCCGACATGACTGATACTATCAGTATTTGAATCTGAATCCAACTAGAAATATGAAAACAAATATAATATCAGTTATATTCATCCGTGTCCAATTTTTTTATCCATAATTATAAGGGATCGTGGTTGCTTCAACAGATTACTCATTGTCTCATCCTATTCCGAATACTCAAAAGGTTGAAGAAAGTACTTAGAAGCCACAATCCTCCCTCTCAGATCCATCCCTGCTCGCCCTATTTAGTTTTTACCTAAAAACTTTTCACCCATCATATCGAATGTTCGGACATATAAAGCATTAAATATAGATTAAAAATAACGATTACACAATTTGTATGTATTTTGCGAGATAAATTTTTTAAGTCTAATTAGTCTATGATTGGACAGTAATTGCTATAGTTATATATGTGCTACAATACCCAAAAACTTTTCTTTTTTAAACAAAATAAGACCCTACTTTAAAGGCATTGGTAATCAGTTGGGAGAGAAAAAAGCTACACTAATAATAATAATAATAGAAGATCACCTATAGACGTTTAGGAGATATGGGAATGAGATAAGTAATCTGTTGGTGATACTTACTGTGTTTACTTCCCTACGCTACAATTTGCTAAGGACTCGTTCAGTTGATCCCTAGAGAAATTTAGTCCCCTGTTTGGATTGCTTTATTCCGTAACTCGCCACGCCTTTGGCTTATGCCTTTTTGTTCTTTATATTTCTACAGCATTTTATGCCAAAATTTTGACGCGTGCTACACCTAAAGATGAAAACGAAACAAAAATATCTCGAATCGAACCGCATCATTTTCTATATTTAATCCGATCGAATTCATATTTTTCTGTTCAACTTTACTATTTTCGCTTTCGTATTTTAGATGTTTCGTATTTCAAATGTAAAAGTAGAAAACGGTTTAGACATTTCGACCATTTTGTACTTTTCTACTTTTAATTTAAAATATTTTGAATTTAAAATTTGGTTTGAATCAAATTTAACCAACTACACGGTCACACAGCTCAGTTACATGCTACTCACCATGCAGCTGTGTTCTTTCCACTGGTGGCCAGCTGCCCTCTTTTTTGTGGACGACACTTAGTCTCATTTTTCTTGACCTCATGAAGTGTTGTCCTCTCATTTTGAGTTCATATTTCAATAACATTTAATTTTAGTTCAGATTCTAAAATGGTATGCTAGTTGCTACATCTAATTTTAATTCTTATTATCCTGTTAGCTATTAATTGTTTGGTCTAAACTTGTATTTATGTGTGGGATATTGAATTAAATACCTAAGACCAAGGATAATGCACTTTTTAATTATTACATGCACTTAAACTAGTCATGCACTTGGTACTATGGTCGGTATTCCGTATTAAGTTTTCTTATATCGACCATGTTCGATATAAATCTGCTCGAATTGGTTTGTTTTTAGAATTCTCGATATTTCATAAATTTGTGTTTGTTTTAATGTCCAACTTTACTATTTTTGTTTTCGTTTTTATATAAATTTATAAATGTAAAAGTAGAAAACAATTTTCTTACGCTTTTCATCCTTGGCTACACCTGAGTCTTAGCAAACCTGAGGAAGCAAGCCAAATGGGCCATAAATTTAGCTTTTTTGGGGTTGCAAACGGCCCATAAACTCACTGTAGCCCAATTATGTTCAAATCACAGTATCCTCAGCTTTGGCCAGTACTGGTGTGCAACAAACTAGCTATAACTAGTTCGTGAGATAAACACACTATACTCCGTAGTTCAGTAATTCTTGCATGCCGATCGGTCAATCGAGGGATCAGATACGTTTCGGGTTGCAAACAGTCCATAATAAAGGGCTCTAGCTCAAATCATGTTCAATTCCCTTCAGCCAGATGTAAAAAGATTTTAGATTTCGCTACTGTAGCACTTTTATTTGTTTGTGTCAAATATTGTCTAATTATGGACTAACTAGGATGAAAAGATTCGTCTCGCGATTTACAGATAAACTGTGTAATTAATTTTTATTTTCGTCTATATTTAATGCTTCATGTATGTGTCAAAAAATTCGATGTGACGGAGAATCTTGAAAACTTTTTGGTTTTCGGGGTGAACTAAACAAGACCCACAAGGAAATTTAGTTCTGGGTTCTGGCTGGTCATGGCGGAGATAGGTTAATCGGGCCATCAAATACGCGTCCGTTGTGACATATATGGTTCTGTGTTCTACAGATATTCCGTGACGCCGGAATGATTGACTGAGGGTAGTTTTGGATTTTGGCCAGCAAAATTTGATTCTAGTCTTGGCTAATTTTTGGGTCCGCCACTGAGGGGGTGCTTAGTTCTTTTTTTATTCTAAAAAATTTTATGTTGTGGTTTATTATTTTGTATAGTGAAACTAAATACCATGTAAATTTTTGAGGAAAAAAAGTGGTTATTCTTCATTTTGGATTTTAGCCTCAAGAGGCTAAAATAACCACAAAAGAGCCTTAAGCGGCTCTCACGAGGACAATAAACTCTGCATTTTGGATGAAACTAAATATAATCATGAAAATTTTAGCATTTTGCATTCCATCATTTTAAAATAGTTAATATTTTGTATTTTGTATTTTATGGAGAACTAAACACCCTCTGAATCACTAACTTGAGCGAGCAACCTTGACAATTTGCCATCAAAGTCACTTTTAATAGCATTGCTCAATCAGGTTACTGCAGCATACGACGAGTTCAGTTCAGGCAGGTCCCCCTGCCCCTTCCCATACAAGGCAGGCAAGCTACGGTCCCACTCCTTGTATTTGTCATACCTGCCAAAAATGCAAGCATCATACAGTACAGTGTACAGACTAGACGCGTGAAGTGAAACAGATCAATCATTTTTTTTCTCGAACATGCATACTCCCTCCGTCCCAAAATAAGTGTCGTTTGCACTTTCTAAAAAATAACTTTAACTAAATATATAGTAAAAAATATTAATATTTATAGTACATAATTAGTATCATTGAAAAGATATTTAAGTCTAGTTTTTTAACAAATTTATTTAGAGACACAAATATTACACATACTCCCTCCGTCCTTAAAAGCTGCAATTTCTAGAGTTGTCTTAAGTCAATTTTTTAAAAATTTGACCAAATTTATAGAAAAAACACTAAGATTTATAGTACTAAATTAATATCATTAGATTTATCATTGAATATATTTTCATAAAATACTCATTTTATGTTATACATATTGATGTTCTTTTCTATAAAATTGGTCAAAGTTAAACAAGTTTGACTGGCACAGATTCTAGGAATTGAAGCTTTCAGGGACGGAGGGAGTATTTTGTACAAATCAAGTTAAACTTGTGGCACAAAAACCTAAAACGACACTCTTTTTGGGACTGAAGGAGTAAGTAGAAGATTGTTTTATACAATGCACCATAAGACCCGCTAAGGAGGATAATTAATTTTACATTTAAGCATAGCCTCTCTAGTGAGGGATTCAAACCTAATTATTCGTGTACTAGACAACCTAGGTGGCACGTTCCTACGTCGATCCTAAACTTCTTAAACTACTTCAGTATTACTTTTTACAAAAAAATAATATTTTTCTCTAACAGCAAATAAATATCAGCTAAATTTTAGCAAAGCGAGAGCATGTCGGGCTGGCGGGCTGCAGCATTTAGCCTGCGCACCTTCCAGCATAGGATGGTCGTATTTCCATTGCACGGCGCGACCATACTGCGTGTGGACGTCTAGGCGGCAGGCGCGTCTTGCGCCGCGTCCCCTCGGCCGAACTGGCCTGTCCGTGTCCGGGAAGAACTCCCGGCCCTCGTGGCTTCTGCAGGCGACGGGTTCAGATTGTCAACAATGATACTGTCATAACTCATAAGCTTTCGTGGCCGTCGACGTTGGTCTGGTCTGCGTCGATCTGCCGGCTCCTTGTTGGCAGCTTTGCTGGAAACAGATCGATCATTCAAGCCGACATGGGACGGAACCAGGAAACGGTGTAGCCGGACTCATCCGAGTTCCGAACGAGCAGAATATTGTCACTCCATATAAGTCCAGAGTCGCCAACTGCACTACAATAGAATTTGCTTCTCCTGCAAATTCATTAGCGGAGCAAAATGATGAAAAGAACAAAGATTCGTGGTCTGCAGTTCCTTTTAACTGTAACTGGGTTGGATTCTACTTCTGCTTAATCAAATACACGTTCTTTCTGGGGCGGGCGTGTTAGCGAAAAAAAAAATACTTGGAAATAAGGAGGGGTCCCTTCTGAATCGTAAAAGCACGGAAAAAAAAAATAAAAGCGATGCATATATGCAGTTATCTATAATAAACAGAATAACTTTACATGCAACGTCGTTTTCAGTCCAGCAAAAACACACGCTTAGAGAAAACAAAACATTTCTTTAGATCAAACAGAAATCTCACTTCTTTCTTTGGATATATAACCTTTAAGTTTAGTACTCACAACTTCATTCCATTTCATCTTCCACAATTATAACTTCAAACGATATCATTTTATCAACTCACCACAAGAATATCATATTTCAATCTTTTCTCTCCGCGATCTCTTCAACAAGAAGCGAAGATTCTCTGCTACATCTATCATCTCTGGCCTTTGATCGACATTAAGATCTAGGCACTTCAAAATCATTCCAGCCACACTATGAAGAAGCTCCATGTTCCCTGTTACTGCAATTTCAGAGTCAACAAGCTCAATCACTTTCTTATCCTTTGTGTAACAATCTAGAAAGTTGCTTAGTAAACCATTAGAATCTGAGGCCTTCTTCCTTGTAATGAGTTCTAGGAGCACAATTCCAAAACTATAGACATCGCTTTTAGTCGTTAATCTTCCAGACTGCAGATATATTGGATCCACATAGCTCACAGCACCAATGACATTTCTTGTGTATTTTTTGTCGACGGTAATCATCCTAGATATACCAAAGTCAGATATCTTAGGTATCAAGTCATCATTTAAAAGAATATTAGCTGGTTTAACATCACCATGAAGAATTGTCGTGGTGGTATCTGAATGCAAATAGGCTAAACCCCTAGCTGATTGTGTAGCAATGTCCAGACGTTGATCCAAATCTAGAGGCTCCCTAGTGACATGCAAAATGTCATCAAGGCTGCCTTTGGGCACAAACTCATATACCAAAATTGGGATATCAACTTCTAGGCAGCAGCCAATGAGCTTGACAATGTTCTTGTGCATGACTCGAGATTGAATGATAACTTCATTAGTGAATTGGTCAGCCAAATTGGCATTCTTGGGCTTCTTCACTGCTACTGGTTCATCTCCAAGAATCCCCTTGTAAACCTCACCAAAGCCACCTTCTCCAATGCGATTGGTACTTCTTAAAATTGGCTCTAGCTCCTTCTTTTTGAATAGCTTGATCTTGGTAACTTTTTCTAAAGTAGGCCCCCCATTTTTTCCAAAATATTCTTTGTTCTTCCTTTTCTCTTTGCGGAGAAGCCACACAAACACCACAACTGATATGATCAAAATACAACCTGCCACACCTAAATAATAACAAAAACATAGCACGTAGTAGTCACAATTTCCATTCTAACTAACAAGCAAAATGATTAATAGATTTTTAATAAGTGAAATTTTACAGTGCTAGAAAAAAACTAGAGCCATCCATTTAGATAGATTGCATGGCTCTAAAATAGGAAGAACTAATGTTGAGGAACTTAAGTTGAACCTAAAATTTGTAGGTCCAGAACTAAAAATATATAGATCAGAAATTATTTTTAAAATACATTAATGAATCTTTCAAGGTCTTACCGTTGTACGATTAAAGGGCTCTTTTATAGTAGTAGGATTTTATTTAGGTTGTATGGACTTTCTAGCATTGTGATCAAAGACACTAATAATCCTCGTTAGCCCCACACGAGGTCAAAACCTATATAACTTGAATATTTTTTTTCTTTTAAACGGCAGCAATACTTTTAAGTGACATACTACATGTCGTTCTCTCTTCCCGAGAAGTAACTGTAACTAAATATATATTAAAAAGTATTAATAATTATGATACATAATTAGTATAAGAGGAAAGATCTTTGAATCTAGTTTTTTTAACAAATTTATTTAGAGATACAAATGTTGCACGTATTTTTTATAAATCTAGTTAAACTTGCGACACGAAGACTCAAAATGTCAGTTAATTTTGGGACGGAAGAAGTATATTAACAGATGGACCACTTGAATAATGTATACATGTCACACGTGTACCTGAAGCAATTACTACTCCAAGGGGAAGTCTGAGGTTGCAAGGTTCATTAAACGGATCAGCACTGTGGAAACCGCTGGGACATCTGCATTCATATGAACCCAATGTATTTTGACAAAAGCCTCTACATGGATACTCATCGTGTTCACACTCGTTGATATCTGTACACAAACGATAATATGTGAGTGTCCTCAAACTTTATATATTTCGAGAAGTTTGACTAAAATTATTTCGATATTTCGATAGCAAAACTATTTAAACTTCTCGGTATCCATGGAATATATTTCGATAGCAAAATTATTTAAACTTGTGGATGCTAACATATTTTGGTAAAATCTTGATCAAACTTGCAGAAGTTTGGCTTAAGACAGAGCTAAAGTTAATGATAATTTAAAACTGGAAAAGTAGAGACTAGAGTGAATGAATAAAAGCCAACAGTAATTATCACAGTCGTTGGTATTTCCCTGGAAATAAAACCCTGCCTGATCTGATGAGGTTCCCTGTGAAGAAGAAATTATAGCTCCAAAGAGGATCTTGAACGGAGTTTTGGAACCTATAGATTCTCCTCATCAAGGGGTGCTGCAGTATTCTAGTTCTACTTCTATGATGGTGCATGCAATTCACTACCCCCTCTTCTTTAATAAGGTCAGTCTCAGTGGAGGTTTCACCAAGGGATGTCATGCACATTTATTAGAGCGTCATGTCAGCAAAACTGCACTTTTTACATAAAACGAGAGGAGAGAGAAGAAAGTAGTTTCACCATGGTGAAACTCTACGGGCGTTGTTTCTCACGCGGTGAAACGGGATGAAATCCCCACTGAGGGCCAAATCGTTTCAATCCAATCATTTTACAGCAATTAAATGTTTTGCTTAGTCTTGAAAACAACAAAGTGAAATGCTCCATTGCTGGGGTTATTTCATAGATAGTTTCATTTCAATCTCGATGACGTGTTGGTATGTGAAACCGTGCAATGACACACACGAAGGCATATGCACTTACCGGTACAACCATTGACGACGTAGGGGTTGCCCTCGTAGCCCATGCTGCAGTTGCAGACGTACCCGGGTCCATTGAACGAGTCGTGGCACTCACTGTTTGAACTCACGCAGGCGTAGCCCTGCGCTTCCTTCTTCGCCTCAGCGCAGGTAAGGCCGTTGTTGTCACGGATGGCCCAATCCAGCCACACCGGCATCGTCCGATTGACGTCCATCCTGAGGTCCGCGGCGTGGAAGGTGTAGTTCTCCTTCTCCACCAGGAAGGCGTAGTCGCAGGGGCTGTAGTCCAGCCTCGCCTTGTGCGTGTACTCCCTGAAGTACATCTTGTTGTCCGTGAGCCCGGCCGGGATGTCGACGCGGCAGCAGCCGACGCCCGCGCAGGCGCCGTCGACGGCGCTCCGGGAGTCGTTGCAGAAAGACATGCAGCCGGTGTAGTAGGCGAACGGGTAGTCGTCGCTGCCTTGGGTCCGCTGGCCCTGGATGTAGCCCAGGGTGTTGCAGCCGACGACGACGAGATGGTTGTGGGTGTTGGAGATGCGGTACACGTCTTCTTGGTTGAACTGCACGTCGCCGTCGCTCCAGGCGTGCACCTCGTCGGAGGCGTTGAAGCACTCCCACCCGATGGGCAGCGTCACGCGGGCCTCCGCCGTCCTGATGGAGAGGTGGTTGACCGGGATGGGCATCGTGGTGCCGGCAAGCACCGGCCTGCCGCCGTCGCCGCAGATGATCTCGAAGCCTTTGCGGAAGCAGCCGGCGCCGATGCCGAACGGGTACTGAATGCTCATACCGCCGCAGCTGTCCACGCATCGGCCGCTGGTGCTCTCAACGTCGGCGGCGGCCGCCGCAGCCGATGCTGCTAGCAGGAGTAGCAGGCATGTCAAGAAGTGTATGGCCATCACTGCAAGTTGCTTCGGTTGATTGATCGATTTGGTGGCTGTGTGGCTCGTCACTTGCTGGTTTGCTACTGTCCACATCCAGTAGCTTAGCTATACCTGCTACCTTGACTACAGCATTTACTTATGAGCTGTTGCCTTCAGTGTGGCCGTAAGCAGTGATGTTTTCATGAACTTTAGTAACATTGTTTGCATCGGCTTGTAATATGAACTGGTATGGATAGTCGCATCCCTACTGGTTGCACTGGCCAAATACTTGTGTCGTCCTAATAGTGGTTGGAGCAACTGCCCAGCTTAATTAACATGGCTCACCATCAGATCGATCAGCACAGGATGGCTGACAGATGAAGACTTTCATGTTTGATCTGTGGTTCAATCTCAAGCTTCCGGTGCTGATATGATTGACACTGAGGGGTGGGGTATCTGATCTGGAGTCACTAGCTATGCTCACAAAGTATTTTCCACTGTTAAGTTGTCGTCGTATGTCAGATGTGACGTAATATATGCCCTCTGCCCCTGTCTAAAGAACCATCATTATCAGTTCAAAGGGGTCATGTTTAATTAATGGAAGGGGCCATTAGGTAAATAGGAACATAAGAAGTCCACTACACCCACACTATGGTGGCTCTGTTTTTATAGACTTGACTCGACCAACCTCTTTTGTCAAAGAAACTCAATTATTTTTTCATTTCTTCTACGGTATTAGACGGTAGAAATGATGATTGAGTTTTCTTGTTCCACTTGACAGATGATGTTAGGAGAGGCATCATCAAAAGACAACTAAGTTACAGGATCCAATTTCATATGCATATGCTGCCAGCAGTCCAGCACATCCTTTCCTACTGCACGAATGAGATCACTGAAGTATCCTATCTCATTCAATCTAAACGCAATGGCAGGAGTTCTACCTTTCAGAGGTCTTTCTTTTCTTTGTCTTCCCCAACTTGCTTTTTTTTTTATGAAACCTCCCCAACTTGCTTAAAGGTGGTGGCGATGTGTTCACACATTTTTGTTAGTGAAAGCTTTTGCCATGTCTTAATTTGTGCCCTTTGCTGTGAAAAAAGTTGTATTATCCTAAATTTACACACGGAAAGAAAGAAACTAAAGTTCTTCATCCCATTTTTTTAAAAAAAGACACAAAAAGAAAAGAGACTAAATTCTTCTACATTCTAACTCAAAGTTCCTTATGGTATCATATGTCAAATACATTGGTAAGAATCAGCGGCGGAGCTGGTCAAATTTCACTCTTTGGACCACTGTCCTGTACCGGATGGGCTCAATTCGTTTATCTTATAAGCCGTATTTTTTCTGGCAGCCAACAATATATTTCTCGCATAATAAATCAGCGAACAATATTTTTTCAGCTATGACTTTTTAAACCAGCGAACACGCAAGTATCATCTGTATTTTAATTTGAAGTACCACCCCCACTGTCACAAACCCGATCATGCCATTTTAGTTACCATGAGTATCATCTGTATTTTTTAATTTCAAGTTTCAAAACTTACATATTAAATTCCGCACTTTCTGGCTCTGTTGCCATTTATCGGACAATATGATGCTTCCCATGAGACAGCTCGTGAAGGATGGTTTCATACCTGTTCAATCTGCACAAACACGACAATTGTCGGACAGTCAGGTAGATCACATCGGGCCGTCCGATAGATCACAATCATGCACAATTTGGTTGTCAAATTCTAATCTTCCCTAGCCCCACCTGTCAGCCTTTCATGAATCCAACCCACAACAGGCTCTCCTCTCACTCTCTTACTCTCACATTCTGTCCGGACCCAACAGTCGTTCCAACTTCCAACTGAAACTTTCCAAAAATCACCCCTTGAAGCAGCGCCAATACAAACTTAACATGTTTTAATGCATAGATCCTAAGGGCATGTACAACGCATAGACGAGGATATGTCTCTAACCACCTCGAATCTATCATACAGACAGGTATAAAGACAGGTCATACAACCCACAGACAGGTGTTCGTCTCTAAAGCTGTTTAA
>Ga0182004_10005606_pt1 | contig 10211 bp, 8 predicted proteins | sample Sormic07211540_1_FD_120479 | JGI IMG/M metagenome (GOLD analysis project Ga0182004, IMG submission 120479) | Endophyte microbial communities from Sorghum bicolor roots, Mead, Nebraska, USA - 072115-40_1 MetaG | ecosystem: Host-associated > Plants > Roots > Unclassified | place: USA: Nebraska...
CACAAGGTACTTCTCGACCTTGTGTTCGCAGACCCCCTCGCATCCGTCGCAAAATCGCATGTTGTCTGCTAGTACTATATATACAAAACGAGTTGATGAGTTTGGACAGACTTCCAGACTCCCAAAAGCCAAAACCATTCATGAGCTAGCCCGGCCTAGCAGCCGCCATGAGTCGCAGAATCCTAGCTTGGCTGTTCATGGCCATGTTCGTCGTGGGTTCTTTCGCTGCCCCAGCTCGCTCCTCTCAAGAGGATGGGAATGGGAGGAGTGTTTGGGCCGCTGGCGCCGTCGGCGTCGAGACGGCGGGCAACGACGACGACGGCAGGGCCGCCTACGGCTACCGCGGCGGCCGGAAGGTGAACTGGAACAGGCGCTCCTTGGGGACGAGGTCGACGCTGCCGCCAGCGCCGGTGTCGAACAAGATGAAGGCCGCGGCGATGCCTGGGCCACCGCCGCCGCCAAAGAAAATGTGATGTCTCGTCGTCGTCGACTTCTCCTGATGTGTCCAATTCCTTGTTGGGCATGCATACGCAAAGTGCTGCTAGCTAGCATTGAATCAATCTGTCACAGTCCGCGCATGTGTACTTGACCGTCTGCTTTGGACATTCTGTAGAAATCTCTCTATGTAAAGCTTACCTGTGGTTGGCCGTGACAGTAGTGTTCTACGATGGAATCTTATATATAGGTACAACTTACTCCCAAGTACAAGTCCCAACTTCGTTGAGTATTTTATATATATGCAAAAAAAAAATCATCATTTGGACCATTGCATTGCCTCCCAAAGTCCCAAGTACAAGTCCCAACTTCGTTGAGGAGAATATGAGGTCGCCCCGGCCCTAACATGCATGAGTGTGGACGAGCAGCGACTCTCGATAAGGTCTAGCCGTTGCTAGTGCATGCATGAATCATAAAAAGTTGCTATTTGATTGATCTGCTGAAAACAACTGTTGAGGAAAAGTGACGTTCCACACACACACACACACACAGGCAGCAGTTGCTTCCCTCTCCTCACTCAATTATCCGTTGTGCTACCAATGCTGCACCTGCCTGCTTGGCGTTGCTCATGGTTCGGTAGCAGGAGAGACAGCTAGCACTGCTCCAGATCCGCGAATCAGTACATCTTTTATACCTGTTTACGAAGCAAATTTATTCTGGATCGCATGCAATGTGACCTAAATAATGCACATGATCTGATGATCATCGTGATAGCAAAGTCCACTCTCATCAATAAACAGCGATTAACTAGTACTCCAGCTAGCTTCGCGCGTATATATTGTTCCATGGACGTACCGCCTGTCGTCAACCGCCGACGGAGGCCACATAGTTTTTGTTAGTAAAGTTTATTTTGCTCTTGAGGGCATGTGTCGTCACTTTCCTATCCATTAAATTTATATTGAGAAATGTACAAGTAAACATCTTAATGCGAAACTACATTGAAATATGTGTTTATACACTTTTGAAAACAAATCCAATAGATGGGAGAGCGAAGACATATATCTCTGTAAAGAAAAAAAACGCCTTTGTTTTTCTTAATTAGGATATCTGTCTCTGCTTCAGCATTATTCCAGCTACTGAGCTACTACGGCTACAAATCTATCTATCCATCCATCGAAGTCGGCTTCGGCTTCAAATTTACATGGAATGAATTTCTAAAACAAGGAAAAACATAGTCGTCGATGTCGTCTCCAATTATATGCACGCATCGATCAGGAGACCAGCCGGCCAGCCTGCCATCCATTGAATCTAAATTGTAACATACATAAGCCAGTCCCAAACCCCGATGATGAGAAGTCCACTACTCTGCACGAGGTACCACAATTATTGCACTCTCAATACATCGATATCATCGCACCAGCAAGCAGCTAGTAGGATTAGTATAGTGCTTAATTACCACCTAAACCCTGCGCTGTTAGCTCCAGATCAGCTTCGATCGGCAGCTCGATCCAGGTCGTCGTCGAGGATGGATCATCATCGATCAATCGGCCGACGTCTATAGATACCTACAGCACGAGCTGACGAGAAGGGAAGGGAAGGGTACCCGCAGTCCGAGAAGCAACTTAATGTGCATGCAAGAGCTCGCCGTCGCCGCCAGCATGAATCGCCGCACCCCGCGGCTCGTCACCTGGTTGTTCGTCGTCGTCGTCCTCCTCCTCCTCCTCCTCCTCCTCCTCCTCGTGTGTTCGTGCTCTGTCCATGTGGGCTTCTCCTCGCGCCCTACTGGTACGTTTCACTTCGTCACTTCGACTTGCTAACTGACTGATTGATGCATGATAACATATATCCCTTGATTCAATTAATCCTGACATTGGTAGCCGTAGTAGATCAATCGGCATAATAAAATTTCAATGCAGAGGACGGTGGCACGAGGCGGGTACTGGCGGCTGCCGCCGGCTTTGCGACGGCCAGGCGCTACAGGCGTATTCCCTCCAGCAAGGGTAACCCTAGTCATACCAGGCGATTGTTGGGGACGAGGACGACGACGACGGGGCGGCCGCCGCCACCGCCGCTGCCGAACAAGCCTAAGGCTACGGTGATCGCGTCCCCGCCGCCGCCCCTCCAGTGACGGACGCCAAGACCAACCCAACCAGCATATACTGTTCGCGTGCGTGCGTGTGTCTTCCCATATATCCCTTGGACATGCTCTGCTCTGAAGGGTTCCATGGATGCCGGCACCTCGAGCAGGCTGCTCGGCGTTGTCCATCTGTGCCTACAGGCTATACAGCCCTAGCTAGTAGCTACACGTACACGCCTAATCTGGTCGTTAGTGCGTCTGTAACGGTGCTACTGTTTGGTACTGCTACACTTATCACACGTGTAACATACACGTTCCGTTCCGTTCCGGTGCGTCTGTAATGTCAGCTACATACACGTCAAAGTGCTACTATATATCACACAAAAGCCATTATAATTTTGAAATTTTATTCACAAAAGAAAGAAAGAAAGAAAGAAAGAAAGAAAGAAAGTCAGTAAATATACTTCAATTTCAAGATCATATATAGTTGCATACATATGAGTCCTTCCGTTCCAAATTACAATCACATAACATAGATTTCTTCTTTCTTTTGTCGATGGTTCTAGCAATTGATATATATATTTTCACAAATAATCGAAATGCAATTTCGTGATCTTATTGTTGGAAAGTTCTCGAGTTTCTTTTGCTGAGCCTTGATTAATTAATCCTGACATTGGTACAAGAAACCACCTTTCGTGTTAGTACGTACTGTACCTACACAAATTGAAACCACCATCGTCGTATACTCGTATGCTTGGGGACAAAAGCGGCATCTCCAGCAGGAGGGATATGTTAGCGCAAGCTCTGTCCGTCTGTCGTCTCCGTCATCTCCTGGTATTGGGCCTCGTCATAGTTCTTGCATACCTCGGCCCAACATACATGTGATGCGTTCCGAATGGATTAACACACGCCTCCATGCGTCTAAAGGGCCTGGCCCATAATAATATATAGCTCTATTAGCTACTCTGCCGTAAAGAATGAATGAAAGAATGAAGGAACGAACGAGATCATTCCTCTGTCGTCTCCTAGCTCTGTTCTTTCACTCCCCTAGATGATGGAACCGATATTAGAGAATTACATGATCATCATGCAGCAAAGTCCACCATAGAGTAAACTATTGTGACTAATTTTATCGATCATTTGCGTGGCTTATAAAAACATTTACACCTGTTTACGTACGTTATGAACAGCCGATGAATGATGGATGGCTTTCCATGAATCTGTCGCTATATGGCATGTCGGATTTCTTAAACCGACAAATGATCAGTCACGGTTGTCACACTGCAGTCTAAAGAACTTGACAGTAACAATCATCTGGGCTTTATTTGACATGCAAAATAGTACTGTCTTACAATTACAATCCCGTGATATTTTAAGGGTACGGTGTGTTTCATAGAGATTATGATTATCCAAACTGTTTCTCTCTCTCTCTCTCTCAAAAAAATCACTTACCAAATAAATAAAAACCAAAGAAAAATAGAGGAATCCCTACGAACAGTTTTAGGATTCAGCGTGAGAACCAAAACACTTCCCCTCATTCTCCTACATAAACAAGAAACCAGATTTAGGAGTCGAGCATGTTCGCTTGAGCTTATAGCTGAATCTGTCATTCATTCAGCAGTGTTTTTTTTCTCACAACAAATCAGCGAACAATAGTTTTTGCCGTAGCTTATCAGAGTTAGTCTATCTAAAATTGTAAAAACGCATCTGTATTTTCTAAACTTCCTGTGCCAATTTATTTGTATTTATGTAATCCACATCCACGGACAGCTCAAGCGTCCCCCAGCAGGTGAACTGATGAATCTAACACCATTTAGCTAATATAATGTCAATTAAGAACCCTCGCACGAGCTGCAATTATTGACTAATACGTGTCACCAGCCACATACATCGGCAGCTAGGGGTGTTATACAAATGTAAACACACACTACCATCACCTACTAGCCAGCCTGCTAATTAGCTCCAGATCGGCTTCGGCAGTTCGGTGGTCGACACCCTCGCAACGATCCGAATCCGATCGGCAAGTACATTAAACAGGCCAAGCTAGCTGACGAGGCTCCCAGTCCCAGAGCTGAGACGCAGACGCTTCCAGGTTCCAGGCCGGCCGCCGGCTCACGACGACGACCTGGACGCCATGAGTCGCAGCAGGTTTTTCTTTGCTTGGATGCTCGTTGTCGCCGTCGCCGTCGTCCTCGTGTGGTCTTGCACCGGCAGAAGTCTGCTGCTCCTCGCGTCCTCTCGGTATATTATTCCGGCGACTACCAAGTTCCGTGTTTTTGGATTTCTAGGCGACGACGTCAACTAATGTTGTGATATGTATCATGTCTGAAATGTAGCTGCTGCGGATAGGGACGCCAGGGGCGACGCCGACGACGAGCCATGCACCGCGGGCGGTGCCGTCGAGGCGGCCGGCAACGGCAGCGGCAGCGGCGGGGCCTCCAGTGGCCAGAGGGAGACGTGGAACGACAGGCGGTCTTTGGGTGAGAGGTCGCCGTGGTCGTCGCCGCCGTCGCCGCTGTGGAACAGGCCTGGGACGATGCCCGTGCCCCCGCCGCCGCTGGTGTGACGATGCTGAACAATGAGGTTCTTGTTTGGATGTAGCCGGATTCACATCAATTCATATGTATTGAGGTGGATTGGAGTAAAACTTGAACTAAATTCCACTCCAATCCACGTCAATACACATGGATTGAAGTGAATACGACAATATCCAAACAAGGCGTGAGTGGGGTGGCTCCCTCTCCATTGTGTGCATCATTACACAATCATTTGCATAAAACGCAACCAAGCATTGGCACCTTTGCTCTGCATCGTGTATCTCTTGAACAATGAGTATTTTGGCTTGAAATAATATCTTACGAAAAATTGGTGTCACTATCATTGTCATTGGGCCCGGCCCCGGGGTCAGGTTGAACTGAATTGGGTACTAAAATAGGATTAGTGGAGCTAGAAAATTGGTCCTAAAAACTGGGCTAAGTCCACATTAATTACCGAGTTTAGTAACCAACCTAGGCCCAACATGCAAATGGACCTCATCTGCAACGTCAACTGACATGTCATCATCCACGTGTCAAGAACATGTGCAACAGGTTATGCCGTTTTGTATGTTTGTGACAAAATAGCCTCGGCTTCGAATATGTGACATTTCTCTCTAGTTTGCCATAGAAGGGGTTTGCTGACACACCTGTGATGACAGAGTTTTTGTCTTGTGATGAAAAACTATTCAGGACAATTTTTGAACATTACAAAACACCAAATGTATTGTAGTGATTGTACGATGATGGCATCCATGTAAGGATTAGCGTTTGATGGTGGCGTAGTAGGATGACCAATGAAGCGCTAAAAAGGAGAGTAAATAACGACTAAAGCTAACATCATGAAAATAAGGTTGCGGAGGAAAGAGCCTGCCAATGGGCTTCACTTGCACAATTGACAAGGTGGTTATCGGTAGGCATTGGGCAAACAATGTTGTTGAAGGGTTTAAGATGATGATTACGCCTCGTTGGTGGAACTCTGACTCTAAAAACTTTTGAATATGGAGGGAGTATCTAAAGCAAACCGTTTTATCCATATTTTAGATCAAATTTAAACATTTAAAGAGTTTTATTTTACAAACTATATATAGGCCTTGTTTAGTTCCAAAATATTTTGCAAAATGGACACTGTAGCTCTTTCGTTTGTATTTGACAAATACTGTCCAATCATGGACTAACTAGGCTCAAAAGATTTGTCTCGTCAATTCCGACCAAACTGTGCAATTAGTTTTTATTTTTATCTATATTTAGTACTTTATGCATGTGTCTAAAGATTCGATGTGACGAGTAATCTGAAAAATTTTGCAAAATTTTTTGGAAACTAAACAAGGCCATATTTAACTTAGAGCTAGAAACGTGCAAAACATACCTTTAGAATAGGATTATTTAGAGCAGGAGAGATGCATGGGTTAGGAATAAAATAAATATCTATATCTGTATTTTATATCTATATCTGTATCTATATTTATATCTATATTTATATCTATGTCTATATCTAATATTAAAAATTGAGTTGATTTTTCTATCGACCTTTATCTGATCTAGACTCATCGTCCCTGCTTATTCTACTTGTGCATGTGTCCATCAGTAGTATGAACTCTGATTCTAAGACACACAATACAAAGTTTTATTCCAAAACATATGTATTGGAACATATGACGACCGTTGAATAAATTTCTGAGCCGCAAATCGTCCAAATAAACAAGCTAGTATATGTTTAACTACAACACACTGATATATTGCTTGTAATAACTTACATGAAAGATAAACAAAATAGAATTCGCTCTTTAATATGGATTAACACACTCGAATAAGTAGTTTTTGCTGAAAAAGTAATGAAGATATGTTTGTTCTCTATGGACCTGAATCAAATTATAAATAAAAATCTCACCTGCTGAAGTCTTCGACAGACATCACGAGACGCGCACTCAAAACTGCCAGACACTCGCTGTCACTGTCACTCGGTACTCGGGGACGTCTCACTCTCGCCGCCTTCTCCCTCCATCAAGAGCGCCCGTCCCTTCGCCGCGCGCCCGCGCCATGGCCGCACCGTGCGGCCGCGGCACGCTGACGCTGTTCCTCGTGTCCCTCTCCGCGGCGTTCCTCACCTACAACGTGCTCGTCTCCTTCCGCTCCTCCCTCCAGCCCCTCCCTTCCTCCTTCCCCACCGCCTCCTCCTCCTCCTCCTCCTCCTCCTCCTCCTCCTCCCGCCGCTTCGGCGCCGCCAGGCGGAGGGCGTTCCACACCGCGGTGACCGCGTCGGGGAACGCGTACAACACGTGGCAATGCCGCGTCATGTACCACTGGTTCAAGGAGGCGCGCCGGGCGCCCGGCGGCGCCGAGATGGGTGGGTTCACCAGGGTCCTGCACTCCGGGAAACCCGACGAGTTCATGGACGAGATCCCCACATTCGTCGCCGACCCACTCCCCGATGGGGATCAGGTATTGTTGTTTCTTTTGCTTCACGAAACGGCAAAGTTCGTCATATTCATTGCTTTGTTCGTTGGCTCTCCTCTGGTTTGCTGTTGATGGGGATCATATTGCGTCTGAAGAAAGTTAAAAACCATTGTTGGTGTAGTATGCCAGTTGCTAGTAATTGTCAGCTGTAGCCATGCCATCATGGCGGCCTATTGTGAACTGCAACCATTGCTGCTTTTTCTGTATCCTGTCCATTGCTCATTTTTTGGTTGTTGCAAAGTAATTTGATGAATTATCAAATCGAGTTTTGTTCAAAAAAGAATCAGCAATTCGAGAGCATACAGGAATTTGTGGCTCAATTTTACTACTAGAAGCAAGATGCTGCTGGAATTTTCTACTAACAGTGTTCATCTTAAATCTCAGGGATACATTGTTCTCAATAGGCCATGGGCATTTGTTCAGTGGCTCCAGAAGGCAGACATAAAGGAAGAGTAAGTTTATTTGAGAAGCAATAATCACCCTCCAGAGTCCAGACTCAAAAGCTAGTTAATTTCATACTATGTGCAGCTATATCTTGATGGCAGAGCCAGATCATATAATTGTCAAGCCTATCCCAAACTTGTCGAGAGATGGTCAGGCAGCAGCTTTCCATTTCTTTTATATTGAGCCTGAAAAGTATGAGAATGTGTTGCGTAAGTTCTTCCCTGAAGACAAGGGGCCAATCACTAAGATTGATCCTATAGGAAATTCTCCCGTCATTATTGAGAAGGTGAGCTATTTTTCTTCTTGAATGCACCCAAAGCATCTACTTGAAATTACAGAACTAATCCTATTACTTTCTCCTTCTTTTACTAGGAATCTCTTGGAAGAATTGCCCCAACATGGATGAATGTTTCAATAGCAATGAAAAATGATCCTGATGCTGATAAATCTTTTGGCTGGGTTCTTGAAATGTAACGTCCTGTCAATCAATTTCTTATTGTCTAAAGCTTTTGGTTTGTTTATGCATTCCAAGTTCTATGCTATTTTATTCGTAATGTGAGTAGGTGTCTAATTATCTCTTGTATTGTGTTTCTGGGAAACAGGTATGCCTATGCTGTGGCATCTGCTCTTCATGGAGTGGGCAACATCTTACACAAGGAGTTTATGATTCAGGTTTGGAGTTCAGTTGATTATATCATGTTTTTTTTGAACTGTAAATTTTTTTTTGAACTGTTGATTATATCATGTCGTCATCTATATCAGGAAGCTGTGCAGTTTCTTCTTAGATGATAATTTGGTTCTGTTTTCAGCCACCTTGGGACTTGGAAGTTGGTGATGCTTTTATTATACATTATACTTATGGGTGTGATTATGACATGAAGGTATGTAATTCATATTATGATGCAGAACTTCAGGGAATCTGACTCATGATTCTATTCTTATAGCATGTTCTTCTTTGCACTAGGGTAAGTCGACTTATGGCAAAATTGGAGAATGGAGATTTGACAAGAGATCTTATGATGATAAACCTCCGCCTAGAAATTTGCCATTACCGCCAAATGGTGTGCCTCAGAGTGTGGTACGGTTCTGCTCTGTTTGCAAATATTTGACATTTTTGCTTCAATATTTCTGTACCATTTCATTTGGATAATTGGATGTGAAACGATGTTCCTCCTTGCCAAAAAAAAGAAACAATGTTCCTTGGCAATCTAGTCTTTCTAGTGCTAGTTTCAAATTGTTAGTATATTACGGTACATAAAAAATGAAAGGAAAAAAGTATTATTACAGTCAATTAGCCATTGAAGTTGCAAGACAAGGAGGATCATTGAAGCACTTAAGGCTACTATGAGATAATTAAACATTATGTATGTTTTATCGCAGAATTATAAAGGCATTTCCTTATGATAAAAAGTTGTTTGTCCATAAATCCCAACAGTTTTCTTCTATTGTTCAGATATTTCAGTGATACAGAACATGGATATGATTCTTTGCTTCTGCCCCAGTTTGTTATACTCTTCAGCTCTTGAAATAGTTATTAACCCATGCGATGGTTTTTTGTGTCATGCACAGGTGACGCTTGTGAAAATGGTCAATGAAGCAACAGGCAGCATACCAAACTGGGACTCTTATGCCGCTAGTTATTAACCTTTCTACAAATTTGGCTGACAATTTAGTTTGCCAGAGATTTCCATTCCAGCTGACTTTGATACATGATAATGATAATTGCCAAACATAGAAGTGAGTGGATGATACCGTTGGATGCATACAGATACAGGTTTTTACCCAAGGCTGCCGGCTCCTTACATTTTCTGCTTGAATTTTCCTGAGAATGTCTGGCGCAATGCCGCATTTTTTTTTCTTGTCAAGTACATGCACATCTGCACATGACACACTACTCTGTATGCTAAACATGCACCTTTGGTGAAAGTTGCAATGTAGATGACTGAGAGATGTTTGTGTGTGTTCTTGTCTGGTTCTGAACGTGCTTTAGGGGAAAAAAGAAAGATGTCAGGCTCAGGCACTGCTCTTACAGACACACACACAAACCTTCTGTGTACTGGTTTTTCCTGAATGCACAGTTTACTCGGTTATCTATTTGGAATGAAACTGTGAAAAGTTGTGTTGGGCCTTGTTTAAGTTCGCCCTGAAAACCAAAAAGTTTTCAAGATTCCCCGTCACATCGAATCTTGTGGCACATGCATGAAACATTAAATATAGACGAAAACAAAAACTAATTACACAGTTTAGCTGGAAATCACGAGACG
>Ga0182004_10005607_pt1 | contig 10210 bp, 4 predicted proteins | sample Sormic07211540_1_FD_120479 | JGI IMG/M metagenome (GOLD analysis project Ga0182004, IMG submission 120479) | Endophyte microbial communities from Sorghum bicolor roots, Mead, Nebraska, USA - 072115-40_1 MetaG | ecosystem: Host-associated > Plants > Roots > Unclassified | place: USA: Nebraska...
AATGTGTAAACCAACATGTGCATGTGTGTTAGCATTTTCACAATCATTTTCTTCGAAGGAGTTAAGTTAGCTCACTAGGTTCTAAATGCATGCACATGAACAATGACACCTAGTGGCACTTGACAACCGCTTAGCCAAAGAATTTCCCTCTTTATAGTACGGCTAGCTATCCTAAATGTGATCACACCCTCTATGGTGTGTTGATCACCAAAACCAAAACCCTAAGCAATACCTTTGCCTTGATCTCCATAGGGTTTTGTTATTCTCTTTCTTCTTTTCCATGTTAAGAACTTGATCATATTATAATCATCACCATCATCACCATGATCATCTCTTGCTCCATCACTTGGCATGTACCAACCTCATTAAGTCTACACATACTTAGGATAGAAGTTAGTACTAGGGTTTTATTAATTATCCAAAACCAAACTAGGGATTCCACAAGGTAACATACAAATTTCTATATGGTACTATGTCATTGGACCCCACCTATGCACAGTTGTAGATGGCGGATCAGTCCTTTTGCCTTGTGGAAGGGATAGCAAAAGACGTCTCTGTCCAGATCGACGACCATTACGTCCCCACCGACTTCCTGGTCATTGACTTTGGTGAAGATGAGTATGATCCACCCTCATTCTTGGAAGACCATTCCACAACACTACCAAGGCCATTATTTATATTGGAACAAGGGAGATCCATTTCAAATTCCCCTTGGAAAAGGTACGCCACTATTTCAATAGTAATTATATAATCGATGAGGAGCCCAAGAAGAATAGGTCAAGGAGAAGGCAGCGTACCCATCACTAGAAGATCATTGTAGACAGATGGGCTAACTATGAAGGAGAGGTTTCAAGATTCAAAGATCGATACTTGACGAGGAGAACACCATCAAAGGGGTGTTAAGTACCACTAGAAGAAGAGATAGTGATTCTAGAAGCTCCCTTCTCCAAGTCACCGTCACCTAGAAGGCAGGTATGGAAACCAAAGGTAAACTCAGAATCAAATCCTGCACAAGACACAACATGGGTGGCATCATCTGATGCATCCCTCAATCATTGAGCGAACAAGAAGGTCCTGTTTGGAGGACTTAAAACCACCGAATGCCACGCCAAGAGGTAACTTGGTATTTATTTGCATTTTTCCTTTAGCATATTTACTTTTCTTAAATGCATTACTAGTTGCATCTTTACTTTACTATTTTTGCATTAGAAAAAGAAAATAAAAATGTGTATTGCATCTAGCAAAATAACAAAGCCCCATGTATTTAATGTGTGATGTAATAGCCCACACACTCAACTACTATGGTGGCATAAAAAATAAATTTCAGCATTTTTATTTTCTTGTTTGCATACCATAAATATAAAAAGTATAAAAATATATTGATCCTGCTAAAAGATGAAGGGCTATAAGAAAGTTCTAGACCCCCAAAGCTTAGAGCTTTATCACTAACGCTTAATCAGTTCCACAAGCTTTATTGTCTATTTGAGCTTCACAGGCTTTCAAGGATCAAGAAGAGCTAACAGGCAGAAGGATATCCTATCCCCTATCAAAGTGTTGTTCACATCAGTTAAGTGTTGTTTCTAACAGCAAGTACCCACGACACCCTAGGAGGATCAGTACGCCTTCACTGCCCATCAACAACCTCAACATACTATGTCAACATCTAGCTTGGGGGAGAGCATGTTGGGAATATGCTCTAGAGGTAATCATAGAGATGATGATGTTACGATTGTATCCATGATATATATTATGAGTTTGATAAATATTCATTATGGACAAACTTGTATCGATTAACAATTATGTGAATTGTTTGTGAAACTCTTTTACTTGTATGGTTATTCTAAAGTTGTCCTTGATCAGAGTTCATGTGAGGACACACATGAAGTTTTTCTCTTTCTTTACTAAGTTGAGCACTTGATCATCATGTGGTCATCACCATCATCACCATGATCGTCTAGGATCTACCACTTGGCATGCACCAACCTCTTCTAATCTACACACTTAACATAGAGGTTAGTACTTTAGGTTTCATCAATTTTCCAAAACCAAACTTGGGCTTTCAGATACTCCCCTCCAGCAATCTTGAACTCTCTGCTCCCTCCTTTCTTTTTAAGGCAGAAGAAGTACCAAAACAGATTGAAGTAGGGGGGTTCAAATATACCCCTCACAGAGGTTGATGAAGATAGAGATGGAAATGATAGAGTTAGGATAAAGATTATAGAGGGAGATCTTATAGTAATCAAGTATTTTTCTCAACAATGGATGGCAAGGATTACCAAACCCGTGAAGATAGTAATCTTCAAAAATGACCAGCTAACCAGAATTAGGGTCTAGACAGCTCTCATTGTAGGATGGCCTCCAACCCTTGATTGCCTGGTCTAGGATGATGTCTGTGCCATCAAGACTATTGAGGGAGGTCTTCATGCCACCGACTTGGTCCACTCCGCTATCATCTTGGTGGCTCATTCCTCGGGCACCGCGTGCCATTCCTTTTCTTCTTTGGCTACTTTTCTCCATTGCGGCGCAAGAGGCGAATGCAGTGGTGGAGACTGCAAGATGGTTGTGGCGGTGGAAGTGGTGCAGTTGCTATGACAATGGTGCTTGCTAGATCTAGGGTTTTGGCTGTAGTGGTTTTGCGGATCTAGATTTGAGGAGGTGGAGCAAGCGGAGAAGATGAAGTGGCGGTTTCAAGCAAGGTGGAATAGTAGGGCGGCACTGCACTGCTATTTATAAGAAATGCAGTGACCCTTTGATTTCCATGGTTTTTGGGAAATCATTCTTGTGTGTCGCATCCATTAATTTTCTTAACTAACACTTAAATGGGCTGATATTTGGACCCCGCTTACATATTTATAATTGCTAAGTGGGCTTGGTCCACTATTTTTGGATTCTCTAAGTCAAAGCACGCAGGGCTTCTTTTGACTAGTTTGGAATATCATAACGGGCCCATAGGAGATCTGGGGACACTACTACAAAAAACTTAACAGGCGGTTAATGCAACCACCTCGGTTGAAAGGTCATAGTAAATCAATGATTTATCGAGGGGGTTCAAGTGCTTGCCACAATAAATAAAATTAAAAAACCAAAAATAAATAAAAAAAACTAGTGGATAAGCCCAACGAGCCCATCCACGGGCTGTCGTTGCTTGCTGGTGCTAGCATCCTTGCCGAACCACTAGAATCACGTCGCTCGCCACCCCCACTGCCAGAGTTGATGTCCATCACACTGGATCTGGCCACCCCTGATGCATGTGACTCCACATCTACGAGAGAGAGAGAGAGAGAGGGTGAGGGATGGATCCTCCTAGATCCGAGAGAGGAGAGAGAGGATGGGACATACCTCTTCCGTGCTGGATCCATGCTGTTGCGGCCAGCGAGAGCGCGTCCATCACTACCATGGCTAGGGAGAGCGTGGCTACCACTCCACACGCCTGCCAGGAGGCTCGCCTCACTCTTGCTAGGGTGCCACATGCCTGCCTCGCTCCCACCAAGAGCACGAGCGCTGCTGCCGATGGGCCTAGGAGAGAGAGAGGGGAGGGGAGGAAGGGGTGCCACCGCCGTGCGCCGTGGTCTATAGGGAGGGAGAGGCACCGCTGCCTAGATCTAGGAGGGAGGGGTGAGATGATGATTCACGATGAGGGAGGCGTCCAGCTGGGGTGCGGCTGCGACTAGGAGATTTTGTTCATATATCGCCAGGCCAGCAGGCTAGACTTCATTTACCGTGGCAATTATTATAAGAGACCGCCATGGTTAATAGTATTAACCATGGTGGTTAGTTTACAATGCCCACCATGGTTAATGATTAACCATGGCGGTTGTCTAGCTAGTTGGCTGGCTATAGCCGGCCCATAATAACAGTGGTGGGAAAAAATAACGCCCGCCTCAGAGCCCTTATGTAAAACGTTGTGTAAAATAAAACATGTAGTAGTGGGACTAGGCTCACAACTGAGCTAGGGACTGTTACGCGGCAGAGTTGCAATTTAGTTCTCAACTATGTTGGGATTATTTCTTTATTTTGATCCTGACACTACGTGACTAAGTCACCTACTATTAGGCTCGGGAACTAAGTTGTCACACTTCACTTGGTGGTGAATGTGCTCTGAGTAGTCTCTGAGTCTACCACATATCTGGGGGACTAGTCAGCAGCAGAGCTATGGAATGAGCCCATTACAGAGTACGCAACTGGTCTGGAGCACAGCTATAGAATGAGCCCATTGTAGAGTAGGGGACCAGTATGCAGCAAAGCTATGAAATGAGCCCAATGCAAAGCAGGGGACTAGCCTGCAGTAGAGCTGTGATATGTGCTAACAACTGAGCTAGGAGCTAGTCCCGTACTAGAGTTGGGGACTGGTCTGGCTGCCAAGCAAGACGCTGGTCTCTAGCAGAGCTAAGGACTAGCCAACAACTAAGATGGGGGTTTCTCCGTGGCAGAGTCACAGTTTATTTCTCAACCATGTTGGGATTATTTCTTTTTGGACCCTGGTAACACGTGACAAAGTTACCTACAGTTAGGCTTGGGGATTAAGTGGGCACACTTCACCTAGTGGCGAATTTGCTTACTACTTTTTCAACAGAGTTATCAACATGCTAGAGCCACGATCCCTACCTCAGTTGCAATGATCCTAAGGATCACATCATTTTGGCTGAGCCAATGGTTCGAAACATATTAACTTTCATCCATGAAACTTAAGTGGGCACACTTCACTAGAGGTGAATTGTTTTTTCTCAAGGAGCACTATGCATTCTTTAAACAAGTCACCTTCTCGATAAACATGGTGGTCGGCTTTCAGATAAACTAGTTGGACACTTCAAGACTTCAAACTTTACTGATCGTAGAAGGTCAAGATGCCGTGTCGCATCAAAATACATAGTGCTCGGGGACTAGCTGTGGGGTATAGACTTATATACTCTCATGGCTCCATATGAACCGCACCACAGGAGATGGCCTAACTTTGCCAGATTAAGCCGTGCGGACTGCCCAACTGGTCGGCATGTCGCACAAAGATAAAATACCAACTTAACGATCAAGGAAATCTGATCGGTTAGGCTAGATTTCATATCTTGTATAGATATGGAAGTTGTAACTGATTTAGGTGAGTTTCGTTAGATTTGTAATCCTGCTCCTGTCCTATATAAAGTGGGCAAGAACCCCTTCAAAAAGACTTGAAACATAACCAATACAATCCAAAGAGATGTAGGACGTAGGGTATTACGCTGCTATTCAAGGCCCGAACCTGGATAAACCCTCATGTTTATCTTGTGTCACCATCTAGTTCGTTGTCTCCACCTCCACCGATTACTCTACTATTGTGGTCATACCTCTTGGTAGATTGGCAATCATATTTCATCAACAGTAGCGCACTAGAATTTGCCTTAACAGATATGGTATTGTATATTAGACTAGTCTTAGTGTGAAGTTTCATAACGTTATTTTCAAGAATGCCACATCGAACAAAATGCAATGAAACTTAAAAGAAACAACCACTCTCAATACATACTTTCACAAAAAATTAATTTCATGACATACTTCGAGTTGATAACTGTCTCGTTTCATCCCAATAAAACTTATTTGTTTCTTCCTCTTTCTAAATATGACGTCACATCATTAAAAATACCTATATAATAGCTTAATAAATGCGAAAAAAACTTGGATGCCTACTAACACTGGTATGTTTAGATGCACTAAATATCTGGCTAAATTTAGTTGTTGGGCATCCAAACAAGCCAACTAAAAAGACCTGCTAAATTTTAGTTAGATTTAACTATTTTAACCTAGCTAAAGCTAACTAAAATTTAGATAAGTCTATTAGTTGAAGCATCCAAACATCCTAACTCAAGTTTAGCTAAAATATTTAGCTAGTTAAAATTTTACTTTGAAACTTTAGCTAGTAAGCTTTATTTTGATGCATCCAAACAGGCCACATCTACGCCGGCACGTGAAAACTGTTCCTCCCTTGACATATGCTCTCACCAGCCTTTACCGCCACTGTATCCGGCTAGTTAAGAACCTGTTCGCTAATCTGAAAAGGCATAGCTGAAAATAATATTCGTTGATCTATAACTCTTATAAAGCAAAACTCCACTATGTGTCCACCTCAGCAGTCCACTATCAACCCCAATATCTATTTCTTTTAAAATACAATGTGTCCACCTCAGCAGTCCACTATCATTTGTCACTATCAATTTCTCTTGACATACAAAGTGTTCACTTTAGCAATCTACGATCATTTACATTAAAATTCACTACCACAAGAATTATGACATCCACATCACTGAGACACATCATCCACTATGAATACAATTTCCATGATTATGCTAATAGGGGAATCCTTCTAGTTTATTACTTCCTCCGTGCTAGTATATAAGGCGTAACCACTTTTTTCTCATGTCCTATAATGTAAGGCATACTCTCTCACAAACATAAATACAGTATTACTAGTGCTGTGAGAGAGAATTAAATACGTTCTTGGTCTTTGAATCAAAGGTGGTTACGTCTTATATACCGAGATGGAGTGAGTATAAGAGAAAAACACTGTTGGCCAGCTTATATAACACAAGTGAACTAAGCTAAGCTCCACCCGTGGAACATTTATGCGTGCAACAGTGGTCGGTGGCCGTAGACTAATGGTCCCACGTGCAAGAGATCAGGACAAAATATGCAACTACTAAACTACCATTAAGCACTAATAATGACTCTTTATTATCGTTCATATTTTCAACTCTTGTAATATATTTCTTACAGCCCCCCAGTCCGAACGAAAGGACTGAGATCCAGTGCAGTTGTTATTGCTACTGCAACTTATGCACTCGAGCGTTTTCAGCCTTCCGAAGACCATCCAACGGCCCAAGCGAACCAAGCAATACTTCTTCCACGTGGATCGTGGTAGGCAGCAGCACCGTCGGTCGTCGGTCGGACCCTCGAGGAGCAACCCCGCCGCCGTCCGCCGTCCGCCCCTCGCCGGGCGACCCCGCCGCCGTCCGCCTCTCGCCGAGCAACCCCGCCGCCGTACTCCCTCTCGCCGACCGAGCCCGCCGCCGTCCGCCTCTCGCCGAGCGACCCCGCCGCCGTCCCTTCCTCGCGGAGCGACCCCGCCGCCGCCCGTCCGTCCCCAGCAAGGCGTCGCCCTCTCTCACCTCGACGCGCCTCTCAAAGTTCGGAGCCGCCTCCCACTCTGCCTCCCCCTCCCCGCCTCCAGTGCCGACGGGTGAGTCTCGCGTCCAACCAAGATTCTCTCCCGTCCTCTGTCCCCGTTTTTCCCATTTCTGGTGATCCGTCCGGCATGCGTGCTGTTATTGATAGATCTGGTGTGCCTCTCTGTGTTCGTCACGTAGACCCTTTTGTTCCCATGTTCGAATGTACGTGTCGAGATTTCATATGAAGAATGTCTTGACTAGATGCTTGCTGTCGTAGCTTAAACAAAATTCAAGAACCATCGATATTATTTAGAGTCTCTTGCATTGATGTTTCAAGTTGTAACGAGTGAACTGACTCGCTGTACTGTTTTTTTATAATATAAACTGTGACCTTTTGAATATTACGTGACTGTATTGTGTCTTCATGACTCTCACAGGTGAAGTCGGCTGATATGATGCACCTCATTTGGATAACAATTTGACTGGCACCATAAGTTACAGAAATATACAGGAGGGTCTAGGGCAAAGGATGCATGTACCTCATGGTATCAATCTGTGTTTCGCAACTTCTTCCGTGCCCTTTCAGGTGGAATCTTCCATTGAGCTGGGTACCAGAGAAGTCAACCCCCCTGTGACATCTGAAAAGTTATCTGCTAACTCACAAGCTGTTAATAATGCTGGAGCAGTTGAAGGTACTGACACAAATGGAAAATTGGTTCAAAAACCTAAGAGGAAAAAACATAGGCCAAAGGTCATTAAAGAAGGACAATCAGCAAAGTTGCAGAAGCCTAAAACTCCAAAGCCTCCCAAGGAAAATGGGAATCAGCCTAGTGGAAAGAGAAATTATGTCAGGAGGAAGGGACTTAGCACACCAGCCGAACAAATTCCATCAGGAGGTGCTGATACACACACTAGAGCTAAACCAGGAGTAGCCCAAAGATGTTTGGACTTTGATGTGAAGGACCAGCATGGACATTTGGATCTGGTATTGCAAACACAGGAAACGGAGATACATACTTGTCCTGGGGACACACAGCCATCATTATCTGGAGTTGAAAGAAGTAATGTCAATGTATCATGCCAGTGGGGTGGTACAAGAAGTTCTATTAGTTCAGTTGACCCAATAGTTGATATACAAGAATTACAGGCAGAATGCATTCCTAAAATAGTCAATTTTGATCTGAACAATTCTATAGCAAGTCAGATGCCAACCAATTATTCTAGTCTAATGGACAGCTCTGGACAATTTGGTTTAAGAGAAAAAATTCAAACAAATGAGTTACTGGATTCTAATTCTAGTCTGCCAGTTAGATGTGTCTCTCATCTCACCAGCTCGGTAGATCATATGCGACACCCATCAGCCAATTCTGACCAATACATAAGCACATCTCAAGATTGTACAGAAAAATCACCAAAACATTATCAGATGCTTAATAGTTATAGAATTCCAGAAAATATGACAGCAGCTTCTCAGTATACTGAAAGGGTGTCAGTGGGGGGCAATTTCAATCCTGAAGCTTGTATAGCCGAAGGCGCAATAATCAAACAAATGGCCCAATGCTATAGACTTCCAGAAATTCCATTTGTACCTCCCAAGAATAATGAAAGGGATATGATGAATGGAAATCTGAATGAGTTTTCTGTGGAGAATGATTACTTGAAGTTTTCTACCAATAGTAACTACCAAACTGGAGCAGATTTTTGTTTTCATGATTTTCCAGGATATTCAGATGTTCATGCAATGGGTAAAAAAAGAGAACACAATGCTATCAGTGGTCATCAGATTTCTTTTGGCGTCGACTTTATTAACTCAAATAGAACAAGGAAGTTCTATAGTGATGACCCCCTTTCGACTAGCTCTCAAACATCTTATTATCCTGAAGCATGCAAAAGGATGAGACCAGAGGATCATACCAATAACCTCAGCAGAACTACGGGAATGCTTTCTTCCTCATCAGCATTTTCTGATGGTTCGATCACAAAGAAAGTTTCAGCTATGAACCCTGGAATTGGTACCTTGGCTGACATACAAAGGTTGATGGCCCTTGAGAAATCACAAGCTTCACAACAAATGATTAACTTTGTTACGTCACAAAACAATATGATCCATGAACGTACTGGACTTGCTCTGCAAAATATTGCTGACGAAGGATTGATTGCTTTACCTAATAAACAGTTCCGAAGCTTCACTGCGCAGAACGTACCATTGCCTGGCAGTACTGTGAACCAATTGGGAGAAAGTAATATCCTGAGGAACGGAGTGCATCAAATTCAACCTTGGGAAATTACATCTAGGCCACATCACTCTAGCGACAATTTTGCTTTACCAAATAAATGGTCTGGATACTTAACAACAGGGAACACACAGTTATCGAGTGGCACAGTGAATCCATCCACAGACAACTATATTCAGAGTAATGGTATTCATCAACATCAATGCTTAGAAAACGTTGTGGCTAAGGTGCCAGTCTTGTCTGAAACACAGAATACTTCCAGTCAAGAGGGCCATAACCACTGCACTGCTGCTACTACTGATGTGCATATCAGAATTACAAGTGATGAAGTTGTTAGATCCCTTACCCAACGAGCAAGCCAACCAACCACAAATGGGAACTACAATCTTAACTCTTCTAGAGTAAATGCAGAAGCAAACTTCACTGAGAAGCCAAGAAAAAGGGGCCGCCCAAGAAAAGTAGTAAACTCCAATGGTATTACTTATGCTTCTGAACCTTCCACTCGAATTACTCCTAGAATGTCAACTGTGGAGTCAAAGAGTTCTGACCAAGATAAGGAGATTCATGGAGGTGTCATTCCTCATAGTAGTGATCCTTTAGATGGCATAATTCAAAAGATTAAGCTCTTAAGCATAAACGGACCAGACAAGGTTGTGGCAGAGGTACCCAAAAATGCTCTTGTTCCTTATCAAGGTGAATTTGGTGCACTGGTTGCATTTAAGGGGAAGACAAAGAAAAGCCGTTCTCGGGCCAAAGTGAACATCGATCCGGTCACCACTATGATGTGGAACTTATTAATGGGGCCAGATATGGGTGATGGTGCTGAAGGGTTGGACAAGGATA
>Ga0182004_10005608_pt1 | contig 10210 bp, 8 predicted proteins | sample Sormic07211540_1_FD_120479 | JGI IMG/M metagenome (GOLD analysis project Ga0182004, IMG submission 120479) | Endophyte microbial communities from Sorghum bicolor roots, Mead, Nebraska, USA - 072115-40_1 MetaG | ecosystem: Host-associated > Plants > Roots > Unclassified | place: USA: Nebraska...
TCTTCTTCTTCTTCTTCTTCCCCCATTGCCGCCAGAGCGTGGTTGGTAAGTAATCCAGGCTTTTCTTTCGTTTTCCTCCGCTCCCCTGCTCTTCCTCAGACTGCCCTGGTACTCACGTAAACTCCTATCTGACGACTGGTCGCGCGCTCGCAGAGTTAGGGGCCTGGGGTTGTTGGGTTTCGGGCTCGCCGCCGATTTGGGGCGCGACGAGGTCGCTGCCGGTGCCTCGGTCGGGGGGCGTGATCGGTGATTCGCACCTCGGAGGATTCCTTCCCTGAACAAACACGGCTCAACTGTCCCAGGTGTTGATGTGCTGCTGCTACTGATCCATGGCCAATACCCGGTCAGGAGGAGGAGGAGATGCCCAGCTTGCCAATGGAAGGGAGACCAGGAGCACCACAGCCGCAGCCGCAGCTGCCAGTGCTCAGACACCAAACCTCAGGAGGTCCACTCGAGAAAACAAAGGAAAACACAAATCTAGACAACTTCCTGCCACGCCTTCCTCTCGCAGATCTGCTAAAACGCCCACCAAGGATGACACTGCAATTGCTACCCCCAAATCCACATCCTCGCCAAACAACCCAAAAGACTCGACAGAAAAGCCCTCCAGAGTTAGGAACACAAGCGTTTCACCTTCTCCTTCAAAACATGATTCTAATGGAACCTCAACGACCGCCTCCACCAAACGGAAAATCCAAGATGATGCTCAGACCGCCTCTACGCCGTCCAAGAAGCAGAAAAGGCTCATGCACACAAAGAGCTACGTTGCGCTCTTCAGTACAGGACAAGGACAACCTGAGTCGCAAGGTACAGGATGTCATGCCATTTCATTCGATAAATGGCCTTTTGCCCGATGAGATTTTTTTTTTCTGGTTTTGCTATACCAGCTCAGTAGCTCACTTAGTTTCTTTGTTGCAACAATTTCACCTATCAGATTGCTTCAAAATGCTCAACATTATATTACTTATAAAAGGAACTGCATCGTTTTAGTCTTCTTTGTTGTTGAGTGCAATGTCTTGAAGCATCCTTATTGTGCTTAGCCTTCTAAAACCAACCGATATCATAGTACTCCATGCATATCACTCTTGCTTAATCACCCTTCCATTCTCATTTTGAGAGGGCTCATAGCTTCTTGGCAATCAAATTTTGGCATAGCAATTTCAGGATGATGATTTCTATCACCTGTCTCCCTGGATGCTGATGCTTAGTTTTCATCCAAAAGGCTGTTATCTGTAAATTTTGTGTTGCAGTGCTTGCTCCCCTCAGGCAGGATAAGGAAAAAGCTTCTGATGTGCAACCGGAAGGAGATGGTGCTGTTTTGGCGCATGAAGAAAGCAATGCACTGGAACAACCCAACCAGGAACCTTCAAATGTGTCTGCTGGCAAGGTTTTGGGAGGTCACTCTTCTGACTTGCATGAAACTGAGGTGATATTGGAGGGAGATGGATTGAAGATCGGATCCCACCAGTCTGATGTTGTTTTAGAGGTTGGGGCTGCCATCCATTTTTTTTTTTTAAAAAATCTGAAATTTAAACAAGTCAGCTCTGTATTTATGCTGCTGATGAAATCAGTGCAGTAATCATCAGTTGGGTATCTACTACCGACAAAAGCAGTGATGTTACCTTCTTTTATCCGTTATTGGTATTAACTCCTAAGTAGCGTGAAAAAATTACATACATCTTCCAGGAATATGCTCTTTGTTTAAACCTGCAAATGTTATACTGCTTCTGGTGCTACTTACCTTAATGGACGAAGTATCCGTCGTGCACTCTTTTACCACTTTCTTCTTATGTCTGCTAGCTTTTTATGACATCCTAGTAGGGTAACACCTCTGAATGTTGTCTGATATATTTATAGAAGTCTTGGTTCTTTTCTGTTATTATCTGCTAATGCATATTGGAGACTTAAAGCAATGTTGCAATTTTTTGTACAGTCTTGCATTCTTACTGAGACATGCTCACTGAATAAGGCAGTGGAAAGCATCCCCATGTTGGAAACTGGAGAGCAAGCTATTGGTGATTCAAAGTATGCTAAACTAAACTTTGCATATTATTTATGCCATTAGCTATATAGATTCTGTTTCGATGTTGCTAAGCATAGAGTTGGTATATCAGCTGATTCTATAATCACCTTCGTATTGCAGCCAGAACTCTCTACTAGAATTGCAAAATAGCGCTTGCTCTACTGCTCACCATGAAGAGGTATTAATCAAATGAGGCTTCCATGATTTCTCATGCAGCATGTGTGTTTTCATTTCATGTTCTATTTAGTGGGATATAAGTAACCAAGTGCTTGCAGTTAATGTTCCTTTTATCCTCCTCTAGGCCAACAAGTCATTGGAAGATGGTGATTCTGTTGGGGTTCAAGGTGCATGCACTTCAAGGAATATTGAAGCTATCCAATGTGATGAAACAGGTTACAATGACAACATCTGTGTTGGTTGCAGAAGTAGGGAAATCTCAGATATTCTGAAGTAAGTTACTCTGCAGTCTATTTAAGTTCTCTCTTTTTGCTTCATGTTCTTTTCTTAATACTGAAATTACGGAAATATGGACCTATAAAATCGAAAAATGGAAGATGATCAGGCTAAAACTAAGTAATGGTACTTGACATCGTTTCAGTTATCTGGGTCTCACTAGCACTAACTGGTTATTTTATTCCCGTCATTGGTTGGCATTATAAGCGATAAAACAAGCTCTAGTTACTATGCCCATGTCCAGCATATTTATCTGTTTATTGCAGATGTCATGCCTTTTATATATAATATACTGTTGAAAATACTGTGCATATATAAAATCATAAGTATTAAAAGTTTGATCACTAGATTAAAAACTATATAAGAATAAGTGTTATTTGGGATGTTTATATGGTCTTCAATATGACTTTGACAACAAATCTTTTGTTTTATATTTTTAGTCATGATGCAATTTGTGTTATGGACATATTTTTTTTGAAACAGATTTGTTCCTTTTCATATGATAGATTCAAAATGATAAAGACGCCGTTAGTCAAACTTAAAATGGTTTGATGGCACCTTGCAATGGTACTTATTTTTGATTGGATGGGGGTGAAGTTGTAGGTTATTACTGTCCTGGATCCTGGAAGACTATGAAACTTGAGTTTGATTATTATAATAATAGTGAGATTTATGATAATAGTTCTGTATGGTAAAGCTTGGTGAACCTCTTACAATATATGTGAAAAAAAACTTATATAGGAAAAAGTAAATGTAGGCAAACCCTGACAATTCCAGAAGCAAGTACAAAAGAATGCAGTAAAGCTTTCATAAAATTGCATACTTCTTGCTATGACAAGTTTAGAATAAGTGACTTTTTTCAAACGAGTGATATGATTAATTGGTGATCACTGTTTCAAGGTTATTGAGCAGTTTTTAGGTGTCTGAAAGATGCGATATCAGGTGAAATATAAACATGTGTTCTTTTATCTCCCAGCTTGGTTGTGTTTCTAGAACGTGACACTTTATAGTCCTTGCGGTTGATGCATCTTTCAAACATATGTTTTGTGGAACAGTTCATCTCTAATACCATGCTGTAAATATGAAAATTGTGTTCCATGGCTCATACTTGATTTGCAGAGATCTTAATAAAACTAAACCCGTTCTTAATATAATTCTATGCAGAGAAAAAAAAATGGTATGCAGCTCTCCTGCGTGTTCAAGAAGAAAAAAAAATTAAACCATTTTTTTATTTGGTATTAGGTCTTGTGGTGGAAAAGGATGTAAACGACATTACCACCTTTCATGTATGGATCCTCCCTTGGACGTGTCCCTAGGAATATGGCTTTGCAGAATGTGTATAAAAAAGAGGCTTCAGTTTGGTGTATATTCAGTCAGCGAGGGAATTGAATCTTTATGGGATGTCAAGGAAGGTAATTATATCACATAAAACGTATGATAGTTTATCTTCAATTGTTGTCATTCATTATTAATTCTATCACTTCTCCATTTTAGGAGCGGAGAACAGCAAGCAATATTTCGTCAAGTATAAAAATCTTTCTCATGTACATAATCGGTGGGTTTCAGAAAGTGATATAATTGATAGCACCCCGCAAGGTTCTGATCTTATCTCCAAATTTAGCAAGAGGATTCATAAAGAAAAGGTGTCTGCTCGTGTGATGAATCCCACTGCTTATCTTTTTTTAGAGGATGTTAGGCTCTGCAAAAGTATGCATGCTGATGGATTCCTTTCTGATTTTGATTTCTTAGACAATAAGGTGGAAGCAGGAATGGGCTGAACCACACCGTCTGTTGAAGAGAAGATTACTTATGCCTCCAAAAGAAGCTGAAGTTTTTTTTAATTCACTAGGTGATAAATTTGTATACTGTAATGTCGAATGGCTAGTGAAATGGAAGGATCTGGGGTATGAACATGCTACATGGGAACTTGAGTCTTCATCCTTTTTATGTACTCCTGAGGCTGAGGAGCTCAAAAGGAGCTATGAGGACCGCTTTAAAGCTGCAAGAAAAGCATCTGATCCTTCAAAAGTAGACAAGGTATGCCATAGAAAACATTTATTTGTATTAACTGGCACTCTGCAACTTCATTTGACAAGAAAGTGATAATACTTTATACATTTTCATCATTTGGGTTATATGCTCATCCCTTTGCTAGCCCACCACAATCAATGAGCTTTATTAAATTATGAGTTCCAAGCAAGTTTGATTTCTGCAGTTGTCTGGTCACATTGCTTTCCTAGGCTACCTCACACAAATAATGATCTCTATTAGTTCCAAGCAAGTTTTTTCTTTCTGCTTTCTGGACACTAGACCACTTGAAGGATGCGTTCAGAATGACCCCATGGGATTTCCTATCGATCTCTGTTACATTCTTATATTCCAAACAGGCCCCTTGCTTGAAGATTTCACAATTTTCAGTAATGGTAAACTATCTATGTGCTATACAGGTTAAGGGGGGCATATTTCAGCAACTCCAGAGATTGCCAGATGGTTGCCCTCCTGGTTTAGACAATGATCATTTGAGATCACTTAACCAGCTTCGTGAGTTCTGGCACAATTCTCGTGGTGCTGTTTTCATCGACGATCAGGTAGAATAGAACTATCTAAATATTTTAGCCACCATGCATGAAAAAGGTATATTGATGTGTTTTATTGGCACCTTCCACTTAAGTTCTTGAACCCTCTCTAGATTTAGTTGTGCTTCCATTTTTTGCTCGTCTTTTTATTAGTTGAGGTTTATAGTTACTGGCATGACAACTCTGCTGGCGCCCTTGTATTATGGCAGTTTTGGCGGAAGCTTTGATTATTACATTGGTGTATTTACACATATCATGGTTTAACTAATTAACTTATCTATCGTACAGGAGCGAGTAATTAAGACCATTCTTTTTGTGGCATCCATACTGCCTCACATCTGTCGACCACTCCTCATTGTCTCTACTACTACTTCTCTCTCCTTGTGGGAGACTAAGTTCAATCGCTTGGCAGCATCCATCAATGTTGTTGTGTACAATGGGGAGAAAGATGTACGCAAATCTATTCAAGATCTGGAGTTTTATGAGGATGGTTCTGTGATGTTGCAAGTTCTCTTGTCCCACCCTGATGCCATCTTAGAGGTAATATTATTCTTTTAGACTCAGCTTGTCTAGTTTATCCATTAAATGAGCACCATTGCTTCCCTTAGATGCGTTTTGCATTAATGTTATGAAACCATGAAGTTTACTTCTCAAGTAATATGTACCCTTTTTTTCCTGTTTCTTTCCATTATTATACAGGACATCAAAGCAATTGAACGAATTAACTGGGAAGCAGTTATAGTCGATGATTGCCAAAACTCTAGAGTTTCAAAATGCCTTGAACAACTTAAGCGACTTCCTACCAATTTTAGGATGGTTCTATTGAGTTCTTCACTAAAGGTGCTGCCACCAACCTTGTATAGAATTCTTTTTGTACCACAAGTGGGTCATATTTTCTTATTTTATCTTGCAGGAAAGTATTGCTGAGCACATCAATCTGCTGTCTTTCCTCAACCCTGAAGAAAATGGTACATTGAGTGTTTCAAATGGTGTTTATTTTGATACAGCTGGCACCCTAGCCGTTCTGAAAGCAAAACTTGCACGTTATGTTGCCTTTGAGCGGAAGGGAGATTCTTCAAAGCTTTTAGAGTATTGGGTTCCTGCCCGCCTTTCACCAGTGCAACTAGAGATGTACTGTTACATATTACTATCAAACTCCCCAGCCCTTAGATCACATTCTAAAACAGATAGTGTTGGTGCTCTTCGCAACATTCTTATATCCCTTCGGAAGGTTTGCTTTTAAAACTTCTTTGCATGCAATGACTTGTTTTAAAGTAGCAATTTAGCGGAAGAGATGGAACCTGCACGTACAATTACTTATCATGCATGTCTGCAGACAATTCTATTGATCTTCAGTTAATCCTTATGCAACAGTGTTGTGACCACCCTTATCTCGTTGATCAATCACTACAAAGCACACTTACCAAGGATCACCCTATAACTGATATCCTTGATATTGGAGTGCGTTCATGTGGCAAGTTGCTGCTTCTTGACAGAATGCTCCAACAGATCAGGATTCAAGGTCTTAGAGTTCTTATTCTTTCACAGGTGAGATGTCCATGGTATCATGCTTCCAATATTCTTTTACCTACAATCTGTGCATGTTGGTTACTGTAAGGTCAGTCTGCTACTCCCTCCGTTCCAAAATTTGTGTCGTTTTAATTTTGCCATAAGTCAAACTTCTTTAACTCTGATCAAGTTTATATACAAAAAAAAATGCACTAACATCTACAACATCAAATTAGTTTCATCAAATTCACCCTGAAATGTCTTCATAGTGCATTTATTTGGTATTGTAGATGCTAATATGTTTTTTATATAAACTTTGTCAAAATTAGATAAGCTAAACTTATGACAAAATGAAAACGACCTACACTTTGGAATGGAGGGAGTACTACCTAAGCCTAAAATGTTTGCAAGCCCTGATTTTTAATTATTTTCCTACCTTATGCCTACCTGTGTAGTTTCTTTCATTTTTCCAAGTTAGTCTTCCAAGAAGGTATCTAGCATATGCACACTTAGCATCCAAGTTTATTGTCAAATAACTGAGTGATACTGCTTAGTTATCTAACAGTTACAAAACTAAGAATAACAGAAAAGATGTAGTTGATTTTCAATTCAAATTTCTAACACACATCTATTTTTGTTTTTGTTTTTTTGAAGTAGATGCCCACAATGATTATTTTGGCCATCTGTTTTAAATAGCTCTGATTTGTTATTGTGACGCTAGATTACTTATGCTTATGATGCTGCTGTATTCTCCAGTTATTGTATTAACAATGCTTTTGGTCCAATCTTATTCAACTTTATTTTTTGTTGTAGTCTGGTGGTGGATCTGGCAACCCTATGGGTGACATTTTGGATGACTTTGTTCGTCAGAGATTTGGTTATGAGTCATATGAACGTGTTGAACGTGGATTGCTACTGCAAAAGAAACAGACAGCAATGAATATGTTCAATGACAAAACTAAGGGGCGATTTATTTTTTTGATTGATAGTCGTGCATGTGGTTCAAGCATCAAGCTATCATCTGTTGATGCCATCATCATATATGGTAGTGACTGGAATCCCATGAATGACTTGAGAGCCCTTCAGAAGGTCAGCATGGAGTCACAGTCTGAACCTGTTCCTATTTTTCGTTTGTATTCGTCTTGTACAGTGGAGGAAAAAGCTCTTATTCTTGCAAAGCATGATCATATTCTGGATAGCAATATCCTGAATATAACCCCTAGCCTGAGCCATTGTCTGCTCAGTTGGGGCGCATCATTTCTCTTCAATAGACTTGAGGAGTTGCAGAACCCTAGCTACTCAAATGTCTCTGGTGATGAGCTTTTCACGGATAATGTAGCTTTGGAGTTTTTAACAAAATTACTCAGCAAGGTTGAGCCCAGCACTGAATCAGGCAATGTAGCCATATCACAAGCTTATCTGCGTGGATCTTTCTATTCTAGAGCTGTTGTTGTAGCTGGTGAGAGGGAGGGAATTTCATCAGTTGATGGTGATCTGCCAAAGTTCTGTGCCTACTGGTTAAGTCTACTTAATGGGAGGTCTCCTCATTGGCAACATATATCTGAGCCAGTACAAAGAAGCCGTAGAAAGATATATAACGCGGAACAACAATTGAAAAACACAGAAGAACAGTTGAAAATACCTACTGAAGAAACTGATGAAGCCAGAATAAAGCGTAGAAGAATTGGTGAAATCATGGATTCATCTCCAAAGGACTCACCTGGCAAAAACAAGGAGACCACCATATTGCCTGAAAACAATACCCCATCTAGTTCTCATCAAATATCAGTTGAAGATACATGGCAGGAACTAGGTATTACATCTGTAACTGAATTCATGTGTTTTAATTTAGGTGTGGATACTGCATTTTGCTAATACAGTTCATTATGTAGAGCGAAACAATCTTCACGGCACACAAAAAGGTCTACACGTTCAACTCAAGCCAGAACTTTCAAAGTTATATAAGTTGCTGCAATTGCCGGTACTGCTGCACATATTTAACTCTATTGCCCCGTCCATGACTTCATGCTTTCTCTTTTTAATCTTTTAGTCCTGTGTAAAATCATTTATTAAATTCACACAAAATATAAGATAGAATTTGGCTCACTTAGACTTTATATGGTTAATATTTCTCAGTTCTGAACCATGTGTGAAATGTGTATTTTCCCTAACATTGGTCATTTGTCAAGTTGACTCTTGATAAATATTGCTCTGTAAAATGAGAAAAGTTGACCCATAATTATTATATAATATATTCTTGTTTCTCGAAAACACAGGAGAGCTGCGCTTGATTATATTAAGAAGAAATATATAATATATTTAGTGTATCATCCAATCCATTAATATTTGACAGTTACTACTAGCTAGTTTATCTTAAGCACATGTGATTATATTCTCAAATGTCATCTTTAATCCATAATGTTTGCTAGTTCCTACCAGCTACTTTATTTTAAGCATATTCTTCTTTCAGCATCATGGGGTCATGGGCAGTGCTTGCCATCTCCATGTGTGTGCTGGCATGAAACTGATGTTGGTATCATCCGTGATAGTTCTTGTTTTGTTGTATGCTTCTTGTGTAACTTGTCAGCATAGAACTAGAACATCTATACTTTTATTGCTCATCCATTAGTCAAGTAGTAATCCTCAGTATACGTCACGAGAGAAAAATCGCAGAAACATTCACCATTGTCATCTTGCTTATGACTGCCGATGCATAAGAATCATCGAGGCAATAGTGGCAATCACAGATTGATGAGGACCTAGCTTCTCAATCACCATATATTGCAGCAATGCATGCAGCATGAATCATATAGTCCCCAGGAAAAAACTGAACAAAAATATTTGTTAAAGAAAAATCAGAAAAGAAGAGATCATTGGCAGTGCTTCCTTAAAAAAAACTCAAGACAATTTTGCTAAGAAGACGACCTCGGTCGAGAAAACCCCTGAACCCTGCCCCACCCATACACAGTGGCACCGTAGTCCATGTGAGAACAACCGCCATGGCCTGGGCCAGACCTTAGACATGTGCTTCGGTGTGGGACAGGCGAGGGGATTTTTTTAACCCCAGCCTGAGGAGTTCTATTAGAGCCACCTAACCAACTCAGCTAGGCCCGTTCGCTAGGTAGTGTTTCCTTTTCTTCCATAAAGCTCTATATCGTACCACTATGCACCTAGGGCGTGATTGATAGGGTGTATGTCCTCCAACCAGGCTCTCTACATGCAGTCTTTTGGAAAGTCCTTGTTTGGATGCCTGGATGCGCTTCACAGCCTGGCCTAGCTCATGCAAAAAGGGCTATCAGGCCAGGCCCCACAGGTATGCGAAATTTCTCCGTTCCTCCAGAGCCAGCTGGAGGAGATGCCGCACGTGAGATCACGTGACCATTCCACTCACCTCCGCGCGCTTCTCTATCGCTTATCTCCTCCCATCTTCCCCAAATCCAGCAATTTCTCAAGTTGACACTGGCAGTGGAGCCTCCCAAGTTTGCTTCTGCGGTTATCGAGCAGCAATGGCGCTGCACTGCTGCTGCAGAGGGACGGTGCTGCATCGGGTGGTGGCTCTTGCGTTGGGGGGGGGGGGGGGGCTGCCCCGGGAACTGCTAGACACGCTCCCGGTGGGGGGCCCCGGTTCGAGGGTTGGCGACGACGTTCA